>JAAHTG010001638.1_pt1 | contig 14661 bp, 12 predicted proteins | sample 6116081 | NCBI WGS metagenome assembly JAAHTG01 (sample SAMN13939989, study PRJNA603662) | sponge metagenome | isolation source: marine sponge | host: Mycale hentscheli | place: New Zealand | collected 2005 | reverse complement strand
TACGCAACTTTTTATACTTATATTTATTGTCTAGCTACGATTATCTCAAAATTTTTACTCTTTTGGGTAGATCCTTTTTTAGAAATCACCTAACTCCCATATTTAACTGTCTAGGGGATGGCCATGATGGTGTTTGGAAAATTGCCAAGAACTTTGGTAGAGGCAAAGTATTAATCAAAAGAGAAATACTTGATTGGTATCACTTGGTGGAAAATTTAGACAAGGTAAAAGGTTCAAGACAACGACTAAAAAGAGTAAAAACGTTACTTTGGAGAGGAGAAGTAGAGAAGGCAATAAGTGAGTTTGAGCAATTGAATAAGCATCAAGCAAGATGTTTTCAAAATTATCTAAGTAAACATCGTGAACGAATTCCTTGTTATGATCAATATCACAAATGGGGAATTCCAATCGGTTCGGGGACGGTGGAATCAACAATTAAGCAAATAGCAGCAAGGGTAAAGATAGCAGGAGCAATCTGGAATCGAGAAAATGTCGGGCAAATTCTACGGTTAAGATGTGCATATCTGAACAATTCTCCATCTTTGAGTATTTGTACTTAGTTCCAAAGTGGGATGCTCCCAACAGAAAGTCCCAATCTCTAAATTTAAGGCAAAGTCATTTTAAATTATTGATTCAAACATGACGATTATTAGCAAGATGCTAATAATAGATTCACAAATCGATCGAATTTAATATTTTCCCTTGTAATTGTTGATCTAACCAATAGGTATTATAAGACAAAGATTTCAATCGAGAGGATGACACTTTCCATGTTTTTTGGGGAGAAAAAAGAATAAATTCTGCCCGTTTGCCGACTTCCAATTTTATCGGTGATTTTTGTAGACATTTGAGAGGATTAACACTCAGACTTTGCCATAATTCTAAAGCCGATAATTTTCCTGTCATTACTAAATTTTGCCATAACAATGGTAGTGCTAATTCTAAACCAATCGCTCCTGTTGGTGCTTGAGCGAAAGCAACTGTTTTCTCTTCATAGGTATAAGCTTGATGATCGATCGCGATCGCATCAATAATACCACTTTTAACTCCTGCTAATAAAGCTAAGCGATCGATTTCTCGACCCAAAGGAGGTTCAAATCTCAGATTTGGATTATAATTAGCAATCTGTTCGGTATTTAAGAGTAGATGATGCCAGTTAACACTCGCCGTTACTGATAAACCTCGTTCTTTAGCTTGTTGAATTAATTCTACTCCTCTAGCAGTGGAAATACGCATTAAATGTATCGTTGTTTTGGCTACAGAAGCAATTTCTAAAATAGATGCAATAGCAACAGATTCCGCAATTGTGGGAGTTCCTTGTAATCCCAAACCGATAGAAGTATTGCTTTCACGAACAACACCATTACCATTTAATTGCAGATTATTTGGCACTAAAGCAATAGGTAAGTTGAACGGTTGAGTATATTCTAATAATTTTCTGACTAACTGTAAATTATGATGAGGACAATTATCAGTAAATCCCACTACTCCTGCTTCTGCCAAACTAGCTAATTCGGCCATGGTTTCTCCTGCCAAATTATTGGTTAAACTACCCCAAATATAAAACTCAGTATTATAAACACTTGTTTTTGTTTTCAACCATGACACCATATTGAGATTATCAATGACTGGTTGAGTATTGGGTAAAATTGCTACCCGTGAGAAACCACCCGCTTGTGCTGATGCGGCTAGAGTCTGCAATGTTTCTCTTTGTTCGTTACCAGGTTCACTACTATTACTATATAAATCGACTAATGCTGGTGCAAAGATTAAACCCTTGCTGTTAATGATTTCGATTGATTCATCGTTAATATCAATTTTGGGACTAATTTGTATAATTATATTTTGGTCTACTAAAACATCAGTAACTTTATCTATTCCTCCATCAGGATTTAACATTCTGACTTGTTGAAAAAGCTTTTTTGTTTTCACGATTATTCTCTCTATAATCAAATACAGATGGAAAAGTCTATCTTTAAAATTATTCAGGTAAGCTCTTCCATGCCTGAGTTACTATTTTACTCAACCAAAGTCTTTGCACTTGATCTAACATTGTATCTTCGGCTAATACTTGTTTGAGCAACTCTTCTAAAGATTCTCCTTGATGACGTGAAACTTTTACTACATCTGCGATCGCACAAGCAACTTCTTCTTCTGATATTTTCGTCTCCATTGAATCGTTTAAGTCGTTCTCTTCTAAGAAGATATTAGTATCCATAAAACGAGTATTGTTTTTTTGTTTATAATGAACTTTTGTCGAGTATACATCATAATTAAAAATTTACAAGTAAAAAACAGCTAACTTTACCTTGGAGTTGTTTTGGTGTCCAGCTGGAATAACACTTAAATCAGAACGGTACAATAGATAATCAATATAACTATTATTTTTTCCATCCTCGAATATTTTATGTTTAAATGCTCTAATGAACAAATTGACAATGCTCAGGAAAATATTAGTAACATTGAATTGGAAAATAGAAAAATAAGAGTAGTTAGATTTGAAAATAGTCAAGGAATACCTTATACATGGTTAAGTATTACCCAAGCATTATCCGAACAATCCCAGTTTAGAAACTTGTGGAATGGAATATTGGCAGACACACCTTTTGATTTTCAATGGAAACCGATTCCGATTCATCCTCAATGTGTTAAAAGTTATCCTTTTTTTGTCGTTCTTGTATCTTCGTCATTTCCAGTTGTGGCTAATCCTAAAGCCTATCAAAAATATCTCAATCAACTCTGTGAGCAAGAATTAATTGCTACTTTTACTAATTTATCCGGAGATGCAACTTTAATCATACCGAGGGCAACAGGTCAATATGGACATATTCGTTCGTTTTGTCAACAAGCATCCCGAAGTTTGATGGAGGCTTTATGGCAAGGTGTGGGCAAATTAACTTTGGAGAAAATTCTTAGAAAAGAAACTTTTTGGTGTAATACTCATGGACATGGAGTGCCATGGTTACATATCAGATTCGATCGACAACTTAAATATACAGCTTTTCCTCCTAGAGGAGAAATAAATCAAGACAGTCAACAGCAGTGGTATCAAAATATATATGCAAAAGCTTATTTATCTTAAAAGACGAAGTTTTCCACCATATTTGTTCGATAACAAAATGAATCAATCAATCAAATTCAAAATATTCTCACCAAGATTGGTTTGATAAGTATTTTAGTTTCAATGTCTAATTTGTCTTATATGATAAAGTTGACGAGAAAATATTACTATTTTTTTGCTTTCACACCATAGCCTTAATTTTTAAACTAAAAAATTAATCGTTATCTGAGGATATTTCTACGAAAAAAAGTACCATAGTCGTCCCCCTAAATCGCCAACTCAGCCTGTGAGTATCTCCTTTTTTTAAGGGGAAAAGAGGGACTTTGAATAACTGGTATTTTCATTTCCAAAAATCTCCTAAGTAGGTATTTTTATTGATTATTCATTAGTTTGATGATCTTTTGACGAGAATAATTTAAGAATATAATGTCCATATTAAAATCTAATGACAGTATAATTAATCTCATTTTGTTAGATGAAGATCCTATTTTTTCTTTAGGATTAAAAGAAGTTTGTAAAACTGAAGAATTTGCTGATTTAAATGTAATCGCTACGGGAAAAATAAAAGATACTTACTCTTTTTTAACTGAGTATAAAGCTGATTTATGGGTTTTGGCTTTGGACTTCGATCGCTTTAATAATCAAGCTAAAAAAATAATCGCTTCCATTCCTCAATTTATCCAAGAATTTCCAGATTTAAAGATAGTTATTATTGTTAATCCTCAATATTTAGTCGCTGATTTTGCTCGTCTTTCTAATATAAAAGGATGTTGTTATAAATATAGTAATATTAACGAATTAATTAAAACTTTTAGACTATGCGGTCAAGGAGAAACTTATTTCAGTCAGAAACAAAATTTCTCTTCTAGAAAAAACAAAATTAATACTTGGTTTTATCGTCAATGTAAATCTGGTTTACAAGTAATTAGTAAAGAAATAATTGAAGTTAATAAATATACCAAAGATAAAAAATCATCTGTACTTGATTTGATTTATTGGCAAGGAAGAAAAAGAGAACTTAAAATGACAAAATGGTTGATTAAAAAGGCATTACCCCAAAATAGTTTAAATTTGCCAGACAACTCTAATAACTCCTCTATTTCCCTTGAAAAATCTTCAGACAGCAAAGAATCACAAGTTGACGATCGTAATATAGGAGACATTATTCTAAGCGATACATCTTTCGGTATTTATGACTTTACCTTAACTAAAATTAAAAACTGTTCGCAAAATTTTACAGGTAAATTACAAGAAACTGATATCTTAAAAAAAGAGAAAAAACAAGAATTATTTATTATAATATTAGAACAATGGCAGGAAATAATTGGACAATTCAGAAAAGCTAATTTTAATCTCCCAGAATTAATAGAAAAAATTAATAATCATGTATTTATTCAACAAATATATCAAGATACAATTAATATGTTTCTTGACACCACCGAAGAAGAAAAAAATCTAGTCAAATATGAATCACCTATCTTAAACAATACCAATATAGACTTTAATATATACCAATTAAATAATATTTATTTTTTTGAAGAATTAATTTTGTATCAAGTATTAGAACAAGATTTATTAATTGATAATCAATATTATAATTATGATAGTAATACAGCTGAAGAAATAGAAGTAATTATTTTAGAGAATTTAGTTATTTCTATGGCTAACTATCTGATGCAATACATATTAAATAATTTTTATGATAATGTAGAAATCAAAAATAAATTATTTAATGTAGAATTAAAATCTTCAAGGAAAGTTGCCATGTTTCGTAATAATTTAGTCTGGAAATATCGACGAGAAAAGTATTGGCTAAATCCTCGTAATATTTTTGAAGATAAATACGAAATGCTAAAATTTAGTTATAGAGGTATTGAAACTACTAAAATTACTCATTCTCGACATGTAGAATTAAATCAAATCAAAGGTATTCCTTGGGTAGTGACAATGTTGATTGAATTGCGAGATAGTCTTTCTCGTGGCGTAAAAGCGTTGGGGGATACTCTCGGACAAATTATAGTATATTTACTAACAGAAGTGATTGGCAAAGGAATTGGATTAATTGGTAAAGGCATTCTACAAGGAATAGGAAGTAGAATAAAAAACTAGAGCAATAGCAATATATAAATAATTAAAATTAAAACGAATCACACAATGAATACTTATCAGGGTAGAAGAAAGCAAAAAAGTAAATCGGATAAATTAGTTAATTTAATCGCAGGCAGTTTGCTCTTAGCACAAACATTCTTTGGTGGTAGTAGTGTCCTCGCACAGAATAAAGGAAATGATTATAGTTACAGTGATTTGCTCCAAGGTATTGAGACAGGAAATGTAGAAAGGATTATGATTGATCCTTCTACTAATACCGCTAAAGTATATCTCCAAGGAGGAGATGAGAAAAAACCTGAAAAAGTTACTTTGTTTTATCAAAATACTGAATTAATTAGGAAAATTAGAGAAAAAGGCGTTGATTTTGTGGTGGATTCTTCTGCTAAAAATACCACTGCGATTATTAATGGTATCCAATTAGGTATTTTGTTAATGTTGATTTTGGGTTTATTTCTCTTAATCAAGCGTTCTGCTAGTGGTGCGGCTGGTGCCATGAATTTTGGTAAGTCCAGAGCGAAATTCCAAATGGAAGCTTCCACAGGGATTGGTTTTAATGATGTTGCTGGTATCGAAGAAGCAAAAGAAGAATTACAAGAAGTTGTAGTATTTTTAAAAAATCCTGAGAAATTTACCGCCATTGGCGCGAGAATTCCTCGTGGAGTATTATTATATGGTCCTCCTGGTACAGGTAAAACTTTACTGGCAAAAGCGATCGCAGGAGAGGCACAAGTACCATTTTTCAGTATTTCAGGGTCTGAATTTGTCGAAATGTTTGTTGGTGTAGGTGCATCAAGAGTTAGAGATTTATTCCGTAAAGCCAAAGAAAGTGCACCTTGTATCGTTTTTATTGATGAAATCGATGCAGTGGGTAGACAAAGGGGTGCTGGTATTGGTGGTGGTAATGATGAAAGGGAACAAACTTTAAATCAGTTATTAACAGAAATGGACGGCTTTGAAGGCAATACAGGTATTATTGTCATCGCCGCCACTAACCGTCCTGATGTTTTAGACAGTGCCTTACTTCGTCCTGGACGTTTTGATAGACAAGTGATAGTAGATTATCCTGATTTAGAAGGACGTTTAGGCATCTTGGAAGTTCATGCTGCTAATAAAAAAATTGCTCCTGAAGTATCTTTAAGAGTTATTGCTCAAAGAACTATTGGTTTTACTGGTGCAGATTTAGCTAATCTTCTTAATGAAGCCGCAATTTTGACTGCCAGATATCGAAAAGAAGCCATAACAATGATCGAAGTTAATAATGCCATTGATAGAATTATCGCAGGTTTGGAGGGAAGAGCAGTAATTGATGGAAAACAAAAAACTATGACTGCTTATCATGAAATTGGTCATGCAATAGTAGCTCATTTTCTTCCCGAAAATGATCCTGTAGAAAAAGTTACAGTTATGCCTCGTGGTAAAAGCCTTGGTTCAACTTGGTTCTTGCCCGATGAAGAGCAAGGTTTAGAAACACGCTCTAAGCTATTAGCCGATGTGAGTACAACATTAGGTGGAAGAGCCGCAGAGGAAGTCGTTTTTGGTTATGACGAAATAGATAGTGGTGCGGAAAATGATATAGAACAATTAACATTTCGAGTCAGACAGATGGTTAAAGAATGGGGTATGTCTGATTTAGGTCAATTTAATATTGAAGATGGAGAATATTCCCAAGACTTAGCCAGCAAAATCGATGTTGAAGTTAGCAAAATTATCTTTGCTTGTTATGACAAAGCAAAACAAATTATTCAGGATAATCGACCTTTAGTTGACCATTTAGTTGATATCTTATTAGAAAAAGAGACGATCGATGGTGACCAGTTTCGTAAAATAGTTGAACAATATTCACCCAAATTAACTAAATCACCCGTATTAACCAAATAATTGAAATAGCTAATCATCAAAATCAAAAGATTTGAACTTCAATTATTTGTCAACTATTTAATCATCTAGCTTAAATCCGATTAACTTAAATGGGATTTAAGCTTTTTTAGCTCGAAGAAAGTTGATTAATATAGCAGTCAAAAAACTACGAAACTTTGAAGTTCAGGTAATCTATTCTGTCTTCTAAAGGAGACCAACTTTTAACTGAAGTTTATCCCCATTGGCAAAAGGCACAAGCAAAAACAGAGGAATTTTTAGGAAAAGAGCAATTACATCAACTTTTGGTGGAGCTAAACGAAGTTATAGACAAACTAGGAAGAGCATAATTCTTTTTTTTTATTTCAATACGTGCATATACACTCTTTTGGGAAAAATCATTATGACTAAGCCACTTATTCTCGTTACTGGAGCTACAGGAAAAACTGGTATGCCAGTTGTTAAACAACTATTAGAAAAAGGTTATCAGGTAAGAGCTTTTGCTCGTTCCCACGATGAACGTTCACAAAAGTTATCTAAATTAGGGGCTGATATCGTTATCGGGGATTTCTTCGATCTCCCATCTCTAAAAGCTGCCATAAAGGATGTACAGCGTGTTTATTTTTGTTATCCACCTTTTGATGGGTTGCTAGAAGCGACTATCAATATAGCGATCGCAGCTCGTGAAGCCAATATAGAAGCGATCGTCAACATGTCACAAATTTCAGCGAGAGAACAAGCCACCAGCCCTCTTGCCTTTGCTCATTGGCAAGCTGAACAAGTTTTGGATTGGGCTAATATCGGTGCTATTCATATCAATCCCACTTTCTTTGCTGAAGATTTATATCTGTTCACGGGTCAAAGTATTGCTAACGAGGGAAAAATGTATCTTCCTTTTGGTGAAGAAAAACATGCTCCCGTTGTTGCTGAAGATATAGCAGGAGTCGTCGTTGGTCTTTTGACAAATCCTCAGTCCCATGTTGGTCAACGATATGTGATTACAGGATCTAAAAATATGACCTTAACACAAATAGCAAAGGTACTTTCCACAGAACTAAATAAGCCCGTTGAGTATGTCAATCTTCCCATTGAAATGTGGTGTGAAATTCTGGTGCAACAACCTAACTTCCCAAAATATCTTGCAACTCACCTTGCCCATGTGGCTCAAGATCATCAAAATGGTATTTTTAGTGCCCAAACGGATGTGGTCGAACGTATTGGAGGTCAATCACCTCGAACCTTGGCAGAGTTTGTGCGTGCTAATCGTGCGGCATTTACGAGGGAGTCCACCCCAATGGCAGCAGTTTAAAGACGATCGAATTTTTGATTAGGTTGTTTTATAAAAAAAAGAAGAGGAATAAAGATGAAACCAAAAATCTTAGTTATGGGTGCGGCAGGTAAAACAGGAAAAGAGGTTGCTGTATCGCTATTAAAACAAGGATTTCCAGTCAGAGCATTTGTCAGGCAAAATGATTATCGAGCGAAAAAACTGTATCAAGCAGGTGCACAGATATTTATTGGTGATATGGGGGACATGGGTAATTTAGCTCAAGCAATGAAAGGAATTCAAAGAGCTTATTTTGTTGCCCCATTTGAACCTGCACAACTATATAAATCGATAGCATTCGCCTTAACAGCAGCTCAAGCAAAATTAGAATTGGTTGTAGGCATTACTCAATGGCTATCTCATCCTCAACACCCTTCAGTGGCAACTCGTGAGAGTTATATGACTAATGAAATTTTAAGATGGATGCCAGGAGTCAATTTTGTTCTAGTTAATCCGGGTTGGTTTGCGGATAATTATATGGCTTTATTAGAACCAATTGCTCAGTTAGGCATTTTTCCGATGCCTTTAGGAAAAGGTTGTACTGCACCAGTTTCTAATCAAGATATTGCCAAAGTGATAGTGGGTGCTTTAACTAAACCTGTTCCCCATATTGGTAAAACCTATCGTCCCACAGGAAGGAAAATTTTAAGTCCCGATGAAATTGCCAGTAGTTTTGCTAAAGTATTAAATCGTCCAGTTCGCTATCTGAATATTTCCGAAAAGCTATTTTTTCAAGCAACTAAATCCATGGGAATTGAACCTAGGTTGCAAAGCCAACTGCGTTATTATTTGCAGGAGTATAGACAAGGTGGTTTTGAAGCAGGAGGAGTCACCAATGCAGTGTTAGAAGTTGGAGGAAGTCAGCCAGAAGATTTTGAGACAACTATTCGTAATTATGTTGATCTCAATCCTGTGACGAAAGTCAGTCTAGCTAATAAATTGAAAGCGATCGTCAATTTTAGCAAGATTCTGTTCACTTCTAGTCCTAATCTTGACAAATATGAGCAACAACAATCTCATGTTTTGCTTAGTCAACCACAATTGAGTCTTAATTATGCTCCTTGGGCAAAAACTCATAATCGAGATAATGCTTTTGGGTATCAATGCTTGAACTCAAAATCAAATCTTGAATTGATCAAGACTCAAGCCTAATTTTTAAACAGATTTATTTATAGTCAAATTTAGAGGTAAAAAACAATGGATATACTCGCAATTTTTGGTCTTCAGTTTGTTCTTAGTTTGGTGGTATATATTCTTTGAGCGAAATGGTATGTGGCACCTTGGCTGGCAGATAAACCCACTGATAAAGCATTGATTCCGCTCATCATTCCCCATACATTGCGACAGCTCGGATTAACATTTTTAGTCTCAGGGGTTGTTGCCGAACCGTTGCCTAGCTTTTTTGCGAATACCGCTGCTTATGGGGATCTTGTCAGTGGATTGCTCGCCATTCTATCTCTAATAGTACTTAGAGCCCGTTGGGGTTTTGGATTGGCATTGGTTTGGCTCTTTAACATTGTCGGCACAGTCGATTTATTGAATGCCCTACGCCAAGCTGAGGCTGTTCCCTATTTAGGAGGAACTTGGTATATTCCAACCTTTTTTGTCCCAATTCTGCTAGTGACTCATGGCCTAATTTTTATTCGACTATTCCAAGAATTGGGTCACTCTTTAAGTTCTCAAAAATCTCAAACAGCAAAGGTTTGATAGATAAATTTTCTGACCCAAGATGGATGACTTTTTATCTAATAACTGTATATACAATCAAAGGAGATTCTTATGTTAAATCAACTCATTTCGGAAACTAATCGTAATCAATTTATCGAGCAAAAGTCCTCAACCCCTTCGACAGCTAAAGATGATTCGATCGACTGGACTTTTGAAGGAACTTGGCCTTACACACCCCGTTGGTTCGAGAGTGCAGATGGATGGATGCATTACATCGATGAAGGGTCAAAAGATGCACCTACTGTTGTGTTGCTTCATGGCAATCCCACCTGGGGTTATCTGTACCGTAATTTTATTTCTCCAAGTTAATTATCAAAAGTTCAAAATCAAAAATCTATTTATTAATTATTAATTGTCCATGATCAATCGACTTTATCTCCCCAGAGAGTTGAACATATAACTTAACACTATCAATCGTTGCCAAAAAATCTTGCTAAATTGTTGATAGAAAGTAAATATCTAGGCATTGATGCTCATAAATCATTGATTTTTTTTAAGATCATAGGCATCACCTAGATGATTGATCAGCATTTATTCAACGACTCGATTCTCAAATGGATTTAACAAATTTTCCTTGGCTAACGACAATTATCCTTTTTCCCATTCTCGCTTCTTTGTTCGTATTCGTGATTCCTGACAAAGATGGAAAAACCGTGAGATGGTTTGCCTTAACTGTGGGTTTAATTGATTTTGTCTTAATTGTCTATGCCTTTTATCAAGGTTATGATTTAAGCAACCCTAATTTACAACTAGTAGAAAGTTATACTTGGATTCCTGGTATTGACTTAAAGTGGTCAGTGGGTGCCGATGGTTTATCAATGCCTTTAATTATTCTTACAGGCTTCATCACTACTTTAGCCATTATGGCAGCATGGCCTGTAACTTTTAAACCGAGACTATTCTACTTTTTGATGTTAGCAATGTATGGCGGACAAATTGCTGTTTTTGCCGTACAAGATATGCTTCTTTTCTTCCTTGTTTGGGAATTAGAATTAGTCCCTGTTTATCTCATCCTCTCTATTTGGGGCGGGAAGAAACGTTTGTATGCAGCGACCAAATTTATCCTTTATACCGCAGGAGGCTCTTTATTCATTCTAGTAGCAGCTTTAACGATGGCTTTCTATGGTGATACCACGACCTTTGATATGGTTGCGATCGCACATAAAGACATTGGTTTAAACTTACAGTTACTACTCTATGGAGGATTCTTAATCGCTTACGGTATCAAATTACCCATATTTCCCTTACATACATGGTTACCTGATGCCCATGGAGAAGCTACCGCACCAGCTCACATGTTACTTGCAGGTATTCTGTTGAAAATGGGTGGTTATGCTTTAATTCGTATGAATGCAGGTATGTTACCAGATGCTCATAGTGTTTTCGCACCTATTCTGATTATTCTGGGGGTTGTGAATATTATCTATGCCGCTTTTACTTCTTTTGCTCAACGAAATCTGAAAAGGAAAATTGCCTATTCTTCGATTTCTCACATGGGTTTCGTCTTGATTGGTATGGCTTCTTATACCGATATTGGTATGAGTGGTGCCATGTTACAGATGATTTCTCACGGTTTAATCGGTGCGAGTCTCTTCTTTATGGTTGGAGCAACATACGATCGAACTCATACTCTTATGTTAGACGAAATGGGTGGAGTCGGACAAAAGCTGAAAAAAATGTTGGCCATGTGGACAACTTGCTCAATGGCATCTCTTGCATTACCCGGAATGAGTGGTTTTGTAGCAGAATTAATGATATTTATCGGTTTTGCGACTAGTGATGCTTATAATTCCACCTTTAAAGTCATCATGATTTCTTTAGCCGCAGTTGGTGTCATCCTGACTCCTATATATCTTTTATCCATGTTAAGAGAATTATTATATGGCCCAGAGAACAAAGAGTTAGTATCTCATACTAAGTTAGTTGATGCTGAACCAAGAGAAGTATTTATTATCGCTTGTTTATTGATACCTATTATTGGTATTGGTTTATATCCGAAGATTGTTACTCAAATTTATGATGCCACGACTCATCAATTAACAACTTTACTTCGTAAGTCTGTACCTAGTTTACAAACAGCCGATCTAAATACAGAAAAAAATACTCAATTTATTGCGTTGCAAGCACCTTATCTTAAATAAGTATCTGTACTTAATCCAATACACAATAATTGGAAATTACTCTGACAATCTTAATCGTCTTTCTCAAAAAAACTCATAAATCTGAGAATTAATGGGGAAATTCACCAAGGTTAGAAAAATAATTATTAGGTCCTCCTTATATAGGGGGACTTTTGCTTTCTTTTGAGAATAATTGCTAATCGCACCTGAAATATTTTAGAATAAGATTTAGTTATAATAAGAATAAGTTTTTATTGTTTGTCTTAATATGTATCAATAATGATTACTTAAGACGATTTATCAATTTCAGATGTGTCGCATAATTGTTACTCAAATCAACGAGAACAAAGATAGCAGAACAATAGATATAGTTCATCATAGTTCATCTATTTTTCTTCCCATCTTTTTCTCATTGTCGGTTTAATTTTATGAAAATAGCTCTAAAAATATTACCTCGTACCAAGCCACTAAGACTGTTATTTTGTTTTGGTGGTGGAATATTATTAGCTTCTATATTATCTGTTTTTAGTTATTATCATTATTGGTACGTCACCATTAAATCAGTACAGGAAACTCAGCTGCAAATCATCTCTGAAACTGTGCCAACTAAACTATCTTTACTCTTTATTAATCAACAAGAAAACCAGATACAAAAACTCTTAAATAGTACGGATGGTTATATTGGTTTAGTAATTACTGATTGTCAAAAAAAAGAGGATAATTGTCCAGAAGAAAAAATCACTTATAGAACGAATATTGATCTAGGTTGGCAAAAAAACTTTCAGGCAAATAACTTAGAAAAATACTTTTTTGATATAATCACAAATCCACCATTATTAATTGAGAGTAATAAACTTACAAAAGTAGAAATATTAGGTCAAGTTTATTATATTCAGTCATCTCCATCAGGTTGAATTTATGAATTCAAAAAATGGTTAATTAATTTATTAAAATTAAAATCTACAAGTATTATTCATCCTAATACAGTATTTTTTAGCATCACTTTATTATCTAGTTTATTCGCTTAGAAATTTCTAGAAAAACAAATTAAAAAGAGTGAAAGTATCGCCAAACTAAGACAAAAACAACTAGAATTAAATTTGAATGAATTTAAAAAATATAATCAACAATTAATTATTGAAAAAAATGAATTTCATGAAGAATTTGAGAAATTTAATCAACAGATAGTAGAATTACATAATAAAACTAGTAATTTTAAAAAAGAAATTAAACAGAAAGAAGAAAAGCTTTCTAAACAAGAAAAAAATATTTTAAAAAGTCAAAATATATTAAATTACTATGAACAAGAATTAAAGAGAATAACCAAAATAAAATTAATTAATGAAGAAGAAAAGCAAGACTTGGAATTAAAAATTCAATTACAGCATAAACATTTAAAAGAACAAGAGTCTGAACTAAATACTTATGTAGAAGAATTACAAACTGCTAATCAAGAATTAACTTTAAATCAATATAAAGAATCAAAAATTATTAGTTTATTAAGGCAAAGGGAAAAGGAAAAAATACAATTAGAAAAAAAATTAAAAGATAAGGAAAATCAACTTGTTCTTAAAGGGGAAAAAATCAAGAAATTAGAACAACAAAAAGAAAAATATCAAAGTTGGCGAGAGATAGCTCAAGAATTAGAAAATGATTTACAAGAATCAGAATTGTTACAAGAAACAATTGATTCTTTAGAGATAGAAAAATTGCAATTACAAAAAGCGATCGAAAATTTAGAAATAACGAATAATCAATTACAAATTTCACTATTAGAATCACAAAAACAATCTGGACAATTTACTTTAGATAATGAATCCCTTGCTTTTGAAGAAATAGATAAAAAATGGGATATTATTTGTACAGAGAAATTTCTCGATTTTTGGTATGAATTAAGCGAAGAAGATAAAATAAAAACCACAACTTATATTGATTATTTACAACAAAAACGTGTAAATTTAAAATATCCTTACAGTAGTAATATAAAAGGCTCTTGTTATCGAGAATTAATTCCGATTAATCATGCCGACGAAGCTATTAGAATTTTTTATAAATTCACTCCAGAAAGGGTTCCCATCCTTTTATGCGGTGGTGATAAAGACGGACATAATGCGGAAAAATGGTATAAAAAATATATTGCTGCAGCAGAACTTGAATATCATAACTATCAGAAAAATAAAGAAGCTTTTTCCTTCAATGAACTTTGGGATGAAATGGACTTGTTTGCCCGTCAAGAAGCGATGAAGAAATTCATGAAAATTTAGACTTCCTTCTCTTTCCCGTGCCATAATTACGTCCTAGAGGGCATTTTCAGTAGTGAACCAGACTTTTCAAACTTCCTCTAAGGTTTACTAAATTAATCTATAGTAATTTCCGTCGAAGTAAGGTACAAACAGCTCAGATTAAAGGGAGCATCCCACTTTGGAACTAAGTACAAATACTCAAGGATGGAGAATTGTTCA
>JAAHTG010001634.1_pt1 | contig 14669 bp, 5 predicted proteins | sample 6116081 | NCBI WGS metagenome assembly JAAHTG01 (sample SAMN13939989, study PRJNA603662) | sponge metagenome | isolation source: marine sponge | host: Mycale hentscheli | place: New Zealand | collected 2005 | reverse complement strand
CTCCCTTCTGGAGTTGCTGTGCAATGTACAATTGCTTTACTTATATCTCTCATTTATCTTTTTTTGAATATGTTCTTTTTGAATATGTTCTTTTTAAATATTTGTTTTGTTTTTTTGTTTTTTCTATACCTAAATCCCACTTGCTCCAACCGCCAAGAAGAGCTAATCTTTGATAAAAATCAAGATCATCAGTAATAGAAGCGTCTACATTTTGTATTTTTCTTATAGCTCTATCTAATGGCACATTAGTTACCGCACTTGTTAATTCACCTAAAGCTAAAGCTGCGGGATTATCTATAGATATTCCTTCTGTTTTTATCTCTTCTTTATTCCAATCATAAGCTCTAGCAGCAGATCTTAATTTTGTAATCTTAGAAGATATAGGTGGAGATATCTTAAAAATATCCAACATAGCGTCTTGGTATTCTGGGTTTTTCTTTTTGCTTCGCTGTTCTAGTTTTATTGCTAAGTTTTTAATTGTGGAAGCTATTGCTCCACCAAAACCTAAACCTCTAAGAACCGAGTCTGCCATACCGTTTGCGACTCTAGCGATTTTTTTGTTTTCAAATTCCTCGTCATCTTCGTCTGAAAAAGCTAAAGCAAACAAAGCTTGTTGGGCTGCGTTAAATATTAAATTTTGAACAAATGTATAATAAACTATTTTAGATATATTTGTTTTTGCATCTCCTCGGCCATTATTAAGATCTAAGAAGGCTTTTTTAGTAATTCTAGCATACTGAGATGGCGTGTTAGCAAAAGCTAATATAATACGCCCTAACGGACCCGCTTGTTGTTGACTAATTTTATCAGGCCTACTAGATTGTTGAGATTCTTCTGCTGTCTCTCTAAACTCTTGAAAAGTTATTTTTTCAGCAGCTTTTTTGTCCATACCGTCCTTCATCAAAGAGTTAAGTCTGTTTCTATAAAAAGTAGAACCACCAGCTGCAATAGCAAAACTATCTGCTATTTGTGTAGGTGTAAAACCTAGTTTTAATAATTTACTTATAACACCTCTTGTGCCACCTTGCTTAGCAGCTGTAGCTAAGTCAGCTTCGTTAATATCCATCCTTAAACCTTGACGTCTATCTACTAAGAAGTCAGAATTGAATAACATTTTAAAATCAGACCAGTATTGTTTTTGATTTGCAAAAGCCTTGGCCGCTGCAAAAATATTATTGTCACTAAAGTTTATAAAGTTTACGGCTGATAAAGTTTGAAGTATAGCTGATCTAGTGTTAAAAAACATTATAGCACCAACAGAACCGTTTATCCAATCAACAAACCTTGTTGTTAGCTTGTCTCCGGCAAAATCTCTGTTTCTACCAGTTTTCATACGTTGAAGTATGTTTTCTACAGCTAACCTATATTGCCTACCATAAGCTGCTTCTAACTTATTTAAGTTCTTTTTTGAAAATATAGTATCTACATTTTTTTGCCACTGGTCAAGATAAGCAGCTCGTTTAGTTGTGTTTAATGTTTCTTTTAAATCAGAAGTTATAGTTCCAGTAAGCCAACCCTCACCTGGCTTAGCATAATCATAACCTCTATTTACAGATATTAATTTATCTCCAAAATTTTTAAGTTTTGAATTTTCTTCAATGTATTTTAATAATTTTTTTTCATCTGCTTTAGATAAACCAGGTATTTTCATTCCTTGCTTATTCCAAATATAAACTCTTATAGCTTGTTCAATTGTAAAAATATCACCAGGTATTTCTTTTCTAAGGTTTTTAGGTATAATACCTAAATCTTTAACTATTTTATTAAACCTTCTAGCTGTTTCATTTCTGTCTCTTGACACAGCTTCCATGGCTTGAGCAAAAGGACTAATTATGTTTTGGTTATACCACTTAAGTTGAGCATCTCCAATTTTACCTTTACCTAAAGTATAATATAAAAGACCCACCAGGTCATCAGCAGACGGTGGAATAAAAAATCTAAATTTATTTTTTCTTTCACCAGCCAATCTACCCTTTGCCTCTGATATAGTATCTGAAGCAGCTATGCTTGTACTATTTTCTAATATTTTATTAAACTCTTTATCAAGCTTTTTATTTATTGTTTTTTGTTTTGATTTAGCAAAAGCTACATCAGGATTTGACCAACTAATAACTTGATCTTCAGCTGGTTGTATATCTTCAACAAAATCAAACTTTATACCTGCTTTTTTAAGAGCTTCTTTTAATTCTTTTATTGTGTATCTATCTGTCCAAGAATTCCAATTTACAGGCATTCCTGATTTATTTATTTGATTTAAAAGTTTATCTACAATTTTAGGTATAGCTATAACTGTAAAATTGTTTTTAATTTTTCTAAATTCTTCATTAAAAGCTTTATCTCCTTTGTACATGGCATTTAACAAAGATTCATAAGCAAACTTATTAGGAACCGCGTGCTCCCAAGTTATTGATAATAGCTTTTTAATTTTTTTAGTATCTCTGTTTTCTACATCTACTCTAAATGACTCTGATAAGTTTTTTACAAAACCTACAATTTTAGCTCCAGCACTATGTGGATGACTCCTTTCTGCGTCAGAAGCTTGCAAGATATAATATATAGTAGATCCAAAATCTTCTATTCTTTTTTTTCTTTGTTCTTTTGTTAAAGAACTGTCATTTATAAAATTATTTAATGAATTCCAAAACGAATCAAATAAATCTCCTCTTTTTTGATTAAACTCTTTTACAGCCTTACCATTATCTTTAGTAAGTTTTTTCCACTTTTCACTTTCTAGGTCTGTTCCAAAAGTTCCTCCGGCTTTTCCTTTTGCTGAGTAGCTTGATATATCTTCAATATTACTAGAGCCTTCTTTAAAAGATTTTTCTAAACTATCAAGCTTTTCTGTTAAATATTGTTTTTTAGCCTCCTTATTTTTTACATTTTTACCTTTAAAATAAAGTCTTGCAATTCCATTAAGCATAGACTTATTAAGCATTGAATTAGGAAAAACTCCTAAACTTATTAATTTTTTTATGTCATTTACAAATCTATTAACAGATTTTTTATAATCTCCATCAACTTTAAACTCATAAAAATTATATTTGTTTTTTGCGAAACTTTTAGCAGCTTCCTTACTAAATTGTAAATCTTGATCTCTATCTATTGTTTCAGAAAGCTCTGGAGTTTTAATTTCAGGGTTTGCAAATTCTATTTTTTCAGCAACCTTAGGCTCTTTTATAGTTTCCATTGTAGCGTCAAAGCCTAATTCTTGAGCTGCCATTCTAACTATAGCGTCTTTTCTAGTACCTCTAGTAGAAACACCAAGATCTGGACTAAAGAAATAATCTAAAAACTCTTCTTTAGTTATATTCTTTTTCTTAAATATGCGTTCACCTTCAGGTGTCTTTTCTCTTTTCTGCTTACCAGTTTCATCTAAAACAGCTTCTCTAAACGGCGCAAAGCTTTGATTTAAAGTCTCTTGGGGAATAGCATCGTATAAGGCTTTCCAGTTTTGAGACATAAAAAACTTATAATCATCTCTTGATTTAAAAACATTAGTTTTTAATTCTTTAAAGAGTTCGGTGTCAAAAGCTTTTCTAAGAGCTTTTTTGAATTTAGGCGAGTCAGGTGGAGGTAGTTTTGTTCCAAATGTTTTTCTAACTGCTTGTCTGACTTTTTCAACTTGCTCATCGGGTAATCTTATTTGTCTTCTTAATTTTGATTTTTGTTCTTGTGTAGGCTTTATTGATTCATCTACGGCTTCTTCAATAGATATATCATCTTCTTGAGCAGCAACACTTCTTTCTTCGGTTACGTCTGATTCAAACACTTCTTTTAAAACACGTTTAGAACCTTCTTGAGCTCTAAAGCTTAAAAAAGTATTTATATAAGCAGCTAAAGAATCGTTCTTTTTAGGATCATAACTTCTTATTAAATCTAAAATACCTCTTTCACCTGTTTCTATTTCGTCAATTAAAATTTGTCTATCAAAACCAGTAACGTCTTTTCTTCTTTCTACAAGCTTAGCTGTTATAGGTCTCATTTGTTTTATGACTTCAACCTCCCAGTCTCTAGGCTTTTCATTAAATAATCTTTGAACTTCTTCAGAAGCCTCTTTATTTTTAGAAAAATTAATTATTTCTTTTTCTTCTTCTTCATTAATAATATCTAATAATTCTTTTTTTCTATCTATAGATTGTTTAGTTGGTTTAAAATCTGCTTCAAACTCGTCTATTAGCCTTAACTCTTCATATATGTTTTCATTTTTAGTTTTAGAAAAAGACTCTTTTTGTTTTTTAAGATCTTCTTTGTTAAGAGCAAGCTTGTCTTCACCAATTGCAGCTGCTGCAGCCTCTGTTAAAGCACCTGTGTCTGAAGTTTTATCATATTCTTTTATAAAATTAAAAACAGCTCTACCATCATCAAAAGAAATATTATCATACCCAATAGGCCTAAATATGCTTAATACAACGTCTCCTATTTTTTCAAAAACTGATTTATCATAGTTTATTTCTTTTTTTCTTATTGAATCAGCAAAAACATTTATATACTCAGTGTTATATTCATCAGGAGTATAGTTGTCTTTCATTTTTTTCTCCATAAATCTTCTTTGAGCAGAAGTCATAGATCTTTTAAAATCTTTTACATATCGTCCTTGTTTTTCAGAATCTCCTATTAGCTTATTAAGTATTGGATGTAACAACTCATGTAAACCAACATTTATAGCTCCAACTTTTTTAGACGCTTCTTCATCTATAAATATTTCATTACCAATATGAAATCCATGAATAACACCATCCTCGCTTTTATACTGTTGCATGGATTTTTTTGTTTTTTCAGAAACAGATTTAGACTTTTCAACAGCCTTTTCAAATTCTTCTGTTGTTTTAAATCTATTAAACTTTAAACCTTTTTTCGTTGCTTCTTTTTCTGCAACTTCTAGGTTTTTTGTAAGATTCATGTCTATTATTTTATTCTTAATAGAACTAAACTCTGCGTCAAAACCTTTTTTTGCTAAAACATATTGATCTTCTGTTATTTCTCCTCTTCTTATTTTTTTATTTAATTCAGTAATATTAAAAGCTGCCGCTTGCCTTAAGTCATATAAATTGTCTAACTCTCTAACTGTTTCGTCATCTAGTGATTTATAAACTTTGTTTGATTTAACTATATTATCAGCTATTCTTGAATCTATTTCATTTATTTTTAATTGTATTCCTTTTTTAACAGTTTCATCTTTAGCGTCTTTTAAATTTCTTCTTAATACAGATATATTGTTAAAGTCTTCTTCAAGCTGTTCTCCGTCAACAAAACTTCTTACAGTGCTCATAGCCTTTGCTGAATAAGTTCCAGCAGGTATACCTCCACCACCTACAAAGCCTTGTAGTCCTGATTCTATTGATTCTTCACTAAAAATTTCATTTACAAATGTTTTTGCTACTATGCTAAGTTGATTTTTATCTAAATCTGTACCGGCAACATCACCAAGATTTTCGTTGATTTTATCAGAAACATGTTGTAGCATTTCAGTAGACATTTCTGTAGTTCCTGTACTTAAAACATTAGCAATAGCTCTTGCTCTTTTATTATATATAAGCTTTTCAGCTAACCTTGTACTTAAACCTGCAGTCAATCCACCACCACCTTTACCGCTAAACGCTTTTCCAACACCTCTGCTTATTGCTCCAAAACCTACCATTTCTAAACCTTGAGAAATAGCTCCCATTGTTATAGGTATTGCAGTATCTGCTTCTCCTTCTTGAATTAATGTTTTTAAATCTTTACCTAAATTTTCAGCTTTTAGTTTATTAAAAGCAACGTAGTTGTCAGCCACATAGTCCATAAAAAAACCAGTTCCAGCTGTTCCAAATAGATAACCTATGCTACCAATAGCGTTTGTTATACCATTTATACTTCCAGCTAAAACGCCTCCAATATCACCTTTTTTAGCAGACTCTAGTATACCTTTAGTTTGTAAAGTTTGAGATCTCTCTTGTTCTAGTTTTTTTATAGACTCTAAAGTGTTTTTTGTTCCTAAAGCCTTAGCTTTACTTGATTGAGGATCTAAACTTTTAACGTAAGCATCAACTTCTTCTTGCCCGTATAAAAAAGCGTTTATAGTATTTGTAGCTATATTTAACGCAGCTCTACTTCCAGAACCATCTCCTTTTGGATTTCCCCAAAATTCAACAACATCATAAAGCTGTTCTCCAAAGTTTATTAATGAGTTTTTTACTGATTGTAAACTGGTTAATTCATCTTGTTTTAATTCCAAAGAAAAATCTTCCAAATTTAAATCCATATTCGTGGACGCTTCCGGAATAGGTGTTACAGTTGCATCCATTTCTACAACACCTTGTGTCTTTCCCAAGTTTTCTTCTTCAAATCCAACTAATTTTTTAGAAATATTAAATATTTCTTCATTTTCTTGAATATCTTTTTTATAATCTTCAAACTCTCCTTCATAGCCGCTTTTTTTAAGCATATCAAAAGCTTGTCTTAATAATTTTTCGTTCATAATTACTTATTTATTTATTATTCAAGTATTCAAGTCTTCATACCTAGTAGGTCTAGGCTTTAAATCTTTACCACCTCTACCACTATAACCAAAAACTTTACGATATCTTCTCATGGCTTTTGGACTTGGAAAATCTTTTGGACTCATGTTTTGATATTTATCCCACTCCTCTTGATCCTTTTTTAATTGTTCTTTTTTTCTTTTGGCTTCTTTTTGAAGAGCAATAGCTTGATTTGCTAGTCTTATTTCTTCTGCTTTTTTAGCTTCTTCAAGTTTTTGTTGTGCAAGCTCATCACTTTTTTGTTTTTTGCTTATAAAAAGATTTTGTGTAGCATTTCTAGAAACACTAAGCACGTCTCTTTTATCAACGTTGTCGTTAGGCATGTCGTTATTTATTGTTATATCAAGTAATTCTCTATAATCCTCTAAATCTTTAGGATCTTTTACATATTCATCAGAAAATTGATCTTTACCTAAATCTAACCTATAATAAAATAAACCATCTTCAAACCTTGCTTCTACTATTTTCTGTCCTTTAACGTCTAATTTATCATCAAATATTTTAGCGTTTCCTGAATTTATATAGTTTTCTAAATTCCTTATATAGTCATTTACTTTTTGATCTACTTGCCCAACAGTAAGATTAGAGTCTTTGTTATAACCTAAAAATTTACTATCAGAGTCTTTTTCTATTGGTTTAACAGCAACGTTCTCTCTTATTATAGCGCTAGGTGGAGAAAAACCCCTTATCGCAAACTTGCTATAATCTTTTATTAAATCGTTTAATTTTTCTTCATCAACTAATTCACCATGCTCTAATTGTTTTGCATCTTCTCCATATAATTTAGTTTGGAACATGTTATACCAACCTACCTTTTGAGCATTTGTAACATTATTATTAGCAACATAAGATTTAACATTACTTTGCATTCTTGATATAAGTAACTCTTCGTTTGGTTTAGTTTCTCTAATTTCACTTCTTAAAGTGCCGTCGGTATAAGTTATTTTTTTAACAACATCTGCGGTTTGTCCATCATAAAGAGCTGAATCAATTTTACCTTCACCTTTTTCATTACCGTAATAAGCAAGATTTACAGCGTTTTGCATATTTGCAGATTCATCTTTTATTATGGGTAATAATTCAGAATTTTTACCTTGTATTCTAGCTTCTAGATCTACATTGTTTATAGACATAACTTTATCAGATCCTTCTTGTTGAAATGTTAAAGTTGCTACAGGACCTGCTGGGTTTGTTAAATCTAAAGAGAAACCACTTTTACCTTTTATAGCGCTGTTACCTCCAAGTCCTAACATAGCTTTAGTTAATTCTGTATTAGCTGTTGGGTCTATACCACCCATGTTTCCTTGTTCCTTTACTTGATTAGTTACGTTAGCACCATAAAGAGACATGTTATTAGCAAGAGATAAAATTTTATCAGGAACCTGCATTACATTTTGTAATTCTATTTTTTCAGAATCTGTCAAAGTAGGCTGTTGCCTTAAATAAGATGCTCTTTTAATAGAATACATTAATTCTTCTCTCATAGCCATTGTCATACCAGGAGCAGCCATACCTAAAGCAGATTCCGCAGAGAAAACTTTGTTTCTCATATCCATCTCCCACTGCAAGGTCTCTTTTAGAATTTTTTCATTTTCTAATTTGTTTTTTGTATAACCAGCTATGAAAGACTGTAAGCCTTTATTTATACCTTGAGTAGCTCTTCTAGCGTTCGCGGCGCTTTGAGTGTCAACAAATTGTTTTGGATTTCTATAACTCATAACTTATTTTCTTAACTATTATTTCCTGTTGTTGCGTCTTTTTTGGGAGGTGGAGTATTAGTGTTAGATCCTGTTTCAAAATAATCAGTTCCTGCTAAAGCCCCTAAACTTTGTGATGTATTACTTATAGCATCTGACCAAGCTGCGTTTTGATCTATTCTGGCCTGCATCTCTCTTTGCTGAGCTCCTTCTAATTGAGCTGAAACTCTATCTAATTTAATCATTTCTCTTTGCTCTTGCATGCCAAATACAAATTGTTCTCCAGCAACTTGCGCGTTTTGTATCCTTTGAGCCTCAGACATTTGTCTTTGTTGTAACATTTGCTCTCCTTGAGCTTTTAATTGTTCATTTTGAGCCTCTTGTTTTTCAATACTTGCAGACACGCCTTTTTTGCTTTGTAAAGCAGCTTGCGCTAAAGCAGTTGCTCCGCCCGCGCTTGCTCCAGTAGCTCTTAATGTGTCAAGGGTGTTTGCCAAAGATATATCAGCTTGCTCAATTTGCATTTCAGCAGCTTGAGTTGCAACACCTAGATTAGCCATAGGGTTACTTAACATACTAGACAAATCCTCTACGTTCTCGTAAGGGTTTATAATTTCTTGTCTTTCGTCTTCTAATTTTTTTAACTGCGCCGCCGCGTCAACTCTTTGTTCTTCAGCGTCAATTCTTCTTTTTTTAGCTCCAGCATTTTGGACTATTGCGGAAGTTGCGTTTAAGCCTACTATTGCCACTACTACCCATCCCATATTATTTGTTTTTTATTTGTTTATATTTTTCGTATTGCTCATAACTAGAGCAAACTAATTCTTTTTCTAATTCATCTACGTCTGTAATGTTTTTTGGATTTGGATGAACATTTATAAATACAGAGTCTTCTAAAGACAAAGCAAGTCTTTTACAACCAGCTTTAGAATTAAAATAAACAGGTGCTTTAATTTGTTTAACACCTTCTTCTGTAGCCACAAGCAAAGATCCTTTAATTAAAAACCAAGTGTGATCTTTGTTATGTATTTTACCTATCGCTATTGTATCTTTTGGTAAAAACATTTCTCTAACATATATACCTTCTGAAAAAGAATGAGTTAAAGGACAAAGAGTATCTAGTTCTTGCCTTTCTTTTACTATTACATTTTCATTGCTTTTAAATAAAGCTTTTTCTAAATCAGTAACTTTTTTTCTAAAGTCTTCAACTGATAAAGACCCATATTCTTTTTTTATTTCTAAAGCGTCCATAAATTAAAATCCATTATTAGAGAAAAAGTCTGTTGCTACTGAAAATAATTGTTTTTCTCCACCAGGGTCTGTTGTTGAATCAGTTGAAAAAGTTGCTGTAGCAAAAAATCCTTTTATACCACTTATAACATTTCCAAATATTATTTCTCCTTGCGCGGCGGTGCTATTATTAACTAAATTAGCAACATAGGCATTTTCTTTTCTATCAAAACCAGCATATACTCTTGGATAGGGAGGGTTAACTGTACTAAAAACAGAGTTATAATTAGCTCTAGGAACAGCTTGACCGTTAGCTGGATTTATTATATATTCACCTTCGTAGTAACTCAAAACAGAATTAGATTCATCATTTGTACTTATCCAATTAGAATCAATATAATCTTCTCCAGTAGCGTCAGAAGCCAAAGCGGTCATTTTCCAACCACTACCGCCTTCATAACTTATAGTGCTAAAAGTTTTAGATCTTACCGGTTCTGGGTTAAAGATAACTGTTACAGAGCTTTCATAGTCAGTTCCGTAAAAATTTCCTCTATTTACATCAGTAGAGTGATGTTTATATAACTTACTGTCTATTGTAGAATAAAAACTGTTTCTTATACTAAAAATTTGATCAGGTCTGTAGCTAAACAAACTAGTCCACCCGTTTATAGAATCATCAAAAGCTATTGTTTTATTACTTATTGTTCTTTCGTCGTTATAAACAGGGCTTTGGTGTAGTGATAAAACGTATTGGTCTGTATATAAATCATAACCACCAACTGCTACACCAGGACCTTGAGTTGTGTCGATGCTATTTAGTTCATCTCTAAAAAAGTCTTTCATACCATAATTAGATATTTCAGTAATACCGTCTCTTGATAATCTTAATACAGCGTTATTATTTTTGTCTGTAAAATATTTTCTATATCCATAAGTAGCAAAACTTTCTGGATTATTGCTTATGCCAAAATTTCCGCTATAAGCTTGTAAAGTTCCTATAACTAAATTAGCAGCAGTTACAGCACCACCGCCCTCTGCTGAATATATAGCGTCTTTATCTATTAAAGCTCTACTTACTTTAAATTGTTGAAACACAGTTAAATTATTGTCTTCTGCATAAAGCTTTTGTATAGATCCATTTGCTGGATCAGCACTTTTAGTAATGTCTGCTCCAACTGAAAAAACATTAGTGTCGTTTATACCAGTTCTTGAATTAAATATACCAGAATAAATAAGTGAGTTAAACCTTATAACAGCATTTGGCTCATCTTCAACTAAATATGCTTTAGGAGAAAAATCAACTGTAGTGTTATTAAAGCCACCTCTTATTCTTGACTCTTCTATAGCCCAATTATTTATTGTTAGTGGAGTTGAAATAACTGGATAACCACCACTATCAGTAGAAGGTATACCAAAAGAGCCATTCCAAACAGGCTGCTCTGTTAGTGCCTGTCCGCTAAGCGTCTTTTTTAGAACAAAAGTGTTAAAGTATTTTATTTCTACTGTTATTCCGGCCATGATTTATTATTACTTATTTTTATATTTTATTACAGTTCTATAATTTGAAAGAAAACTCCAGAAGGTATATTTACTGCAGTTTTAGAAAAGAAGCCAACGCCATCAGTGCAATCATCATTCCATATAGTATTTATAGCACTTTCTGAATTTGCATAATACCAAGTTTCAAAAACACAAGTTCCTGGTGGTGTTCCTGTAACTGCGTTTTTTCTATCTATTGTCAAAGGCGAAGATTGACTTCCAACGTAAGTGTTTAACCAAGTGTTAAAATCAATTCCATTTAATAAATAATGACCATTGTTTGAAGAAGGGTAACCTGATCTTGTGTCATTAACTACAATATAAACTCCTTTTCGTTTGGTTGAAGCGTTAATTAACTGTTCAGCATCATACACTGTAACTGCTGTAGTACCTATTTTTATAGAATAAGTTGTTGTTGCTGGAGAACCTTGCGGATCGTTTAAATCTACTTCCACATCGTAATCACCAACTGGAAGAGTATTTACGTTTTTATTTATTAAGTTTATGTTTAATTGGTTTGAAACTACCGCTTGAACACCTAATCCAAAAAAGTTAACATTTAAAGTTCCTGTTTTTTGACTATTTATAACATAAGATAAATCTTGAGTTCTTAACGCTACATTATTAGCTCCGTTTACTCCGCTTAGTGTTGCAAATGTTGTTTCAGTATTATTAGTGTATATTGTTCCAGAAGCAGGCACAGAAGTAGCTGTAGGAGCTACGTTTTGTAGGTTTGCAGTTTCAGTAAAAGTTGTTGTTACACCTTGATAAATCGCTGTAAAATTAAAAACAAAATTTCTTAACAAAGCGTTTGATCCAAAAAAGATATTATTCCAATATGCTTGTTTAATTATTATATTATAAACTCCTGTACCAGCACCACCTATTTCTACTAAATCAAAATAAGAACTTACATTTACACCTGCTTGATTAACAACACTAGATATTGTAAAAGATGTTGGAACTTGAGCGGCTCCATTAGCGTCTAATAAAGTAAAATCACTAGCTAATATTTCAGCAGAAGACGCTGGGTTGTAATTTAAACTTTCTCTGAAAAGAGTTGGTGCAAAACCACTTATATTTGTTATACCTCCTATAGAGTTTTCTATTAAAGTGTTTAGCCCGTTAATAGTTCCAGACGTAGAAGTTTCCCAAAATATATCTAAAAGAGAATCTACAGGTTCTGTTTCACAAACTGCTAAAAACTGTATTCCTGTATCTGGATTTACTGTTTTTAATTGACCTAATTTTGTAGAAGTGCTTATTCTTGCTACTAATGGATTAGACTCGTTGTCATAAAACTGTAAAAAACCTGTGCCAGGTAAAGAAGTTGGAACTTCAAACATATCTTGCATTGTAGATATCATAGATACAGTTTCTGTTTCTTGACCAGCATAAAACTGCTCTGACTGTAGACCATAATCAACGCTTGGCGTTGCTGTGCTTATAGAATTATCAGTATTTATAACCCTTGGCAAAAGCCTAACAGAGCTTCTAAATTGTTTTTGTTCTGGACCTACTTCGTTTAAGTCTCTAGGAACTTTGTTAATATTGTCGTTTATTAAAACAGTATGTGAAGTGCTTCCAACTTCTAAAGTTTCTCCATTAGAGCCTGGATAAGAAGCCATAATACCAGGAAGATAAACATTATAATAATCTTGCTCTGTTTGTTTTACTACTATTTTATAAGAATACCAACCAAGAGGATTATTTACGCTATATATACCTGGCCATTCAATAGAACCTTCAGCAGTTCCAGCAGCACCAGTACCTCTAACTGGAGAAGCAGGACCTATAACACTATTAAACTCTATTTTTAAAGAGTCACCCGGCCACTCAACTGTATTTATTGAAGACGTAAAATAAGCATTGTAAATAGTAGAACCTTCATTAGATCCGTTTAGAATAACACTTGATTGTCTTCCATATCTATCAGCTAAAACTACACCAACCTGGTAGTTTCTATTTTGTTTTAACGAAGAGTTAGGATATTCAGCTCTACTTGTAAAATTACCATCTTTTGCAGCTGGTGTAAATGTTAAGGTTCCTAAAGTGTTTGTTGCGCTTTGAGATATAACTATTTGAGTTATGTTAGGTACAGTGTTGTTTAAAGAAGTAACAACTGTTCCAGCTGGTATTCCTGTTCCACTTACACCGCTAGCTACTTTTATATTTCCAGCGCTATTTGTTACATTTATTGTAGTTCCTGATTGAGCTCCACCTTGAACCGTAACAGTCCCTGTTTGCAAACTTGCTACTTCTTTATCATCAACTTTTATACTATAATCTAAAGATTCTGGTGGTGTGTGTTTATTTTGAAAATTACCATAAACTATTCTATTACTTATAACTTCTTGAGCAAAGGCTCTTACTGGAACTTTATCATAAACTCTTGTTAGTTCATCTGAAGGTAAAGTTTTAAACGGCTTTGTAGATTTATAATTATATATAATATCTGAAGTGCCGTTGCTTGAGTCTATAGGTATTGTTTCTACAACTTTTACTACTAAACCATCAGATTCTTTAAATAATATATCTACTTCTGATATTTCAAACTCATCACTAATAGATGCTGTAGTTGTTGTACAATCTGGTTTAGGGATTATTAATTTTATTTCATTAACTTTATTTTCAACAAAAGAAACAACTGTGCTTCTGTAAGTTTGAGCTAAATCATCTTTGTCGTCTATGTTGTTTATACCTTTATCAACATACATAAAATAACCATCTTGCTTAGGAATAAAAGCTATTTGTGTAAATGGAGCCATTAAAGAATATTCTCCATCTTTAAATTTAAATCTATAACTAAATCTTACAAATAAATCTTGTAAATAGTCTGAGTCTCCATTAAATGCTCCATCAAATTTAGGATTAGGATTAAACACTAGCATTTGATTATCTGCAACGGTTATTGTACCTGTTAAAGTTACAGATGTAATTGTAGTTCCACCACCTACACTAACAACTGTTTGGTTTGTAGCAGTTAAAATAAAATTACCAGCCGCGTTTGTACTTCTTAAACTTACGCTAGCACCTATACTTGTACTATAACTTTGATTTGGTAAAATAATATCTCCATTAATATTATCTATGTTTATTGTACTTCCTGTTTGACCACCCGCGGCTAAAGCTGTACCTCCATTTGGATTTGTAAGACTAACTACATCCTTCATTGTTGTCTCAAGAGCGCCAGCTGAAGCTGTTTCTTGAAACATTTCTATTGATCTATAAGGATAATATTTAGCTACAGATATTTTATCTTCTGTATTGTAATATGAAGAACCTTGAGCTACAGCTGTAGTTATGTTTATTTTTCTTGGTTGATTACGATTATCTGTCCAATACAAAAAATCTTCTAAAATGTTTATTCCAAATATAGGATTTTCTTGACTAAAATTTAAAAAAGAACCTTGAACTAAAGTTAAAGAAGTATCATTATCTATATCATATCTATATATGCTGTTTGCAGAAGAAAATAAATAAATAAAACCATTAGTTTCATCTTCTTTATAACCTATAATTCTACCACCGTCGGCAAAGTTTTTAACTAACTTATTACCTAAAACGTTTTCAAGTGAGCCTACGCTTGCGCTTTCCGATCTACTTACTTGCACGTTAACAGCATCTCTATATTCACCATTAGGTACTAGTCTAGCGTCTAAATCTTTGTTTAGTTTACTTTTTA
>JAAHTG010000403.1_pt1 | contig 14697 bp, 19 predicted proteins | sample 6116081 | NCBI WGS metagenome assembly JAAHTG01 (sample SAMN13939989, study PRJNA603662) | sponge metagenome | isolation source: marine sponge | host: Mycale hentscheli | place: New Zealand | collected 2005 | reverse complement strand
CTGTAGATTCAGGCCAAATTAAAATAGCAGCATATCCAAGCTTTACCGATGCAGCTGGAGCTCAGGGTGGTAGTTTTGCAATACAATTAACTTAAACAGATATATAATCTAATAATACAAAACAAAATAAAAACAAATTATGAAATATTTAAGATTATTCGAAGACTTTTTACTAAATGAAAGAGTCAAGGTTGAATTAGGAAGTTTAGATCCTAAAAGCATGGAAGATGAGCCAAAAATAAAACAGGTTAATGACATCCTAAAAAAGGCTGAAGGCAAATCATGTAACATGGAAGATTTAATAAGTATTATTGGTCATCTGGATGGTAGTTATGATGACAGTGGTGCTGAAGGAACATCTACTAAAAATACACCCTCAAAAATCTTAAAAAACTGTAAAGTAACAATAAGAAAAGTAGATTATGGTACATTCTACACTGGTTTTGAAACTCAAGTTTTCTATAAGTATGATACAGCTGTACGAGATGGTTACAGATACCACACTAACGGCCAGCCTGATCTTACCGGAGAGGTTGATGACTATATGAACCACGCGAAAGATGAAAATGGTAAATTTAATGGTATGGGAGTTAAATTTAAAGATTTCCCAAGCATTTATCCTGATTATGATACCAACCCCGATCGAAATTCCGGTTATGGCTATGATCAGTTTCAAATATATTACCCTAAACCAAATGAAAAAAATGGTGCTATAAGAATGCAAAGGTTTGCTGATGTTTTCGGTCTAGGTGATATTACTCCTAACTTCCCGGATGCAAAAGGAAACGTAACAGACTATGATAACGTAGATTACTACGAGAAACTATCAGTGAATTGCTATCAATTTATTAAAGGTTCAATGTCAAAACTGGTAGGTTTTATTGGAAAAGACGTTGGACGTGGTAATCACACAAGTGGAGATGCTACAATGGTCTGTCATAAAAAAGATTGGAAAAAGATACATGAAGATTTATTTGATGGCTACGGAGGTAAAAAACCTAGACTTAACAGCCTTCCAATGGTTGGTCTAGATGCTAAAGCAGAAGAAAATGGCTCAGTTATAGACTCAGCTATATACCAGAAAAAATGGGCTAAGGTTTGTCAATTCCTAGGAGCTAGCAATACTTCTGATTTAGTTCTTGTGAACGTTCTAATGAAGTATGGTGGTGGTGCTGCTCAGGCTAGGCATACTTTTTCTGACGAAGAAATAAAACATGCAAGAAGCGTATTTAACGGTTTCAGTGGTTGGAGTAGTGCTAAAGTACCGGAAGGAGATGCACCTCTAACTAAAAGAATTAGAGTTAAAAAATATGCGGGCGATAAACTAGCATAATAGATAACTCTAACTAACTATAAAACTTTAAAAGCTGCCTTCGAGCAGCTTTTTTTGTGAGCCAATGTTATCAGAAAATTAAATTTTTAGAAAAATGGAAAAACTAGAAAACTTAATAAAAAAAGATGATATATAATATGAGAGTATAATACCTCATCAAATATATGTTTTTCAAATGGCTACAGAACTCAAACCAGGAGACGTCCAACCTTCTGAGATTGAATCTAATAGCAAAACAATTGGAAACTTATCAACCACGCCAGAGGCAAACGATCTAGATGAATACTTTGATGATTCAAAACATTTAGATTCTGTCGGTAACGTTGTAGATGAGAGCGCAATTTGGGTTTATTTCGGAGTCGGAGGTCCAGCTTAAAAGCAATGTTAAGAGCACTATTTAGCAATATTTAGTGCTCTTTTCTTTTAAACAAAATTAGACAGATAAATATAACTGTATAACATAACTTAAATTTAAACATTATGACAACAATTTTAATTATTCTAGGATTAATCGTAGCTGCTGCAGCCGTTTATTTCTATGCCATCAAAACCGGCAAAATCGAAGATGCAGATGGTGACTATATAGCAGATGATGCTGAAAAAGTTGCTAAGGAGATTAAACGTAGAGCTAAGAATGTAAAAGCAGAATTAGCAGACGTTAAGAAGGCAGCGGAAGAATTCGTTGACCAAGCTGAAGATGTAATAGAAGCTGCAAAGGGTAAATCTAAATCTAGAGGTAGAAAACCTAAGAAAGTAACTAAAAGTTCTGGTTCTGGAAAAGGAAAGAGTACTAAGACTTCTGGTAAAGGTGCTGGTAAAGGTACTAAGACTTCTGGAAAGGGTGCTGGTAAAGGTACTAAGACTTCTGGTAAAGGTGCTGGTAAAGGTTCTATGGATCTTATTATGGATCACCTAGCCTCTTCTGGTAAAGGTGCTGGTAAACTAAGAAAACCAAGAACAACTAAAAAGAAATAAAACTATAAATATGGCTAATTATATAAATTTTACAAAAGCAACATTTAATCCATATAACCCTAAAGTTCTTAATGAGGGTCAATTCTCATGGATAACTTATGATACTGATAAGCAAATCGGTTCAGAAAGAGAAAATACTATTGACGTATATATGTACGACAATGAAGGCAATCAATGGTATGAAAAGAGATATGAGGGTTACGGCGAATTCGGTGGAATGGATTATTATGAATTATTAGCCAAAATGAATGGTTTTACAGCAGAAGACCTAGAGGATAAAGCAGTCTTAAAGGCTATGAAGTATGGATCAGACATGAGAGATATAGGCATTGCCTTAGCTTTCGATCCTAAAGGTAAGAAAATCAAGACTAGAGCAAAAGGGGGTAAAGTCCTATTCCCTGCATTAGTTGAAAATCCAAAATTTAACTGGAAAAGACATGACTTCACACAGGAAGCAGAATCTGATCCAAATCAATCATGGTATCAAGAGCCAGAATATGATGATTACGATGATGATTACGAACAAGGTTGGTATGAAAATATTCAACCAACACATGAAGGTGTAATGTCTGACATTCACCAAATGATAGGTAATCATAAATCTTTTGACTCTTTTGAAAAAGAATTCTTTAAGGAGTATGGCCATAAGAAAGTAATGAAGAGAACTCCAGAGTTTTTAGAATGGTTAAAGGCATTATATAATGACTATGAATATACATCAGGCGAAGCTGTTGAGAAAAAAGAATTAACTGAAGAAACTGAAGAAGTTACTGAAGCTAAATTTGTAAAAGACTTTGATAAAGATGTTTTAGATGCTGAAACTAAAGCAGATATAACAACTTATTATCCATCAGCTAAATTTTTTATTGGTAAAATGACACACTTCTTTGGAGAACTAGAACCAAACTTATACTTTAAAGCTTACTATGCTAAGTATTACAAAGAAGATACTGGTAAGAAAATTGATGGTGATTTTAAAATTACTTCAATCTATTCTGAAAAGGGTAGTAGGTATGTAAACCTATACGTTGAATCTGCTGATACAGTAGAAGCACCAGAAGTAAATGAAGCACGTTCTATTAATAAAATTTCTAAAGAGTTAGAAAAAACAGTACTTGGTATGAAAGATACTGTTGATGAATGGAAAGTAGCTGAAGGTACTAGAAAATCTGAATTATTAGAAAAGTTAAGAGAACTTAATAAAGAAAAGGCTAAATTAGAAACAGAATTAAATGATGCAGTTGCAGGTAAAGATCACGATTTACAATTAGCATTAACTGAAGCTGAAGAATTAGCTTATTTAGAACTTGATGTTCTTAATATATTAAACGATTAATGAGAAACAAAAAAATTACAAGTTTCAGTGATTTCAAAAGAATGAATGAAGGTATTCAATCAGATCTTAAGAAGTACATTAAAAAAAATAAAGATGAATTAGAGAGTCTAGCCGACGAAGATCAGTGGGAAACTATTTACAACCAGTTATATACTGAGTTTGAAGTAGATCCTAAAAGTTCAAAAGCAAAGGATATTAAGCAGACTTTCGACTTTATCTTTTAAAAAAGATCTAGTCTTAAAATGGCAAAAGAATTAAACGAAGATAGTGGAATAAAAGTTAGTGTAAAAACATTAATTGCCATCGCTGTCGCAATCACAACAGTGGTAAGTTTTTGGTTTGCATTCCAAGCTCAACTCGATGATATGAGAGATGAGATAGAAGCAGCTAAAACTTTACCAGCTCCTAACATTTCAAGAACGGAATATGAACTCAAAGATGAGTTAGTACGTTCTACAATACTAAATACACAAGAAGATGTTGAAGAAATGAAGGAAGATCTTAAAGCAATTGAAAAACATCTTCGAAACAGATAATAATGAAGAAATATTTATTACTTTTATTAGCGTTGGTATCATTTAGTACTGCGGACGCACAAATTACAAAGAATGTCAAGAACTTTTTTAAATACTCGACATTTTACGGTGTAGGCCAAATTAGCCAACCGATCCAAACATCAGAAAGATTTTATTTTGTAGATCAAGATAATGCTGTTATTGATGTAACTCCAGAAAGAAAGGCTAACTATTCTTATGGTATTGGTATTAGAAAGGTTGCAAGATTCGATTACGAAAGAAAGCCTGGTGTATTCTATGATGGAAAAGAACAACAACAAGGTTTTTATACAACTGTCGGTGCTGTATCAGGATGGGAATACAAATTTGAATATACATGGAATAGACAATTCGGTAATGAGTTTACAAATCAAGATCTTTACTTAAGATATTTAGGTAAACATTTTGTAGCTAAGATAGAATCTAAGAATGATGGTTTTGTTGACCTAGAATATAACTCAATCGATTTAAGATGGAGAAAGCCAATCGGCAAGAAATTAAACCTTACAATTGGTGCAGTGGCAAGAAGCCATAGACCTTATGGTTATGAGCCAATTAGAGATTACTTAGAAACACCATTTATTGATGATAATGGTGTTGAAAGACTAAGACAATGGTGGGAACTAGCTTACGAATATGGGTTCCAAGATAATGCGTATGGTATTGATTTAGATTTTGACGGTGAAGTGGATAACATAGATTATTACTGGACAGATCCAAATGGAGTTAGAATTGCAGATACTGACCAAGACTTTAGAGCTAATAGATATGGTCCTATGGTTGTAGGTCCTTACAACAGAGAGCAATTAGCCTTAATAGAAGACCAAGGTACACTATCAGCAGTAATTGGTTTAGATTTCTATCACTATGAAAAGAATAACTGGTTGCATTTCTCAGCTTCAGTGTTACCATACCACCAACAACTATTTGGCGATGAAGATTTTGGATATGCTTTATGGTACGGAGATGGTACTCCAGATTATAGTTGGGTAGATTACCAAGTTGGACTAGTAACTGGTTGGAAACTTAATAAAAACCTAGGTGTTTATATTGAGAGCAACTACCAGAAGTTCTGGGATAGAAAAGTTTATTCAGCAAAAGCTGGATTGAACTATCAATTTAGATAAGATTTATGAAAAAGATAACATTTATACTTCTTTTAGCATTTGGTCTCATGGGATCAGCTGCTATACTTGCTCCAGAAGCAATAGAAGAGAAGGAGCCAAAATTTCTTACAGAAGATACATTTAATCAAGCAGTTAATACTGGTGTTGTAATTGTAGAATTTGTAGCATCATTTGCTGAACCATTTGCAGAATGGGAATCAATTGAGGATGGAGAATATTATAGAGTGGATATTGAAAAGTACCCAGCTTTAAAAAAGAAGTATAAAGTAAGATCTATTCCTACAATTATAGTCTTTAGTAATGGTGCTAAAGAATTAACATATCGTGCAAACATTATGTTAGAATTAGATGTTACCGCTGAAGAGATCCACGAAGATATAGAAGATCTTTTTTCAGATAAGTTTTAGGGGTTGTACAAATAATTACAAAATAATTGCCATAGAATTTTTTTATGTCAATTATTTTTCGTATATTAGTACTGTAATAAAACAATCTATATGTTATACACTTATTGTAAAGAGTCACTTTCTTTTAAAAAAGTAACTCCAACTCGAAAATTAGGTGGTATTTTAGCCCTTGTAGTAATAGTAGGCTATGTAGTCCTAACCTCAATGGTTTCTAATGCCCACCAAGAGGGTTTTAAAGAAGCCCTAAATGAACCAATAGAATCAGAACTAGTCGTCTTAGACTCGTCTGAATTGGTATTCTCACGAGATGCTTTAGTCAAAGAATTAAAAAGACTAAACGTCAGATTTCCACACATTGTATTAGCACAATCAATTCTCGAAACAGGCTACTGGGAAAGTAGAATCTATCAAGAGAATAATAACCTCTTTGGTATGAAGCAAGCCAGAGCCAGAGCTACTACAGCAAAAGGTACTCAATTAGGCCATGCATATTATGATAACTGGAAAGAATCAGTGACAGATTATGCTCTATATCAAGCAGCATATCTAAATAAATTAAGAAACGAAAATAAGTATCTTAAGTATCTAGATAAGAATTATGCTGAGGCTAAAAATTATGACGACGCGTTAACTACTATTATAGAAAGAGAAAATCTAAAAGAGTTATTTTTAGACTGATATATACTATAATATCATAAACAAAACTTATTAATATGAAATTAAAAACATTAGAGCAGTTTGAATCAAAAGACCCATGTGAATGTGGTGGAAACTGTGGCTGTGGTAAATCAGTAAACGAATCAGCGGTTAATGAAGCTACCGTAGTAATGGATGCAATGGATCCTAAATCAAAAACACTTAAAAAACTTTTAAAGAAATATAAAGTTACAATGAAAGTTTTAGATCCTAGTGGTCCAAGCGGTTGGCCAGAAGTTGAGCTAACAGGTTCAAGAGAAGATTTACAAGCAATATTAGGAGATCCTAATGGCTGGGACGACCCAGAATTAGGTGAATATATTGAAGAATCAGATAATACATTTAAAACTGTCGCTACCTTAGAAGCAAAGAAGTATAAGTTTAAGGACCTATCTAAAGCATGGGAATTTGTTTATGGTGAAGATATGGAAGATGAGTATGAAGGCTTTTACCAAGAAGTAGTTGGTAAATATAAGAATAAAGTTACTAAAGCTGATGTAGCCAATATTTGGCAAAAAGTATATGGTGAAGATATTACTACTGACTATGAAGGTTTCTTTAATGACCTAAAAGAAAACTTAAATCAAGTTGCTAAGTTAGAATTACTTGAAGCAAACTCAGATGGGACTATTTCAGATGATGAAGATGAAAGAAGAGCTGAATTGCTTGAAAGAGTAAAGGAGCAAATGCAGGAACTTTTAGCTTCTGCTGAATTAGATGCTAAAGATATTGGTGGTTCTTTTAGATCTCCAGGGATTATGGCAGAAATTAAAAAAGAGCTTAATAGCCAGCTTAAAAAATTTAGATAATTATGGCATTCGTAGATAACTTTCAAGATTTTATTCAATTTCATGCAAATGCTGCAGGAATGACTCGTGAAGAGTATATGGCAGTTCTAATGTCTGAGGCTAATAAAAAACCAGGCCCAGATCCATATCATAGAGGTCTAGAAGATGACGAGGTAGAAGATAAAGAAGATCAAATTAAGAAACAGGCTAAAATGGACGATGATGATCCAGATGCTTATGAAGAAATGCCTGGCGATGAAGAAGCAAGAGAGAAGGGTGAAGTAAAAACTTCTAAAGCTACTAAAGCCTATAATAAGTTATACAAAGAAAAGAAATATGTTAAAAGCATAAGTGATTTTAATAAATCAGTAGTTACTGAAGCTGACGATACGGAACAAAAATCAACAGATAGAGGTCCTCTAGATGATGATGCAATGGAAACAGGATTAAAAAAGAAAGCAGAAGAATCTGGTGTACCAATCGGAATTATTAGAGCGGTAATGAGAAGAGGTCTTGCTGCATGGAAATCAGGTCACAGACCAGGAGCTAACCAACAACAATGGGGTTATGCAAGAGTAAATGCATTCCTAACAAAAGGTGAAGGTACTTGGGGTAAAGCTGATAAAGATCTTGCAAAAGAGGTTAGAGACGGTGGACACGATAAAAAACTAAAGAAGGCATAATGGTTAAGAAGTTTGATAAATTTTTAAATGAAAGGAATATGTTAGTAGTTATTAATGGCGAAGACATATCACGCGCAGTCAACTTCAGACTATCATATAGATATGGCCAGGGCGGTATTTTGGCAATGGCTTCTACTAGTAAAGATCTAGATAAACTAATCGCTAGTAATCAATCCGAGACCGCAATCGGTAAAGATATTGAAGATATGATTAATCAACAGTTAAAGAAATTTAGAGCTGGTTTTACAGTAGAACAGGACCATGGTTATCAAGGAGCTGGTTATTCGTTTTATTTTAACATGGACGACCTAATAAAAAGATTAAATAAATCATAAGACATGGAATTAAAATCATTTAATAACTTTGTTAATGAAGGTAGCTCAGATGTTTTCGACGAGGAAACAAGAGAGCTTATCTTTCCAGCAAATGAAGAATATACATTAAGGCAATTTATTAAAATTGCTAAAAGATCAGCAGAAGGTAAAAAAGCATACAAAGGTAATTACAACTTTGGTAAAGGCATTAAATTAGCAGAATACTTAAGAAAGAATATGCCAGGTGGACTTGCTAACAAAATGAAAGCAACAGTCTATAGAAACGCATGGAATTATGGCGGTAATTTAGAAGTTATGATACGTTTAAAAGCCGGAGACAAGGATATATTTTCATTTAGTTCTGCCAATTCAACAAGACAGCCTAGATATTCATTTAGTGATATTTTTAAAGGTACGATAAAGCCATCTAATCCAGGTAAACCAATTTACAAAGATTGGGGCATGGGAGTTGTACATGGTTCTTATCAATCTATTTCTAACTTTGATGAATTCATGTCAGATATTGTTGGTGTATTTAAAGATTTTGAAAGAGTGAATGGTCAGCCATTTGATTTAAAAGGTGCCATTGCAGCTGAAAAGGCTAGAGTAAAGGTGGTTGCTGCTTGGAAAAAGATCGAACCAAAGATTGAAAAGCAATATGGAATTGCTAAAGAAGCTGCAAGAAATGCACACAGAGAAATTAGTATTAGAATGCCTTATATTAGATCTGCTGAAAAGAGAGTTTACTATAAGACAGACGAACCAAGAGAATTAAGACACCCAGATGAGTATGGTGATAGAGCCTACGATATTATAGACGGAAAAGACTATGCTAAATATGAAGCTGCACAAGCTAAGATCTCAGATCTAATTGAGCCTTTCTGTAAAAAACACGGTTATGAGTTCGTTTGGGCCGCAGACTGGAATTAATATAAACTATAAATTATGGCAAAGACAAAAATATTTTGGATAGCAAAGAAGGTTGATGACACCATGCAACTGTGGGGTTACAATAACAAAAGAAAGGCACAAGAAAAAGGCCTAGAGCTTTTTGGTGTGGGTATTACAGATTTCTCATTTGATTTAGACGGTGAAGAGTTTGAAGATGAAAACGGAAACGAGGCTTTTATTTACTCTGGTCAGATTGATTCATTCGGTCACTTTTTATTATATAGAGATGAGGGTATGCCAGGTGCAATAGGATTAGAACAGGAAAGAGCTGCAACTGAATATGTAGAGGCTGAATTGACAAATAGCGCAGGTGCTTGTTTCCCAGCTAAACTAAAAGGAGGTTCATGTGATGTTTATATGTCTAGTGCTGTTGAAGCCAATGGTGCATTATGGACATTTGAAGATGGTGAAGTTTATGAAAATAAAACAACTATGAGACACATACCAACATTTGAGTCATTCATTAATAAATAACTCTAACTAACTATAACAATTTAAAGGCTGCCTCTGAGCAGCTTTTTTTGTGAGCCCTTGTCAGCACCACGAGTAATTTGAGTGCACAAGTCTAAAAGGAACTCCAAGTCTAGGTGGTGAGATCAGCGACGATTCCTCAGATTCCTCTGAGGTCACTGGAAAAAAAATTCGGTGCGTTTTCACATCTGCAGTAAGGTTGGCCTTCCAGACAACTGGCCTCGGCTGGCCGCTGACTGGCCTGGCCTGACCAGCGAACCGCTAAGGACAGATAGACGTTAATAACCAGTGAGGTGCGCTAATTTAAGATAGGTAACACGGATGACAATGAGGTGCCGGCATGAGATCAGGCAGACTTCTTGTAACAGAGCTCTGCAGCACATAGGTCTAACCTGGCCACTGGAGTTGCAGTGAGGAATACCGTCGATCATCAACGTGAGTCGTTGAGTAACTACAAGGCTAAATAAAACGCCCTAGTCACTACTGAACCCAATCTGCCCCGCGCGCGCGACCCAGTTTTTGTCCTCTCCGGTTGTATTAAACAACCGGTTGACAGATATATAATATAGTAGTAAAAAAGTCATAACTAAATGAAACACATAAAATTATTTGAGCAGTTCTTAGAAGAGGGCGTTAATGACCCTGGTATCTTAAAGGTATTCTTTATGGCCGGCGGACCTGGAAGCGGTAAATCTTATGTTGCAGGTGAATTATTTAGCCTGCCTAAAGACAGTAGTGCATCTGTATCTTATGACCTAGGTCTTAAACTAGTTAATTCTGATGCAGCATTTGAGCTGTTATTAAAGAAGGCTAATATAGACATGGCCGAATTGATGGATATTAAGGATAAAGACCCAGAAGCATGGGCAAAAGCAATGGCAATTAGAGATAAGGCTAAGTATATTACCAAAGGTACACAAAAAATGTATATTGAAGGCCGTTTAGGGATGGTAATTGATGGTACTGGTAAGAACTATAAGAAAATTGAGGGTCAAGTTAAAGAATTAAGAGAGCTTGGTTACGACTGTTACATGGTTTTTGTCAATACATCTAAGGAAGTCGCGCTCGATCGTAACAATAATAGACCTAGAAAGCTACCAGTAGACATGGTTACTCAAATGTGGCAAGAGGTACAGGATAATTTAGGTAAATTTCAGCGTCTTTTTAAGGCAAAACGCTTTGAAATTGTAGATAATTCGGTATATGGAGACTCAACTCCTACTGATTTAGTAGGAAAAGAGATTAGAAAGTTTATGAAACAGCCTGTTTCTAATCCAAAAGGTAAACAATGGATCCAAGATCAAAAAAATAGTAGAAAATAACATGGAGAAATCTAATGAAGAATTATTAAAAGAGCTAATGGTGGCCTTTACATCTCTAAAAAAGAAGATGGAGGACCCTAATTATATTGCACTTGATAATTCTATTAAAACTATGATGGAAAACCAACGCGACATGAAAATGGACGTGAAAGATCTAAAAAAGAAGCTATTAAATCCTATTGATGGTGTAATAGTTAATACAAATAAGAATACAGAGTTTAGATTAGATTATCAAAAGCTACAAGATGAGCGCGATAAACTAGAAGATGATGTAAATCACCTTTTAAGATGGAAAGGCATGTATATTAAAATATTTTGGGCTCTATTTACAGCAGCTCTTGGTGTTGCTACATTCTTAATAGGTGAATCAATAATAAACGGATAATATGATATTTGATAGAATTAGTCTACTTAGCTCTTATGGTGCATTAAAGACTGCGCAAAATAATGAGGGTAGAATAAGTCATATACTATTTAATAGAACTGCATTCTATGGCACTAAAACTAATATTAGGTTTAAGAGTGTACAAGAGTTAGCACAATATATTCAAAACGAATATGCTTTTCAGATTTTTGATCCGAATTGTGTATGTGGTACTTGTAATGAATCTATTTGGAGACTTCTATCATTTGTAGTAGAATTACCTGGTAGAAGATATGTTACTTTTGTCAATAACTTAAGAGGTGGATTTGAATCTGCTGAAGGAGCAAGATTAAATAAGAAGACTGTTGATGTTATTGCAAAGGATTTTGCAAAGGATTTAAGACTAGATACTATTAAAAATAATTATGAGTGTTATGGTTACATTCAAAATCAAGGTAGATATGTTACTCCATGTGAATATGTAGATATGATTACTAATGCATATTATGATGAGTTAATTAAGGGCTACTTTGAAACTAGAAATCTATTTGGTTTAAGTAAAAGTGAAATCTTTATTGATAAATGTCATGAAGGTGAAATAGTAACTGAAAAGCAATGGGCAACAACTACTCTAGCTACAACCACTGTTTTACCAACAACTACGATTCCAACATATATTGCTAGAACTGTATTTATTAATACAGCGCCGAATACCATAGTAATTGGTAATGGAATGCAAGAAACAGATCAGTTACGAGATGGTAAAATAGCAACACATACTGTTACTATTAGAAAGGGTGGTGGTCAAAGATTTAAATCTATTGATGAACTAAGATACAGTATAAATGGTACGATTTCAAATGAAGGTATTAGTCTTTCTCCTGATGGCTCAACTATAAAATTAGGAGAACAATCTGCTAATATTTTTCTATTAATGGGTGAAATAGTAATAGCATGGACTCATAAAATTTTAACTGAAGACATGAACATTACGTTTAATATAACAGAAGGAAAGACAACCTCATAAATTTAAAGATATATATAAAAAATAGAGCCTTAATAGATGCATTTTGATAAAATAGAAGATTACAATTTTGATCACGGTTTAGAGTTTAATACTCAATCCGGTGAGTATCATTCATTAAACCCACATGATCTAGGTAGACCTTTATCTCACGAGGAGATGGACTACAACCTAATGTATCAAAAGCAAACTCTAAACGGATGGAGAATTGCTGGTTCTAATGATGATTTAACATTAAATAATAGTGATTTAGGTAAGGTTTTAGCATATCATAAAGTAGCAGTTGACGCTGTTGACGATCCTAGTAATGTAATGTATGACAGACATATTGCTGCTGGTCTTTTTGATGGGCAGTATATTTGGATTCCAGTACAACCTGGAGCAATGCCTTTTACAACATTAGATCCATGTCTTGGATTTGATGTAGCTGGAGTATCGTTTACTAATTCATTAGCATATTTTGTACCGGATAAAAATATATCGTACGCAGTATCTTCTAGTGTTACTAATGTAGCTGAGGGTAATGTGGTTGTACTTTCTATTAATGCAAACGATATTGATGATGATACAACAGTCGCATGGACTTTATCAGAATATAATAATGCTACGGCTGCAACAACAATTGCTCCAGTAGCAACAACTGCGGCTCCAATGATGGCGGAAAGTAATAATAATTACGGCGTTTCATTATACGATCCAGATAATAATGAAAGAAATCCTGGAGACGAACCTTCAATTACTGGTAACCAAGGAGGATTTAACGAATTAGATATTATAGGTGGTGTAGTATCAGGTGAGGTAACTATAGAAGATGGATTAGCTAGTGTAGTTCTACAAATAAAATTAGATACTATAGCAGAATCTGCTGAATTATTTAAATTTCAGTTAGCTGCACAAGATAGCGAAGGAAATGATACTGGTGAACCATTTGCAGTAGTTACAATTGTTGATGTGTACAACCCTCCAACAACAACTGCAGATCCATGTGTTGATGATATTCAATATAGTATTGAGGAATGTATTGATGATATTCAATATAGTATTGAGGAATGTATTGATGATATTACATCACAAATAAATGATGCGACCACAACTATAAACATTGGCTATGATAGTTCGGGTGGTGGAAACGGAGTATCTGGTGGCGGTTCCGGTTACAATGGTGGTGCAACTATTGCAACAACATTAGCAACCATAAGCACTGCAAGCGGCGGTGGCTTTGGTGGCGGTGATTTTGGCTCCGGAGGTAATAACGCATATTAAAAAATATAAAATATAAAATAAAAAATTAATATAAAAAAATGGCAACAGTAATATTTACAAGCAATAATTATAGTTCAGGCACATGCATGTTCTATCCTACTGATCCTAACTATACGACAACAGACTTAGGCTCGATAACATTTCCATATACATTTGATCCTACACAGTTTGGGTTACCCGAAGATATTATTGAGGGTAATTTCATCTTTACAGCATCTGGATGTACATTTACAAAAGCAGTTAGTAGACCTGCAACTGCAGCTACTACAACTCAGGCAGCAGCAACTGCAGCTACAACTTTAGCGACTGCAGCTACAACAGTAGCAACTATAGCTACAACTCAGGCAACTGCACAACCAAATTCAACATTTACATTTAGACCTAGTGCTTATGCGGCGTCTATACCAGTACAAGGTTCTACATCGACTATGACAATTTCTGATCTTACACCAGGAGATTCTTATGTTTTACCTAGCGCAGCAATGGGACAAGAGGGACATAATTTTCTAGGATGGGCAGTAGTAGATCAAGATGTTAGTTATGGATCTGGTAGTGGATCTGGTAGTGGATATGGTAGTGGATCTGGCAGTGGTAGTGGCTCCGGTGGTGGTACTCCAGCCCTTTTCCAAGCAGGAAGCACGTTTACTGTACCTAACTATGATGTAAATTTCTATGCACATTTTTCTAGATTTCAGTCAACTGCAGCTACAACATTAGCAACTAATGCAACTGCGGCTACAACGTTAGCAACTAATGCAACTGCGGCTACAACATTAGCAACTGCAGCTACAACTGAAGCAACTAATGCAACACAAGCGACAACTATTGCAACTGCAGCTACAACTGAAGCAACTGAAGCAACTCAAGGAACTACTGAAGCAACTCAAGGAACTACTGAAGCGACAGCAGCTACGACATTAGCAACTGCGGCTACAACTGCAGCAACTGAAGCAACAACGACAAAAGAAGTAACTGCAGCTACGACAAAGGAAAACAATGCAACAAATAAGCCCGGTTACGGCACAGGCACCGGCCCGGGGGGGGGGGGGGGGGTGTTTGGTTTTGGTTTTTTTTTTTTTTTTTTTTTTT
>JAAHTG010000347.1_pt1 | contig 14699 bp, 25 predicted proteins | sample 6116081 | NCBI WGS metagenome assembly JAAHTG01 (sample SAMN13939989, study PRJNA603662) | sponge metagenome | isolation source: marine sponge | host: Mycale hentscheli | place: New Zealand | collected 2005 | reverse complement strand
CCACTGTCCAATTGGTTTCGTATTATTGAGGCCATTAATCCAATATACAGTTTTTTCTGTGGAGGCTTTGGTATCTTTATTTGAGCAAACTATTCCTCTAGAGATATATACTCGCAGCGTAGCACCGATATAATTAGGATGACAACAAGTAGAATACTGAGGATAATGAATAAAAAGTTTTCCTAACTCCTCTGCAGTAAATACTTTATCGTGATAAACTGACAGGTGTCTTAGAATCAAGTATTTGGCAAATGGTTTTCTTTTAGATTTCTTTGACATAGTATGATAACAAGATTGGCTACAAAATGTTTTATTACTGTGGTGACCTTTTCCATGAGTTAATTCAAACTTAGTTCCACACCAATCACAACCTTTTTCAATTCGAGGCCAAAACATCATTCCAGAATGGTGTTGTGAACCCGTTACTAAATCTCCCGGTATTTTAGTTATACTGAGTCGATCGGCTTCAAAACAATAAAGATCACAATAGTCTGGATATTTTACTCCTTTCTTACTATGGCTGCTATCAGCAGTAGGTAATGGACTATAACAAGATTTACACCCACTAGCCATGTAGCCTATAGGAGATTAGCAAGTATTTAACTATTGTGGCCTCTATGTCTTCAAGACCCATTCTTTACCCGTCCAAGTGTGGGTAAATGTGGCTTCATCAAAAGTATCGCTTTTAGATTGATTGTCTCCACTCCACATCGGTTGTAAATTAGTATAATGAAAACAGGCTAGTTGTTGGGCGGGATCTGAAAGGTCAAAAGCATTACAAGGTTTTCGATGATCTATTTCCCATCCATTGATTCCATAAGTTTCCCAAGTGGCTCCTGGTAGATTCGGAAATTGAGATTCTAAATGTAATTTTAATGTGGCGACAGTGCAACCTAACAGATCTAAAGTTCTATATTCTTTTTTATGATTTTTAATAGCATCCCAGACTCGAGAGCGAACTCGATTAATAAGAACTTCTTCAGGATTACAAATTATGCAAGAATGGACTCTCAAATTATGATCACAAAGTTCAGAACCATCACAAATAGCACAACGTTCTTGGCGTAAGTTATGCTTACAAATACGAGCGGCTCCTTCACAAATAGTGCAACGCCATTTTTGGCTGCCGTGAACGCAAAAATAATCTGCTACATTGCAGTGTTTACAAAAATGTAAATTCTTTTTGTGAGGGACGCAGAGCCAACGAGGTCTTTTTGTTTCAATCTGAGTGTCTCCTTTTTTATTGTCCCAGATGGCAGGAATATTATAAGTCGGGTGCAAATAAATTTTCCCTAAAATTCTTTTTACTTTGGGACTGGGAACGACTGGATGCTCCTCGACATCCTCAGAAACTTTTTCAAAATCTTTTTTCTTCACGTAACTACCTCAGTTGGATCCTAATTACTTTTTAAATTTGTTTTAAAAGTTCTACAATAATATCTACTGTCCATGCATTGCCCACATGAGAATGACGACTAGATTCTGCTAGTTTAGGAAGTTCGGTATAATTGTCTGGAATAGTTAGCATTCTTTCGGCTTCGACCGCAGATAAATATCTCCAATCTACTCCTCGAGTTTTAGTGTTATAAACATCAATATATTTTGTTCCTGGTGGGTGCACAGATAAAATGGTATCTTTTTGGACAGTAGTTAAACAGTTTAAAAGTTCTGCATTCTTTCGGACAGTTAAAACTTGTGTAATTTTAATATTAGGGTCATAGTCTTTGCGAACCCCATTACTATCTAATTTTCTTCCCACAATGTTGGCGGGATTCCAACTTCTTCCAGATTTGTCCTGGGAGGGATCCAAGTAACTAGAAAAACTTTTTGTATTTTTAGGAGGAGTGATAGTAAAAGTGGCAGGAAGAAAGTTGCTCCAATAATTTCTTTTTCTCATGGAGGGGGCAATCACTGCAGAATCAATAAAAATTGGTTTAGGTTTTCCTGGAAGGTGTTGAGTAATGGTATCTCTCCAAACATCTTTCATAATTACATTTTCTAGCAACCAATAGGCTGGTTTATAATGATTTAAAATATCTACAAAAGTAAAAAATAACTTCGATCGGGGATCCTTAAAATTTAAACCTTTTCCAGAATGTGAAAATCCTTGGCAGGGTGATCCACCTAAAATAATTAATTTATCTCCAGGATCTAAATCTATCTTCCATGATTTCCAATTATTTACATCTCCCAATTGAATTGTATTCGGAAAATTCTTCTGCGTAATGGCAATTGCCGTTTTGCTTATCTCTGAAGCATAATAACGTTTTACTGAAATCCCGGCTTTTTGTAGGGCTATTTGGCCACAGGAAATACCATCAAATAATGATATTACCACGTAGCCCATATTTGTTTTAGATAAGCACTACCTATTTATGGCTTCTCTTATTGAAGAATAAAATGTATCAAAGACCTTATTCATCCCATAGAGGATCTGGAGGTGGCCTCGGCAGTGGTGGAGGTGGTGGAACTTTGATATGCTCATCATGAAAAGTGAACATTCCTGTTTCGGGAACTACTGAGGGAGAATTACCTGGTCTATATTCTGATTGTAATATAGTTAGCAATTCTTTCATCACTCGATAGCCCGCCATGCAAAATGCAGTTATTACTATAGCAATCCAAATATTAGCCATCAAATAATAGTCCATAATCATTCATCTCCTATTACTTTATTTTTAAATGCTATAAAACTCCAGACACAAGATAATAAAAATATTATCAATGTTATCTGAGCGTCACTCATGCTTCCAACTCCCAACAGGTAGAACAAATAACTCCATAAGGAGCCTGAAAGTGAAAAGTTTCACCATCTTTGAAAACTCTTCTTCGACACATAGTCATGATACAAGGACTCATGCTACATCCTCCAAATGAGTGTTATCAAAATCAGAAAGTTTCAAGTTAGAATACAAAAACTTTTCATTACTGACTATTAGATCAAATTTGTGGTTATCTAAATTTTTTCCTTCTTTATCAGTCCAGTGTGGTAATTTTCGAGGATTATACATAAGTGCATTTCTACCGTATGGAGGAGTTTTAGCCGTAGTGACTCCAACCCAATCACATTCAATCCAAGCACAAACTGTTTTATTAGCACCCTGACAAATATTTTTGGCAACATTGGTTCGGTTGTGCAATCGAGCGTTAAGCATTACTAAACGCACAGCAGAGGGATCGTGATAACTAACAAACCCGGAAGGATTTTTCACTTGCCATTTCAAATAATTGGATCCTCGACCTAAATGAAATCGAACTCTATATTTACCTTCTTTAGTAGAATTCATATTATTTCTCTCCTACAGCAACCACATATATTTTGTTTAATTTCATTTCTGGTAAAAGAATCTTCTGGGCAATCACAAATCATGCATCCATCTCCGCATCTCTTCTTTCAACTTCTTTACGAACTGCTCGCATTGTTCTTGGTAATGGCCTTCGACCCATTCTTGTGAAAGCGTGATATGCTTCCTCATAGGTAATCTCCTTGTATCTCATATATTCTAAAACTTCTGCCTTCATGGCTCTTTTGTAATATTTACTCATTTTGTTTCCTCCTTTTATTATTGGTAGATTTTATAATTTATTATCGCATCACTACCCAACGACAACAATCTTTCGTTTTGATCCTTAATTCTGACAATTGGCAGCCACAGTTTTCGCAATTCATGTATTCAAGACCCCCGTATCTTTTCCATCAATAGGCCACGCACCATCATTGGCATAGTGGAGATATTTGTGAAAATCGAGGACTCCGCCATAAACGAATATGAGGAGGCCATTGCATTCTGGACAGTCATAAGTGCAGCCTTCTCTTTCTGATTCTTGGTGGCCACATTCATATTGTCCATCACAAATAGGGCAACGGATCTTAGTAGATAAATTATTGTAAATACCATTTTCTTCCCCTCCTATGTTATCGTCTGAACGGTTCTCATTCTGCGTCATTAAAATTAACTCCTAATCGTGTCTTCCACTAATCAATAAACAGTGATAAGTAGTATATATACTTATCGGTCAATGAGCGTAATTACGCTGGATTTGGCCTATTTTACGCCATCTTCCGCAAACTTTATAACCCTACTTTGCCGGTTTTGAATATTGTATGCTGTCAGATATCCTATCTTGGGTTTATTTCCTAGCATTTTCATAAAATCTGTCAGTCCCTGGAAGGTAGAAGAAACAATTAAAGGCACTCCTCGATACCATTCTACTTGATGAGCATGAGTATGTCCGGTTACAAAAATATCGGGTTTATCCATGATTACCATTTGATCTTCTTCTTCAGGAGATAAAGCATTTCTTTCTCCCCACAGTGGAGCCATATGTCTTTTTCTCAACATTTCTTTCATGGCTTCAGCCGGACGTTCATAAGTTACGTGATTCATTAATGGAACCATATCATCTATACCTTTTCCATGATAAGTAAGAACATCTAATCCAGAAAGATTTACTCGACCTGGATTGCCAGTATGGATAGCAGAATTAAAATCTTGTTGAATGTCGGCTTCTAAGACAGGTTGTGGTTCGGCGGGGCGAACTGCATCGTGGTTTCCAGGCGAAAGAATAGGCGTAATATGATCTGGCAATTCATCTAACATAGAAGCCAAAGTAGAATATTGTTTGTAAACATCAGTTTCAATTAAATTGTTTTCGTGTCCTGGATAAATTCCGATCCCATCTACTCCATCCCCAGGAATAACTAAATATTTTAGATTTTTAGCCGTCTCGGCAGAACTATTCAACCACTTCATCATTTTATTCCATTCTTTTTCCTTAAAGTATTTGGATCCATAATGTAAGTCAGAAATAAATCCAATAGATACGGGATCAAATTCGGAACCTCCTTTATTCATATGCCCAGGAAGAATGTCAGGATATTGAACTTCGTTTACCCAAAACATTTCTCCAGTTTTACTTTCAAAAGTTCCAGTAACAGCGACTACATCGTCATGTAATAAAGTTCCGGCGGCAGGATCGTCAGCCCGAACAAAAACAGTTATAGTAGTTTCCGAAGTATCTTCGATTTCTACCATTCTGCCTCCAGATTTAGTTCGGCGAATATTCATTACAATTCCTAATATAGTAGCCGGTGATCTAGTATAATCTGTCCAATTGTTGACGATTTGTTTAATCGTTCCCGATGGATGTTTGCCGGATTCCTGAATCAATACTCGAGATAACTTTTCATATCTATCGTTAAATAATCCTACGAGATCGTCAAAAGAACCGGCTTGTCTAGTTTCACCTACTCGATATCCAGGCGTAATGTCAGTAGTATAATCATCGGCTTTAGCCGACCAAGAAGCAGATAGATCTGGAATATCACTATCTATGCGGCGTGGACCGTAATCAAACTTGGATCCGATTTGTCTATCTAATCGCTTGTCTGCACCCATATAGTCTCCTCCTATTTAGATTCTATAGGGGAGGACATATATAAGATTGCTGAATATTAATTCACTCTAATTGATAGGGAGTAGGATTCTTCATCAGAGACATAGCCGCCATGATTTCATCATGGACTTGTTCGGTAGCAATTTGAGCATCTCCTAATGACTTAGTGCCAGTGATAACACACTTACCACTACTGAATATTAGGCATACTGCAGAAGGATTATCGATTCTATAAATCAGACCTGGGAATTGCTCTGGCTCATACTCGGTCTTATCCATAGGAAGTGTAAATGATAGAGCAGGTAATTGAAGTGGGATTCCTACGTCATATGTGACTACTAAGTTTTGAAGTAAAATAAATTCGTCAGTAGGGAATGCAGATGGATTATAACCATGCTTGGTTAAATCATCATGTAATGTTTGGAAAGCAGTTCGAGCGTCATCGTAAGACTTAGCACCCGTAGCCACAACTTTACCAGAGCGGAAAACTAAAACACAAACTCTTGGAGAGGCAACTCGATAGACCATTCCTGGAAACTGCTCAGGTTCATATTCTATATTCAGATCGATAGCGAGTTGAACTACATCAATCGCTGGAGCCAGACGTGTGCTGGCTACTAGGTTTACTACGGTGGGCTTTATATTGGTCGCTGTGCTAGACATATATAAAGGTCGTTTTACCAAGTATATATACCTTTCGGTCATTTATGCCTAATTAGGCAATATCAGTTTTCTCTAGGCAGATCACAAGCACAACAGATATTATCGCTTAGAGGCGTTATTGCATAGCACTTATCACAGCGAGTTAATCCTTGTAAGCGTAATATATCATTATCGAATCTGGAGTCCTCAGCATAATTAAGCAGTTTTTTAGCGTTCTTTCGCTTAGTGTCTATATCTGATTTAGGCTTACGAGCATTACCTTTATGCTTGCTAGCGTTATTCTTAGCGTTATTATTGTGTGCTTTATAAGAAATAGTGATCACTCCAGCGTAATTAAGTGTAAATTAAATCATTCCTCTTTGAATTGAGCGTAATCATTAGGCGTAAATGGATTATCTGTATCTATCCAACGAGGGTGCATATAATCTGGTAAGCGTATATTAGGCCAGACTGGATTCTGAGGATAAAGTTTTCTAAGCGTTAAATAAGCATCTTTAACTTTATTAAGCGTAATGAGAACTCCTCCCAATTCTGATAACATATTACTATTAGTAGGATCTTTTTGCTCAGAATGAGAAATGTTCGCTTCCGCATTAGATATTTCAATATCTAACCAATCTAAAAATGGATCTCTCATAGCGTAACAATTATGGAACGAGGATAACACCTATTTATAATTACGCATAAAAGTAATTATCTTCTAGTTCGGGTCCATCTGTAGACTTAACAGAAAAAACTTCTGAAAAGACTACGGTCATAAAGTGTTCCACAAAGGTCATAATGAATAATATATGCACACCAATAGTTTTCTGATCGATCCATTCAATTAATTTATGATGACAGATCTGGACTCTTTGTTCATAATCTTCAATAGAAAGGGCTTCATCAGTTACAATATTATTTTGAATAAGTTCTAAAACCTCATGATTAATATTTCCTACGAAGGATCCATCTACGTAATCCTCAGTAGAATCAAAAACTGCTTCTTTAATTCGTTCACCCCACCTCTTCTTTTGAGCAGAAGTAAACTTAATTACTACTTGATCTTCTTCATTATTCGAATCTGAATTCTCGGAACTCTCTGACATCCCTAACAATTAAGCACTCAAACTATTTAATACAAGCCACTGTCTCCAAGGAGTGGTATCGATTGAAACCTTTTCTTGTGATTTAGAAGGAGGGCAAGAAATTTTATCTAAAGGAGTTTGAAAAAGTTTTGCGGTTAGATGGCAGTCCTGTAAACAATAATCAATTACTTTTTGGTATTCACCGTTCACCCATGCAATGGGTGCTTCAGAGGCTTTCATAGATTTATTATCAGTAGAGTGAATAGCAGAAACTAGATCTGTCAAATGAAATCTTTTTCCATATCTATTTTGAAGATCTTCCGCTGTGTCAAATAGTAAATTATTTTTTACTAAATATTCATAGGAAGTAATTAGTGGTGGATTCTTTCGTTCTGCAATCTCAACAGAATTTGAGTCTCCAGTGTAAATGGCTCCTCCATCTGTCCAATCCTTTAACACAATAGGCCAATCAAAATTGTTTCCATTGTGCGTAACTATAGGAATTTTAAGCGGAACTACAATCCACTTCATAAAGTTTTCAAACTCAGAAAGTAAAAAGTATCTTTTATCATCTTGAAGTTTTTTAGGCATAAACGACCAATAGTCATCTGCTACAAAAACAAATTCATTAAGCCCAATTACGCTAAAATTCTGAGATGTGGTTAAACATAGTGTAGAAATCTGCCAACCAGCAGGATCTCCAAAGTTTACGCCCTCTCCTAAATCTAAATTGAGCGTTTCAATATCTAAAACTAAAAAATTATAATTCATTTATTCTTCCTCCTCAGCGTTAAAATTATCATTTATGCCTGTATTGGCTTCAAGACCTCGGGCGGCTACGGCTAAAGAAATATCACAAGCACCATAATTTTGATCTCCCCAAACTACAAACCGGCGTAAAGCACCGAATATAGGCGTAGTAAAGATTCCTATGGTCTGGCGTAACTTGCCTCTAGTATCAGCAATTGCTGGAGTGTAATTATTTTTATTATGCTCAGAAACGTTTATTTCTACAGGATCCGAATTTGACGATAAAGTTTTTGAAGGCTCTAAAAGATTTATAGAACTGTTATGGAGCGTAAGTTTGTCCATAGTTTTCAAATGTAAACTGACCTTTCCAGCGTAATTATTTATGTTGGAATCTCCCGCCAAAGGTGTTCCTTCTGATAAAGATAAACTTATTACTCTATATTTGGTGTCTTCATCTGGTATACGAAAAGATATTTTATATGCCTGACTGGCATCATCCCATAAAACTATGTCATCTATGTTTTGTAGATTACCCTTTCTAACTGTATTGAATATCTCGAAGGGAGCCTCAAAATTATCTGGTGAGGAATCCGCTGCCATATTATTCTTCCTCCGAAGAAGTTTCTGAGAAGGATAGATCTGAGTATTGAAACTTAAGACTTTCTTTTACAGCATCACTAGAGATAGGTGTATCTCCGGCGTATTTAGCATAGAACTCTTGAGCAGATAGATAATCATCATAAGTAATCAAATCAATTGTTTCCGATTCAGATTTAGAATATCTAGATCCTTTTCTCATCAAAACTAATTCTGATAAGAATCCAGCCAGACTTAAACAGACTATTGCAGAAGAAATTATTTGCCCATTCTGGAAAATCAATTCGGCATTAGTATCCGTTATCTGTCTGATCTCTAGTTTAGTGCTATTAAACAATCCTAAACCACCGATAAAGGCAACAGACATAAATCTAAACAATCTTTTGAATCCCATATTTTATGTCTCCGCATTTACTTCAGAATCTTCTACAGACTCTCCAAACATGATTTCTCCAGAGGACTCATCAACCTCATTAACTTCTGCAACAGCGGCCACATCAGCGGAGTTTAATTTTTGAGCCTCCTGCATAGCCTTAATTTGTTTATTAGTTTTCTTTTGTTTGCGGCGAGCATTAGTAAAGTGATTTCTCATACTTTCTGCATCGAATCCTTTAAGGTTAGGATTTAATTCAGTATTAGCCTTAATGTAAGGTGAACCGTCAGCATTTACACGCACACGATGAACGTAAACATCCTCAGAAGTATTACTGCACTCACGGCATAGACCACGATAATGAGTCGATGACTCACATTGAGGACACTGCCAATGTTGAATGGATGCAGAACTCATGCCTTCACTTCCTTATTAGTTTCTTCAGTCATTTCTTTTATCATAGAAGCACGGAAGTCCTTCAAGTAGAAATCGGCTACAGTATCTTCAAGAGTCCAACCGGACTCATCTTCTGCAATCATAGATACGATCGTTTTATCATCATTTTGAAGAGAAAGAATATAGTGGAAAACAATTTCAGGAAGTTCTGAGTCATCTTCCTTAAAAAGAGAAAAGGGTCCCATAAAAGAGAAAATACAACCTTCAGACTGATTACGTAAAACGCCGGTATCTTCATTCCAAGTGTATTTATTCTGCTTAAAAAATTGTCGTATATTTTCTACTTGGTGCAAACCAGACGGTTCTTCATCCGCAAACTTGATGGCTATTATCTCTGTCATATTTATCTCACCTATTTATCAAGTATTTATAGTCTTCGGTTAGTAAGTTGGTCTTTAGAGATTATTCCAGTAATTTAAAAATATAGTAGCCGAAAAAGTGCTAACAATTAGAATAAAATGAATAATTTTCATAAAAATATCTCCAATTATATTTTATCTGCGGATCCTTCGGATTCATCTAAGATAGACCAATAAGCACCATCGTTAATAATTAAACCCTCAGTATTAAGAATTCCTAATGCATCTTTTATTAGGCGGTGACCTTTAGAATTATTATAAGTTAATAACTTTACTAAAGAAGTCTGTGTAGAAGGATTAAGTCTCAGATGTTCATAAATTTTACGATGGATGTCATTTTCCATAACTATTTTATGATGTTGAGGTCCATAATACAATTCATTTCGACCCACTTTAACTTTGTAAACGGATTGACTCTCTAGCATAGATTTTATTACTGATTCAAATGAAGATCTCCAACGAGAAGTATCTTTATTAATATATCTTAATATTTGAGTTTTAGTGGCTCCGTTAGCATTAAAGTGAACTAATGATTTTTTAATTTCTGATATAAGAACTCCTTGTCTAATATTTTCTCTCTTAGTCATTCCAAAGTTACGCTCAGTAGAACTAGATTTATTTATTTTTAGTAATGTGGGTAATTCTATTAATGGAAATACGCTCGTTATTTGTAAGTCAGTAGGCATCCATTGTGCTACTGCAGCGTAAGTAATATTTTCTTTTTCTAATCGGCGGCGGCGTAAATAGGCAATAGCAATATTACGGCGAATTAGTTTTTGTTCTTGGATCGCCCAAGAATCAATTTCCCATTGAGAATCAATCGTGGATGAAGTATCTTCAGTAGATTCTGAAGATTTAGCCAAACGGACAATACTGTCAATATCTTTATTTTCTCTAGCAGAGATGACTTCTACTGTTTTTTTAACTACTTCGGGGGTGACCTCTATTCTTTCAGAGACTTCTAAAATCCAAGCATCCATCAAACTAGGACTTTTTAACAGTAAATCAAACATATGAGGATCTGTATTTTCATACTCTTGAAATACTCCTTGGTGGATCTCCATGTCTAGAACAACACTAATTACCTACTTAATACTTCTGAACAAGATGATTAATGAGATTCAACCTTGATGTGAAATCTATCTTCATAAGTCAATCCTTGAAAACAAATTCCGAGGAAGAAGGCAGTAATTTCTAATTGACCTGCCCAGAACATAATAAGAGAAATAAACAAAGACCACATCCAATGGTGAACATGATAAACGTGTTCGATATTACTAACTCCTAATCCTATGAATAAACTAGGAAACTTTTGGTTCGGATAATTTGTCAATGCAGAAGGTGGTCCTTCAGGTCTACCAGTTATGATTTCTGCTAAGATTATTCCTAAAAAGAGGGATATCAATAAGGCCAACATAGAATCACTCCAATAGCATAATTGATGTTAATGGAGGTATTGTTGATTCATAATGATCTGTGCCACCTTTATTAACAAATAACATAAGTAAAATTACATTTTTGATTACAATTGGCATATTCTCTAGTTGAGGCATTATTTTCTTTTTTAGACTATCATTTCCGGACTCATCGGGAGCATACTCTGTTCTCATAACATTATTCATTAATTCTACCATTTCTGGACTTTGCTCATTTTCATACATAAATTTGTTATTTTTAATTTGATAAATACCAGCAAAACCATTAGATGGTTCAAAATACATCAGAGTAAAAAATAAATTGGGATATAATCTAGATCCTTTGAAAAAGGCTCCTAAAGGAGGACCCCAAGCAGTATTAAATGTAAAGAGAACTCTATTATCGTGATTGCGTGGAAGGAATAATTGATTACAATCATAAGAATTCCATTTAGTCCCCCACAAATCAGCACGGTCAGAGTTAGTTGCATCTTCTCCTAGCGGAACTAATCGATTAAAGTCTACGTAAAACTCGGGAGGCATTCTCTCGGATGACTGACCGGATCCTTCTCTAATGCAAGAATTAAAAAATCTATTAAGTTCAACTTTTGGTCCAGCAATAAGTAGAGCATTATTACAATGATTAGGCATTAACTCACCTCAGTTATGGAGTGTAAGTTTGTCTATAGTTCTCAAATACTTATTATTCTGATGAGAAGCCACTGTGGCAGCAAACCAACGACCCCACGCTTCGGCTTCTCTTGCGGAATCAAAGCGAACTGTGTATGCTGAAGAAGTAGTATGGATAGATACTGTATAAGGATCATATTTCTCTACTCTATCTTCAATAATGATTGATTCTACCGCATCCAATTTAACTCGAGTAATTCCGGCAGAAGTATCTAGCCAATTGGTATATCCGTTAATAATTGTAAACAATTCAGAATCATCACCTTCATAAAGAATCTTTGGTCTGAGTGCGCCTTCATAATAAGCAATTTTACTTTCAGTCATTTTAATCACCTTCAAAGATTACTAGCCAAAGCCCTTTTTACAAATCTCTTCTTTTGAGCATTAGAATAGGAAGACAGATCATAAGTAGCAGTCCCATACTTATTTTTAACTCTAAAAATGTTCTTTTGTCCACGAGTTGAATACTGTTTCACTCTGATAAACTTAGCACCTACTTCTCCATTATCCCAACGGGCTACACAAGAAGACATATTCACTCCTCCTCCAAATGTGCGATACGATCTACAATCTTTCTTGGAGATGTTCTTCCGTGATGATTCTTATTGCGAAGGCGTGGAGGGTAGAACCAACCCACAATTTTCTCTGAACTGGTTGTAGTTGTCTTTTGGTAAGCAACCACACCATTAGTCCAAGCATTCTTACTCCTATTAAATGGAACGCAATCTACTGCGTGAATAGTTAGTTCAGGATTATCTTCGATATACATTTTTGAATTTCGGCCACTACGATGAGTCATAATTAACAATGAGGAATATCAAGTATTTATACCTTACGGTGTAAATCTATCTACCAACCAAATAAGAATGTAAATCCGATATAAGTTAAAACTATAGAAGTAAGCATCACACTCATCTGTGCACCCCATTTAGAAAAGATCATTTGCATTATTTCATCTTCTGACAAAGGACGGCTGCCAGGACCACGATTAGAGGTAGTCATAGTAGTATTTTACAATTTTCACCTACTTAATAGTTGAGTTTGTAAATCCTCATAAATTAAGGGGGATTTTCTCCAAATACCACAATTAGGGGTGTATCCAAGACCTTTTGACTTTGCACCAAATTATGGTAAATTCTGGATCAACGCACTAAATTATGGGTTAAAACAGCCGGTAGCGGCGATTAATCGCCGGTGGCGGCGATTTGATGACATTAGGGAAAATACAATCGCCGGTAGCGGCGATTTGTCCCTCTGAAAAAGTGAAATATAATGGCTTAAAACTCTGAAAAACGGAAACTAATTACTGGAATACAGTAAAATCGCCGGTAGCGGCGATAACAACCGAGATAGCGGCGAAAACAACTGGGATAGCGGCGATTTATTTTGAGAACAGATGTGTAGTGTCATTTCCCTCGGTTCCAAGACCCTAGAAATACCACAATTAAAAAACTCAAAAGAGCCTGATTTTACTATCAATCTCTATTGAATATCGAAAAAACGAAGGGCTTCTTGCATCCTCTTTACTCCGCTGAACCAGGAGTTTTCTTGGGATTGATCGGAGGCTCACTCCGATCGAAGATCGTTTCCGTTCACCTTGTTACTCAAAACGTTTCTCCTGAGCAATAAGAACACACTCGTATACGCTTTCTACCGGAAAATTTTGTCTCCAACTACGATCTCAGGAGATCGTTTCCGTTTCCACCAAAATTGAATCGTTAGAAATACATACTCCGCTTAGTTCTCATTCCTTACCCTTTGGCACACCGAAAATTTAGGTATTAGAACTCAGGGGGGCTGAGTCTAATACTACAGTAACGAGGATCAATCCCCTAATCCTCCTGGAATGTCGTAAAGAGTCTGTCTCCAAGAAGCCCGCACTGTTTTTTCGTATTTATTTCCTGCTGGAGCCGTGCTCCAGAGTAACTCTTCCCTAATTTTACCTTAAAGTAGTTCTATATTAATTAAATTTATTACTATATTGAGTTATCTCTTCATTTTAAGTTAAAGTCTATCAGGGACACAGAAAGTTTTCCGCTCAGTTGATGTCAACTATGACATAAATATAATATTTTTTAAATTTAAGTGCGCCATGGAGTGGAATGTAGTCCCTTCGAAAAACTTTATAGATAAAAAAATAAGTTTTATATCTAAATTAAATGCGCTACAGCGGTATCTTAACGTTAACGTGTCCTCGAAAAACTTTTTGTCAAGCGAGCCGAAAAATTAAAACTTGACAAGACGTTCCCAGGGCCCTTTTAAAAACTTTTAAAAGGTTTTTCTACAAGTAACTGTTACAGAGGGACTACAGTCCCTGACCCGGTAGAAGTAAAAAACTTTTAGATATTAAAACATTAAAACATTTAGAGTTACTTTTGAAGTAACTAATGCATCTAGTGCCCTATTAAAAACATTTTAACGTTCGTTAAAGAATATAGTGGCCAGCAGGACTGCCAGAAAAACATTTTTAACTTTAAACCGCTGGTAGATTACTGTGTAACTAAAAAACATTTAGAGTTACTCTTCATTTTGAATAAGTTCTACCGAAAACCTTTGCACAATAGGGTGACCGGGTAGAAAAACATTTAGAGTTACACGTCCAGGGTCCATTTAAAAACATTTTAAAGTTATTTTCTACTAAGGTTACAGGGACACGTTCGTCCAGGGCCCCTTTAAAAACTTTTTAATTCTTTTTTCCGCTCTGGGTGACATCTGGGTGACACCATGTCACAGTTGTGACACGAATTCCCTTCAAAAAACTTTTTGATGTCACTAGTGACATGACACGTCAGGGAAAAATAAACTTTTTAGGAGCACCCATCCAACACCCTTCCAATTATTCTAATTATTTTAATTAATTTGGGGGAAGGTTACCATTTTTTAAGGGGGGGAAGGTCGGATCCATGTCTAGCCGGGGGTGCACCCCCCCCCG
>JAAHTG010001627.1_pt1 | contig 14723 bp, 31 predicted proteins | sample 6116081 | NCBI WGS metagenome assembly JAAHTG01 (sample SAMN13939989, study PRJNA603662) | sponge metagenome | isolation source: marine sponge | host: Mycale hentscheli | place: New Zealand | collected 2005 | reverse complement strand
CTTACCCTCACTGTTTGAGTCCTGATAACCTGAGAGCTTTGGGTCAAAGCATGTCGTCATTCAAAGTTTACAAGCAAGATGATGGTAGGTACCTTGTCACTGCACCAATGATAAACAAAGGTAAAAAGGTGGGCACAACCGAGAGGTACTTCAACCCCGAGACAAATGAATTAGATAGAGTACCATACTCTTGGGAGAAAAACGCATAGATATGAAAAAGAACAATAAGTTGATAGCAGAATTTATGGGCATTGTATATCATAAGTTAGAAAAAGTAATAGTTATAGATAACCTAGTTATTAAAGAAGATGACCTACAATACCATCTCTCTTGGGATTGGTTAATGCCCGTAGTGGAGAAGATAGAGGAGATGGGCTTTAAAACGTCAATCAAGACTAGCTATGTAAGAATAAATCCAACCAAGAATGCAGGCTACGAGCACCACATAAGCTACATTACATTTAATGAAGATGGCTGGTCTTCTAGAAAGCCTTATGTATCTTACGATGACGATTGCGATATAGGGAATATCAGTTACAACCCAAAAGAAATAATTGACAAGCGAAGAGCCATATTTGAGGCAGTAGTCGCATTTATTAATTGGTACAATAAAAACAAATAGATATGCCAAATCATACATACAGTACGATATCGGTTGAAGAAAAGTATGCCGATAAGTTAAAAGACATAGCAGAAGTAGGTCTATGTAGATACTACTTTCCAATGCCTGAAGAGTTAGACGGCTCAGTGAGCGGATCAGAAAGCGCAAAGCCAGAGTGGCAAAAAGAGAGGTCGTCACAATTAAAAGTAAAGTATGGCTTCGATGACTGGTACGGATGGTGTTTACACAATTGGGGTACAAAGTGGGGGTGTTATGATAATGTAATAGATGACGCAGTTTATACATTTACTTCGGCTTGGTGCCCTCCTGATAGTAGAGTGTTTGAGGCATTAGCTAAGGATATACCAGACTTCGTGTTTACATTCGAAGAAGAAACAGGATGGGGTGGAGAGCATCAGTATAAAGATGGAGTGCTCTTAAACAAGTTCGAATATGACTCACCAGACTTCTATGAAGTGGATTGGGATGCTAGGATACCTTCAGGAGAGTTGTATCAACTGAAAGAGCCATATACAAACTCAGAAGGAACGTTTGATGCAGGATTCTATGCTTGTGCAAGTTTACATGAGTATTACGGAAGTGATATAAATGACGCCATAGAAGAGTATAATAAAACATCTTATTAAAAATGAAAGCGTATTTATTTTCCTACGGGACATTACAAGAAGACCACATACAATTAATGCTATTTGGCGAGGTACTACAAACACAGGTGGACAGCATAGAAGGCTACGTCACATTGAATGATTACTTTGGGTATCCGAGAATAGTAGAGTTTGAGCGTGGCATTGTCTACGGCAAGGTGCTGGAGATAGACGAAGTGGACTTCCCTATAGTAGATAGGTATGAGTCCAAGGCATACGAAAAGAAAGTAGTAGAAACGAGCAAGGGAAGACAAGTGTATGTCTACTTCCCTACACATAAACTAAATTAAGATGAGTAAAAAAGAAGAATTAATAGAATGTGTTAGATTATTGCTTTGGCAACTAGAAAAGGGATACCCAAAAGAATCAAAAGAAGAAATCAATCAAAGAGTTGAGAGAATAGCAGAATTAAACCAAAACAAAGATGAGTAAAGACAAAGCACACAATGAGAAGTTTCAGAAACTTTTAATTGGTAAGACAATCTCGCGTTGCTCTTACATGACAGAAAAAAACGCAGAAGACTTCGGTTGGTACAAGCGGCCATTAATTATAGAGTTCACTGATGGCTCAATGTTGATTCCACAAATGGATGACGAGGGCAATGATGGGGGAGCTGTAATATACGAAGATGTTCCAGGTAAAGATAATTATGACATAATATACACATTACGATGATTAGAATATTACTAGTAGCACTCTTATTAGTAGGGTGTGGTACAATAGAACAAGAAGACAAGCGAAATGAAATATGGGACAAAGCAGAAATGATTGATGTCAAATATTACAAGAGTGACACTGACCCAAGGTATATACAAACTTTTAAAATGGATGGATACAAGTTTGTAATATATACTAATGGTCGTGGTAGCGCTATAACAACAATACCTTTAAAAAAGAAATAATATGATTGAAGAAGTAGAAATATTCAAAGTAGAGAACGGTACAGTTGAGTTCGGATTAGGAGAAGAAGTCTGTAATATTCAAATAGAAGAGCAAGAAGTATGGGAAGAAGAGCCACATAGTTTCAATGGGTTAAATGATGAGATAACGTACGACATGCACCTTCATATTTACAGAATTGCAATCATGTCTACCCTTGAGTGCGGGTTAAAGAACATGGAAAGAAAGCAGGAAATATGCGCTCAATTAAATAAAATGTTAAACGATTAAATTATGGGATTAGACATGTATCTAACAAAGAAAAGTTACGTTAAAGTATGGGACTTTCAAAAGAAAAATCACGAAGTAAATGTGAAGTATGATGGTTATGTTAGGGAAGACATAAAACCAGAAAGAGTAAAAGAGATAGTAGAAGAAGTTATGTATTGGAGAAAAGCAAACCATATACATGGTTGGTTTGTAGAGAACGTGCAACAAGGCAAGGACGAATGTCAAGAGTCTTATGTTGAGCTACATGACTTAATAGAGTTAAGCGATCTATGTAAAAAAGTTTTAGAAACAAAAAACACAGACCTGCTTCCAATTACTACAGGATTCTTCTTTGGAAGCAAGGAGGTTGACGACTTTTATTGGGAGGACACTAAGGCAACAATCGAAGCTATAGACGCTATAGTTTCAGAGAAAGCACCAGACGGAGCCCCAGCCCCCATCTTTTATTATCAAGCATCTTGGTAATAACAAAAAGAAACCCAGTGAAACACAAAATACATCACAAAGACAAAAAGTGGAAAGTAGGAACAACAGTTAAAAAGATGGGCAGTAAAACACAGCCGTACTATGAAACGGAAGAAGAAATGCTCAAAGTAAAAGTGTATGACTACGAATCATTAAGCGAATCAGAAAAAGAAATATATGACAAAGGAAAAACGACTTAGATACCACCTTGCAAGAGGTGAGTTCTACAAGCATTGGCAGTTAAAAAACACCAGGACAGGTAAGCCAATATATTTTAATCCTGAAGATACAAGCTTTCTGCTTCAAGACGTTAAGCTATACAACAGGAGATATGCTGCTCAGAAAATATATGAGGGAGCTAATAAAGGCGTATGTGCGTGGCTAGCAATCAAAGGTTCAGTCAAGGCATACACAACAAAGTTTGATACATCTGGAATGGTAGAAATCTCCTACAACCCAAGAGAAGTTCCATTCTGGACATATAAAACTAGAGTTCCAGGGTTAGAGGTAGACCTAGACCTTAAGAAGTTCGATAAAGTAATTATAAACAATACAAAAATCTACGTACAATGAAGTTTGAAGTAACACTAAGACCATTCTTTAATGAATTAATTATAAAAGGAATGAAAAACATGAACGAAGAAACGTTTGAAACAACATACGATTCTTTTGACGAATGGGGAGGATTTAGTATGTTTGACAAAAGGTTTGACTACCACTTCTTATATGACGAGGAGCCTTCGGTCGGGATTATTGATGTAGACGATTCAGATAAGTACGGAAGAGGGGCAGAGATAGATGTTAAATTAATAATTGAAATATGAATGAATATCATGTATGTTATGAAGTTGAGTCAGAACTATGTACTGGCTACAATATAAAAGCAAATAGTTACATAGAAGCCTTAGAAAAGTTTAGGCTTAATTTTTATAACAAAAATATAATATATGTCGCAAAGAAAAAGTAATGAACATAAGTTAATGATTGCGCTTATATACTTTTCAGGAATGATAGTGTATTTAGCGTGTATGTTGTCGATAGGGTTTATTATATCAGAAAGTTTTAAGTAATTTAATTTACTAAATTAGTATGAAAGAAAATAAAATGAACCTTAGAGAATCATTTAACGATAGACTTCCAGTGAGTTATGTAGATCTTATAGAGAGAAACATGGAGTCTCCAGATGAATTAGACATTCTTCACTTCATGCCTGTAGAGTCAGAACTTATGAGCGTGTTTGACTGGGAAGACTCTGTAGAAGGGTACGATTTCTGGAATGAAGTTCATTTATACCTGATAGGTTTATCAGGAGAGCTGCCAATCATACCTGTAATTATAGACTACAAGCCTTCAGAGGTCATGTATGCAGAAGAACATGTGTATGTAATGAATATAGCAGACACTGGTGTTTGTATAAGATACGAGTGCCCTATAAGCTGGGGGTGGAACACAATAAACAATGATCTAAAAGAAAAAGTTTTGGCTTTTTTAAATTAATTCATATATTTGTAAACAATTCGTCTATGACACGGAAAAAGAATTTCTAGTTTACGTTATCGTTTCGTAATTAAATTCCCCCTGGATGGTCATAGCTCTAGGGGGTTTTTTTATGTGGTGATGTATGCCGTTGATCATCCAAAAACAAAAACAACGTCTCTTGATGAATGCTTGTTATAAATCCTGCTCTGTTTGAATGCTAGACAACAGGTACTGCATACCGAAAGGAAAACAAGTAAACCAAAATACCTAACTCACTAGAGTGAATACATAAGAAAAGGTCGCAGAGGGAAGTGTCATCAGCAGGGATTATCTTAATAAAGATTAAATACTGAAAATTGTATATGCAGTATAATAGCATCGCTATATTTAATAACCAAAAAAAACAAATGAAAATTATAAAAGCAACATTATTTTTCCTACTTGCTACGTTTATGTTTTTAGGAGAGTTATCAATGATTTTATTTATATTATTATTCTTTTTTTGTGTACTATTTAAAATTTTTTATTAACTTTACAAAAAAAACAAATGAAAGGAGTTAAAAATTTACTAAGGCACAGTCGTTTTCAAACACGACACGTTAAAGAAGCTTTAGAGAAATACAATGTACCAGGCAAGTGGGATAACTATCAAAACATATACAATCTAGTCGAAGGCAAAAGCAAACCAAAAGATCCAATCATATACTTTATGTTTGCTGAAATGCTTGGGGTAGACATAGTAGATGTTATGGATAAGTATTCGGACTTTGACCTGACGGGTTTTAAAACAAGAGAAACGCTTCCTCTTAATACTGACGAAAGCGAAACAATTTTAACTAATAAATATTCAAACTGGTAACTATGAATTACAAAGAATTATCAAGACCACTAACTATTGAGGACGTTGACTTCAGGGTTCAATCAATTAATAATGGTGGCTATGCTACAATACTAGCATACAAAGATGCTCGCGTTGATATGAAACGCCTCGATGCAGTCGCAGGGCCTCCTCGATGGAAGAAAGATTACAGTGTTATTAATAATCAATTGTTTTGTGGTGTATCAATACTAGACATGGAGACTCAGCAATGGGTAACAAAGTGGGATGTTGGTACAGAATCAATGACTGAAAAGGAAAAAGGCCTAGCATCTGATGCCTTCAAGCGTGCTTGTTTTAATTGGGGTATTGGTCGTGAGCTATACGATTACCCAATGATCAGTATAAAACTTAACTCAGACGAATGGAGTAAGGAGTCTGGCAGGCCTAAGCAAACTTACAACTTAAAGATTCGTGAATGGAGGTGGCACTCGGAGTTCACCGATGGTAAACTTACGTTCCTAGCTGCTAAAGACCAAAATGGAAATGTCAGGTATCGTTTCGGAAACCTAAAACCTCAAGATTTAAAGGGGGATAAGGAGTCTGATACTAACGTCAAGGGTCTTCTCAAGAAGAAATCAGACGAGTCGGTGTTGGACTCAGTTGAAAAGGTTGGAGGAGTTGTGATACTCCCTGACGCTGAGAAAAAAGCATTAGTCGAAGAGTACAAAGCTATATTCAAAAAGAAGCCACACGGGAGAATGTCAAACGAAAACATTAAGAAGGCAATAGCAGAAGCTACAGAAAAAGCCCTTAACGATGTTGCTGAAAATCTATCAGAGGTTGACATAACGGCTAGGATACCAGAGATTTTAAAATTCTCAAACGCACAAGAATTAGTTGCTTGGGCTAGAACGGTTGTTGCCGAAGACGATGTAAGCGGTGAGAATCGGATTCAAGAATTTAGAGATAAATGTAACGAGCATTACGCTCTTTTAACAAAGTAAACAAATGGATATATTTAACGAAGACCCGAGTGCAGGAATAGCTTTTTCTCCTGGAACAATAACAAAAGAAAGCATAACTTTAAGAGCCAACAGCATTGTTGGAGATGTTTTTAGCGGAAACCTTTGCCCATTAGAGACATACATAAAGTCAAAGGCTATATCAGATGTTGCTGCATCTATATGTAAAGAGATAAAAGAGGAAGCTATATCTGAAGCTGACAAGTATTCTTCAGATGATAAAGTATTGGGAGTAACATTTACTTCTAAGAATTTAGCTAATACTTATGACTTTTCCGATAACCCTGAGTGGAACTCTATGAAGGAAAAGCTGGATGAAATAAAAGTATGCATGAAAGTGATTGAAGGCCAAATGATACAAGCTATGGATTATGCAGAAATGGTAGACAAAGATGGGGTCGTAATAATGCCTGCTAAAATTAAAAAGTATGGAGGGAGTACAATAGCTATAACAATACCAAAGACATGAATAAAGACCAAGACACAGTTCATTTACTGAGGGCAGTTCTAAAATGCTCAACTGCTCTAACGTTTTTAGATGAAATAGTGGAGCAGAAAATATATCACAGGTTTGCGTTTAAAAGAGAATCCAATAATTGGTCTAAGGTTATTGAAATGCATACCCAGGAATTAATGAACGTGCTAGTTCAAGAAAACGATAAGCTTTTAATGGAAATCTATGAGATAATAGAAGGCTCCTTAAACAAGGTTCAATTTGGAAATCCAGCTAAGACGTCTCTATTTTGTTATTATGTGATGATTAAAAGTGCTGTCAACGACATATTAAAAATGAAAGACAGGAGAATGGTTTACGCAAAGGTTATCGAGTTAGTCACCAACAAGGTTATTATTAAAATAGAAAAGCAGTACAAAAACATAATAGAAATAAAGGATCACGAAGGAAGAGACTTCACGTATTTAGTTGAATACTTAGATGACCTTGGAGAAAAAGTAATGATAAACAAACATGAGGATAACAAAAGTAAGTAAACATAATTATTTTGTTTTAAAAAATAATACTGAGTACGATTTAGTAGCAGAGCTTGCTGTTTCTTCTTACAACCTGGACGCTAAAGGGAGGCGAGAATGCGTAATAGACATGAAGCAGTGCTTAGTCAAATGGTGGGAAGCAAATAATAAAAAGTTTTACAAATACAGAACAATGACTAATATTTCAAAGCTTTTAAAGTGTCATCATTCTACTGTAAATCACCTTCATAAACATAGAAAACCATCCCTGAGGTATAAAGAAAACACTGAGTGTATAAAAGATTTTTTAACAAGTTAAAGTATGGAATTTAAGAGACTAAAAAAAGCGCTGGACAGCGAAAAAACACTTACTGAGCAAAGTAAGGAGTTCATAATACAAATGGCAGAGAGTGATGTAACTAGAGAAAATTTAAACTCAAAACTAAAAAATGCATCTATTATAGATATGTTTAATGAGGTATTCTCCAAAAGGTCTAGGGTTATAAGTAAAAAGGTAGTCAACAAGTACAAGGAGATATTAAAGCACTACACCCAAGAAGAGATACGTCACGCTATGGAAATGGCAAAGAAAGATGATTTTCACAAGGAGTCTGGGTACAAATATTGTACATTAGAGTATTTCTCCAGGATAGAGCAAATTGATAAATGGTCAAACATAAAGCCTGTTCAAAATAAGAGTGTCTTTACGCAGCCTAAGTTTTACACTAAAGAAAGAAGAAATGGATAACATACAAGAAAGGTCTGAATGTTTAGTTATAAATGCTGTTATGACTGAGCCAGGTATCATGCATGAAATTATGAGTCAAGTGAATACCTCCATGTTTAAGAATCCGATAAACAGAAAAGTCTTCGCGTTGATCTCTTCTTTATATGCAAAAAAAAATCAAATAAATCTAATAACGCTTTATAAGGAATCCAAAGAAACCTTGAAATCAAAAAAAGATAAAATCAATATTCCGATAGTTTTATCTGAACTAAACTCTATGTTTGGTTATTCTGAAAAGAAAGAAGTTTCAAGCGCAATAAAAGTGTTGATTTCAGAGAATATAAGAACAGAACATGTTAGTCTATCTCACGAGATAATGAATATAGCAAACTCTGATGAATATGACCCAAAAACTGTGCTTGATGTTGTTCAGTCGCATATAGCAGACAACAAATACAAAGCAATAATAAATAAGAATGACTTTACAAATAAAGAGTTGTTAGAACAGCTTAGTCAAAGAATGGTTAGCGCTGCTGACAGTGGAGGCATAAATGGTATTAGAACAGGATATAGTAGGTATGACGAGATAACGTCTGGTATGCAACCAACAAATCTTATAGTAGTTGCGGCTAGACCCGCTATGGGTAAGACCCAGTTTGCATTAGGTTTAATGGCTAATGCTAGTGTTAAGAACAAACACAAGGGGCTGTTTATTTCTTGTGAGATGGATGAGGTACAGGTAATGAAAAGAATTGTTGCTGTTGAGGGAGGTATAAAGGGCTACTCAATGAAGTACGGCAAACTTGAAAGATCTGAAATCTCTAGGTATGAAAAGGCTAGGGAAAGCATAAAAGATTCAGGGATGAAGATTGTTGCGGGTTCTTTTACAATATCAGAGGTAATGTCGTTAGTATATAAAGAGAAATATTCTCATGGCCTTGACTATGTAATAGTAGATTACATACAAAAGATACAGGCTCCAGGAACTCAAAATAGAACTAACGAGGTGGGGGAGGTTTCTAGGAGATTAAAGGACATGGCTAACGAACTTAAAATACCCGTTGTTGCCTTGGCTCAGTTGTCAAGAGCGGTTGAGCATAGAGTCGACAAGAAACCAATGTTGAGCGACCTAAGAGAGTCGGGAGACATCGAACAAGACGCAGACATTGTAGCGTTCTTGTATAGGTCTGGATACTACATGAACCCCGAAGAAAGAGATTCTAACCCTATAGCTGAAGATGGTTATATAATTATAGCCAAGCATAGGGATGGCGATCTAGAGGATATACCAATGAGGTTTGACTCAGACATACCAGCTTGGAAGAATCAAAACGAAATAGAACATGTTTACAGTCAGTCATCTTTAAAGCCAAATGTTGATTTTACTGGTTCGCAACCATTTTAAAAATGAAAGAAGATGAATGAAGATATAAGTCAGCAATTCGTAAGAATAGCTATGGCGAGGCTAATTAAAAAATACCCAAACGACAAGCAAAGAATGGCCGTTGCATGTAAAATGTACGTTTTATGGAAAGAAAAAAAAAGAAAAAATGGACAATCAAATATTTGACTACTACAGAGAAATGCAGAAAAATATAAAATCTGCAAGAGCACTTTTAGAAAAAAACGGATTCAAAGTAACTGAAATAGAAGAAGCACAACCTAAGGGAAACAGATTCTCTTTGCACAACATTGGAGAGCTATCTATCCACCTAGAAGCCCTGTACTCTAACGATTCTGAGTTTGGAAAAGAGATGAGGAGGACTTTAAGAAACAATGGTCAGCTAGACTACAAGAATAATGTTTGATATTTTTGAAGAACCAAAGGTTTATTGTGTAGATGTTGAGGTGCATGCCTCAATACCCACCAGGGGTAAAAAAGTGGAAGTTATGAAGATTAAATTAGAGTCTGAACCTATGACGTTAATAGGTAAAGATTTAGCTTCTGAAGCAATAAGAAAACGCTTTTTTCGCAGGGTTTACCAAAAAAAAATAAACAGAAGTGACTACGAGAAAATTAAGTTTAAAATAGTAAGCTTAAAGGTAAATAAATTTTTAACAAATCTATGCTACAAGTTTGAGTTTGACACCCCTTAGTGTCAACGTAAATACTTATATTTGCAGTGTATAAACATTTTTAAACATGAAAAAACAACTTTTACAGGTTTTACAATTTCAAAAAGCATTTAATGTTGAGTGTAAAGACAAACCAGCTATGCTGGATAAAAAAAGAGCAAGACTTAGGCAAAGACTATTACAAGAAGAAGTGGGTGAGTTAGCTCAAGCAAAAACAATTTTAGATGTTTCTGATGCTATGACTGATGTGATGTACATATTACTGGGATCTGCTCATGAATATGGTATAGCAGATAGAATGGAAATGCTGTTTGATGAGGTTCATGAATCTAACATGAGCAAGCTAGGTATAGACGGTAAACCCAAGTTCAGGAAGGACGGAAAGGTCATGAAGCAGAAAGGATACAGGAAGCCTAAACTTAAACCAATACTAGAAAGAGACTTTACTGTTTACAAAAACAGTGAGGTCATGAAAGAACTTGCCGAGGTCGAAAAGAAACTTACAGAAAAAAAGATAATTAAAAGTATTATGTCTAACCTTAAGTTTTTTGACAGAATAAAGTTCAAGTTAAACTTATTTCTTGAAAGGAACCTACTTAAGAAAGTCGAAGTAAAATTTCCTCAGAAAGTAGATGGCCATATAACCGTTCATGTTTACGGTAAAAGATACTATGTATCAAACTCGTAGAAAATACGGAAACAAAAAATTAGTTGTAGATGGTGTCAAATTTGACTCCAAGTTAGAATTCTTCTGCTACAACTTACTAAAAGAATGCGATATAGATTTTGAATTTCAGAAGAAGCAAGTATTATTTGACAAGTTTAAATATAACGGTAAGACAATAAGAGCTATAACAATGTTGATAGATTTTGTGATAAATCACAATGGTAAAACCATATATCTTGACACAAAAGGGTTTGCTACCGAAACATCTAAAATCAAATACAAGATACTTAAATACAGATTGAGAGACGATCTATTCACAGATGTGGTCTGGCTACACAATCAAAAAGAAGTCAGAGAATATGTAAATAAATTAAAAAAAAAGTAAATGTCAACAATTAACAGAGTAACCCTGCTAGGAAATGTAGGAAATGTAGAAGTAAAAGAATTTGGCGAAGGAAGAAAGCTAGTTCAGTTATCTTTAGCCACCTCAGAAAGCTATAAGAAAGGCGATGAGTGGGTTGATAAGACCGAGTGGCACAAATGTATATTCGGTATACCAAACCTAGCTGAGAGAGCAACCAAGATACAGAAAGGAGACAAGCTGTATATCGAAGGGGCTATCCAGACAAATGCCTGGAAAGACAAAGAGGGTAACGATAGAAGTATAAAGGAAATAAACTGTACTATGTTTAGAACCTTCTTAAAGAATAAGAATAATGCAGAAGCAACCGAAAAGGTTGATGAAGCAATGCCTTTTTAGGTTAAGTTAAACCGACTAGGGGGTGATTTATTGGTTTCACTCCCTTTTTAACAAAAATTAACAATGGAAGACAAAATTATAACGGTAAACAGCGTAAGCGGAGGCAAGACATCTTCATACATGGCTGCTCATTTCCCTGCAGACTATAATGTGTTTTCGTTAATTACAACCAATGACAAAAAATGTATATTCCCTGACGACAAAATAAGAAAGGTTGTAAGTGAAAAAATAGGAAGAGAATTTATAGGAACCCTGGAGGAGGATGAAATCATCTACACGATGCTAGATTTAGAGCAATTCATAGGATCTAAAATAAACTGGTTAGTTGGACCTACATTCGAGGACACAATAAGCAGGGGCACGAAAAGGTATCTGCCAAACGGGAGAAAAAGAATATGCACTACGTCAATGAAAATCGAACCTATGAAAGATTTTTGGCTTAAGAATATAAGGAAGCCTATAGAAACTAGGATAGGTTATAGGTCAAATGAAACTACCAGAGTGAGAAAAATGATAAAGCGTTGTAGTGTAGATGGCTTTATATATGAAAAGTTTCCTGTAGGCAGCACCTCTAATGGTGGAGTGAAATGGAAAGAGGTTCAATATCAAAGACCATCATTCCCTTTGGTAGACGAAAAACCAACGCTTAAAGATGAGATAGAAAAGTTCTGGAAAGGTAAGCCAGTAAGATTTGCATACATGAACAACTGTATAGGTTGCTTTCACAGAAATCCAGTCTTGCTAAAATACATGAGTCAAAAGCACCCAAATAAATTTCAATGGTTTATAGATCAGGAAAACAACAATGGGTATGGTGAAAGTACTTTTATATACGGTACTACTTATCAGAATATAAAAGACTCAAACATAAATACGTCTTCTTTTTCAGATGATGATTTTAATAATTGCGATACAGGATATTGCGGAATATAAAAAAATGGAGGAATACAGTTTAGATTACAATGCAAAAGACATAGGAGAGATAATAGAGATTATCAGAATACAACACATCAAGTTGCATGCGGAACCTTTTGCTAATAAAATAGGAATTAAAGAGAAAGCATTACTGACTGCTGAGGAAGGAAGAGGGCCTCACGGAATGCTAATTTTAAAAAAGATAAACGAAACCTTCCCTAATCTTTCCGTTTCCTTGAGCGTGAAGCTCTCTTAGACTTTCTTTTTAGTCTTTTCTTTTGATGATGCTTAGATTTGTCAGAGCTATCCCTGTTCTTTGAATAGTGTTGCTTCTTAGTCTTAGTACCTGAAACATGAGCCTCATCTTTCATGTCTCCGTTCCCATCAGTCCCATTCTTTCTTCTTATAGCTTGTAGTATTGCTTGAGCCTTTCTTCTCCAGGGTTGTTTGTCATACTCTTTATCGTACTTGCGCTTTTTATTCCTAGCTGCCTTGTTTTTTTTATAATACTTAGCTGTTCTAGATTTACCGTACGTCTTACCTGCGTATCTGTTTCTAGCCATTTTCTAATTGTTGTATCATTTCAAAGTGTATTTTAGCTACTCTATCTCTACCAGACTCACTCATAAGTATATCGTGACACTCTCTGTAGTTAGTCATAAAGAAGTTTTCAGATAGTATAGCTGGCATAGTGGTATGCACAAGAACATAGAAATTAGCTTCTTTATCAGGATCTCCGTCAACTGTTGATGGCCTCATTGCCCTTTCAGGAAACTCTGCATTTGCTTTTTCATAAAGTACTGTAGCTATTTCATCAGATTTAGTTTCTCCTGGAGATGTATATACTTCCCATCCGTGAGCTTCCTCATCACTAAAGCCGTTAGCATGTATACTTATATAGATACAAGGTTTACCTGAAGACCTAGCAATAGAGTTAGCTTTATCAGTTCTGTAAGATAATGGAACATCATCTTGAGTATCTACAAGATTAACACAATCAATGTTATTTGCGTTGCACATTTTTATCAACCTGCTAACAATAGACCTGTTAAACTCTCCCTCATACAAAACCTCACCATTTGGCCATATTGGAGACCTTTTCCCTGATGTTTGGTAAACACCATCTATGACTCCACCATGTCCATTATCAAGAATCCAAACATATTTAGACTCTCCCTGGTGTGGCCTTACTGACATGTCGAAATTTGTTTTACAATTGGGGCAAGTAATTATTTTTTCCATATTTTAATTATTAATGAGGCAGCAAGGTAAGCTGTAATTATCACAAGCACTACACCCATCTATTTTTCTTTAGCAGGTAGAGCAATCAAGCTGTCTTTTGAGCGCAAGAACATAAGTCCCACTGCAAGCCATCCAGCCATGCCTTCTGTTGTTTCCTTTTCGGTATAAATCATTACTCCACAAAACGCGAGTATCAATACTCCTAGTATTGTTGTTACATAATTTGAAAATAATCTAGTCTTCATATTTTTTGTTTTATCCTACGGTTGTAATTAATAAATCTCCTGCAGCTGGAACTGTGTAATCAATATCGGCTAAGGTATTGTTTAATCCAGCGTCAAATGTTATTGACTCTCCTGGCTTTAAATCTACCGTTTCAACTGTGCATACATTGGACCCAGCATTAAAGAAAGAAGCAGAAGCTTTTCCTGTGACCAAACCAGCGGCAGTTAATGTTATTACCCTCTCTATACCAGCAGTCTTTGTTGTAGAAGCAAAGTCAACGTCTATAGGTGATTGATCGCTAGATATAACAACAGGTATTGAGGCAGCCATCGGCTCTTGACCCAAAGGACCGTTTATATCAACGTCTATAGCGCTTTGGTCGCTAGCTATAACGACTGGAACAGAAGTAGCCATAGGCTCTTGTCCTAAAGCACCAGCTCCCCATCCTACAACCTCGACCTCGTTAGCTGGAGTATCGTGTCTAGCCCAATCAGATATCTCGTTTACAGCTGCGTTAGCTCCGACACCTGTGTTTATCCACAAGGGTTTGTTTGAAATGTCGTTTAACTTTAAAAGCAAAGCATTCTCTTTGTCATTTGCTACAAAGTTAATTACAACAGAAAAGTCTGCATTCGAATCTGATACAGCTGAGATGCTTTTTATTGTTGAATATTTATAGTACTCCACTTTGGAGCCGTTTTCTATTTTTAGTTGATTAAAACTATCGTATACTTTTATTCCCATTTTTTCTAATTATTAAACTTTTCTTATTGACATTCTACAGAAGTCCCCAGGTGTTGTTACTGAGTAGTCAGTTCCTGTAGTGTTAATTATTTTTAAACACACTGTGTCTCCTGCTGTTATTTGATATCCTCCAATAGCTCCTGATAGGTATGCACTTTGTTGAATATTTACAGAA
>JAAHTG010001028.1_pt3 | contig 14728 bp, 16 predicted proteins | sample 6116081 | NCBI WGS metagenome assembly JAAHTG01 (sample SAMN13939989, study PRJNA603662) | sponge metagenome | isolation source: marine sponge | host: Mycale hentscheli | place: New Zealand | collected 2005 | reverse complement strand
AAAGAATATATTAAAAACTAAAACGTTCTTTATTTTATTATAAGTAGTAGTCAAGTGCTTATAAAAACCCAAAGCAAAGTTTGTTAGTACCTTTGTTTTATTTTAAAAATAATGATTAATAAAAAAGTAGTTAATTGGATAGCGTCTGCATTATTAATAACTGGAGGCATTTTGATTTCTGCAAGGTTTAAATATTTTGAATATAGTTATCTATTGTTTTTTACTGGTCATTTAATATATGTTATAGATTTTATCAAAGAGAAAAAATATAGTTATGTAAGTGCTAATTTATTTTTTTTGTGTATTGATTTATTAGGAATTTACAGTTGGATATTATAAATTAAAAAATAAAAATGGAGAAAGATATTAGATATATGAATATGCTTGAAAGGTTTAAATACATAAACAAGCAAAAAAAAGAAAAGTATAATGTTAAACCCAGATCAAAAAATAAAGATTAAAGAATATTATATTAAACAGTTAGATATAACTAAAAACGAAAAGCATCTTCTTTATATAAAAAAAATGATTGATAAAATTGACAATCCAGAAAAATATAAAAAGGTAGATAAAAGAAAAAACAATGGAGGAGCGAGAGCTGGTGCTGGGAGACCAAGTAAAATATATGTTGCGTCAGTAGATAAAATTTTTACATCACAAATGAAAGCATCATTTTATTTAGGAAAGAATAGGAGATATGTTTGGAGCGTTTTAAATGGATTGATAACAAATAAATACGGAATTAAAAAACTATAAAAAATGAACAAAACTGAACAACATAAAAAAGCAGTTATTGAGGCATTGGAAAAATCTCTTGGAGTTGTAACAACGGCTTGTAAAAATGCTGGAGTAGGCAGAACACAATTTTACACTTGGTTAAAAGACGATGAGCAGTTTTCAAAGCAAGTTAAGGACATTGGAAATGTAGCTTTAGATTTTGCAGAGAGCCAATTACATAAACAGATAAAAGACGGCAGTACAAGTGCAACAATATTCTATTTAAAAACCAAAGGAAAGAAACGAGGCTATATTGAAAAAATAGAAGTTGACCAAGAAACAAAAATGGAAGTAAGTGGATTTAATATAAAAGACTTAATTAAGTTTGATACAACTGAATGACAAATTTAAGCCTTTATTTAAAAACGATACAAGGTTTTTTATAGTTACTGGAGGGCGAGGAGCAACAAAATCATTTTCGGTCAATACTTTTATTGCTTTATTAAGCCTTGAGAAAAGCCATAAGGTGCTATTTACGAGACAAACACTATCTTCGGCTCACGTTAGTATAATTCCAGAATTTAAAGAGAAAATAGAGCTATTAAATTTGCAATCTGTTTTTGATATTAACAGAACAACGATACAAAACAAAGCTTCTGGAAGTGAAATTATATTTAAAGGCTTAAAAACTTCGAGTGGAGACAATACGGCATCGCTTAAATCTTTGCAAGGAATTACTACTTGGATATTAGATGAGGCAGAGGAAATGGTTGACGAAAAACTATTTGACAAAATAAACTTATCATTAAGAACAAAGGGAACACAAAACAGAGTTATTTTAATACTTAATCCAGCTACAAAAGAACATTGGATATATAAAAGATTTTTTGAAGATGCTGGAGTACAAGCTGGTTGGAATGGTCAAAAAAATAATGTTACTTATATTCACACAACTTATTTAGATAATATTAAGCATTTAGACCAGTCTTTTTTAGATGAGGTTGAAAGAATGAAAACAAAAAACCCAAGTAAATATGAGCATATAATAAAAGGCTCTTGGTTAGAAAAAGCAGAGGGCGTTGTTTTTACTAATTGGAAATATGGAGAGTTTAATCCTAAAGGACTGCAAACTATATTTGGTCAAGATTATGGCTTTAGTATTGATCCGACTACGCTTATTGAGGTTGCTATTGATAAAAGAGAAAAGATAATTTGGGTAAAAGAACATTTATATAAAGCAAAACTAACTACAAGCCAGATAGCAGAAATAAATAAATCGCATGCTGGTAATAGTTTAATCATTGGAGATAGTGCCGAGCCAAGACTTATTCAAGAGTTAAATAATCAAGGGAATAATGTAATGGGAGCAATGAAAGGGCAAGGCTCAATATCTTTGGGAATTAGTTTGCTATTGGATTATAAATTAATCGTTGAGGTTAACAGTACAAATATTGCAAAGGAATTAAACAATTTTACGTATGCAGATAAAAAGAGCAAATTATTTGTTGACGATTTTAACCACACAATCGACCCATTGAGATACGTTGCCTCTTATGTTTTAGGTAATCAATTCGGAATAGAAATTAGATAAATAACAAAAAGTTAAAAATTTTATTATTAGTATATGAAAGTCAAAGTAACATTACCAGAAAACAATAGCGATATTACATTATTGCAGTTTCAGAAGTACGAAAAATTGACAAAGAAAAAAGGTTTAACCAGCCGAGAGTTTACGGCAAGAGTAGTTAGTATATTTAGCAATTTAGATTATCATACTTTAGACGGAGTTAAGCTTACAGATTACGAGGATATTGTTTCTCAAATAACTACTGCTTTAAATACGGAGGTTAAATTTCAAAAAAGATTTTATCTTGACGGAGTGGAGTATGGTTTTATTCCAAACCTCAACGATATTACAACTGCTGAATATGTGGATTTGGTAGAATACGGAACAGAGCCAGAAACATTGAATAAAGTAATGGCTATATTATTTAGACGAATAACGAATGAAGATGCTTTTGGCAATTATAGAATTGAAAAATATTCTGGAACTGCATTGACTGGCGAGGTTATGAAACAAGCTAGAATGAATATCGTAAATGGTGCGTTGGTTTTTTTTTCGAGTTTATCGAAAGAATTAAGAATAGCTATCCAGAAATATACGAGCGAGGTAATAGCGAGGGGAATAAAACATCAAGATACTTTGAAAAATGGGGTTGGTACGCAACAATAGTTTTATTGGCAGATGACAACATACTAAATATGAAAAAAGTGTTTAAAATACCGGTACACGAATTGCATATATTTTTAGCACATAAATTCGATAAAATGACGCAAGAAGAAAAATTAAGACGAGGAAGTAACGCAATAGAATTATAGATGAATCAATACACCGAATTATTAAGATATTTAAGACAAAGACTTGAAGAGAGCGAGTTTATTAATACCATAACAACTGGTCAAGATATTGATATTAATAGAGCCAATATATTTCCTTTGGCTAATATCGAAATAAACAATGCAGTTTTTACCAGCAACGCAACTATTCAGTTTTCAGTCCAGATACAATGTTTAGATCTCCGAGATATAAATAAGGAAATAGTAAACGACAAGTTTTACGAGAATGATAATGCAGTTGACAATTGGAATAATACTCTTTCAGCTTTAAATGGCGTTTGGGTAAAAGCACACAGAGGATTTGTAAATATGGATATAACGGCAAGTGATAGTCCAACAGTTAATAAAATAGAGTTAGCAAATGAAAATCTATTGGACGGCTGGGAGTTAGATTTCAACGTTGAATTACCTACAAATCAAATAAGCATTTGCGAGGACTATCTGGCACAAGAAACAAGAGAATTAATATTACAAGAAAATAATGCAAAAATAGAAACATAATGGCAAATTTAAAAATTTCAGAATTACCTCAAGCGTCCACTTTACAAGGCACAGAAGAATTGGCAGTAGTGCAAGGAGGCACAACTAAAAAAAGCACGTTAAATGACGTAAGAACTTACTCAACAAGAAACTATATAACACCGACTAACTTAACAGTTATTCCAGATGAGATAGTAAACCTCAACGATGCTACTTATCAGTTTTCAGATATGATAAGATTGACTTGGAATGGCTCAAATGGTAATATGACTTTAAACTTACCAGACGCAACAGATAGTATAAACTTGAATAGAGTAATAAGATTTATTTCTAATGGTGGATTTGCAACCTCAACAAGAGTAAATCTAACACCGATTTTAGGACAGAATTTAGACGGAAGTACTGATGCTTATGTTATAAATAAGCCATACGAGGGAATTCAAGTTTGGAGTGACGGAACAGAGTGGTTTATCATACAAAAAAAGGCATCTTAAATGGCGTTAATTGACTATATAAATACTTTCGCTAGTAATGTAGTAGACAAGGCAAAATCTAACCTCGTAAAAGAGGATAAAGGAGGAGGTGCTTTGGAAGAAAGTTTAAGCTATAAAGTCAATGTAAGTAAAAACAGTTTCCAACTTGATATATACGCAGAGAATTATTGGAAATATGTTGACTATGGTGTTAAAGGAGTCGGAGGCAGTAAGGCAAATGGCGATAATTGGAAAGTAAAAAGAGTAACAAATAATAAGTTTAAGTATAGAGATAAAATGCCACCAACAAGAGTATTTAATGGCTGGTCAATAAAAAAAGGAATAGCACCCAGAAATAAAAAAGGGCAATTTACAACACGAAAAGGATTGATGTTTGCATTGGCAAAATCTGTTTATCATACTGGAATAAAAACAACTGATTTTTTAACAAAGCCTTTCGAAGATCAATTTAAAAACTTTCCAGATGAGGTTGTCGAAATTTATGGTTTAACAGTAGAAAATTTATTAAAAACAACAATAAAATGATTAAGAGTTTAAGTCCCTATTATGTAACGACATCTTGGACAAATCCAGTAGATAGTGTTGTGTGTTCAAGTTACACTATGCTAATATATATTTGGAATGGAAATAAAACTTCTCCACCAACAACAACGTATCAATTCACGAAAAAAAATGTAGCTGGAGAAACTGGAAATGACAAAGTAGATATTGCAAGATTGGTTTCAGATTATATTGATTTTACTCCAAAAGATATAACTACAACATCAATAGTTGACGGAGATAATCAAATGTGGGTAAAACATAGCGTTTACTACAATGGCGTTGTAACACCTCAACAAGAGGCGACAGATATAATGAGTCTTGCTTATAGTTGGGGAGACGAGGGCGAAAATGTTACTACAATTGCAAATGATATTTTGATTAGACCATTGGAATATTTAACCAGCAGACAAAGTATGTTTATTGTTCCTTTATTATCTCGAAATAAAACCGAAGTTGTTACAATAATAAGTGAGCCAAATAACGAAATAAACACCAGCTTTAATGTTGCACCGTCAAATCAAAGTAGCGAGGTGGTACAATATTTATTTGTAAGAGTTGCAGATGCTCCGACTGACGAATATATTGACATTACTTACAATTCAACAACTATCAGTTTATATCCAGTTGAAGATTGCAGATACCAGCCATTAGATATTTACTTTCAAAATAAAGAGGGAGCAGAGCAGATATATACTTTTTTCAAAGAAAGAACAGAGAGCTTTACAACAACAGACGAAGAATATCAAAGTAGTCAAGGTCAAGCATTAAACGGCAAACATCAATTTGTTAGATACAATGTAAACGGCCGAGAAAGTCTTGACGTTAATACTGGTTTTATAGACGAAGAAATGAATATTGTTTTGACTGAATTATTGCTATCAGAGAAAATCTGGTATAAAGAAAATAATAATCTTATACCATTAAATATCGAAAGTAAAAATATGACTTATAAGACACGCCAAAAAGATAGATTAATTGACTATGATATTAAATTTAAAAAGAGTTATAATCTGGTAAACAATAGCTAAAATGAAGTCAGATATTTACATAGGAGGAACAAAGCTAGACCAATTTAAAGATGAGTCAGCAACAGTTGTTTCAAATGTTTTAGATATTTCTAATATAGAAAAGAATTTAGGCGACTATTCCAAGACTTTTACAGTACCAGCAAGTAAGAATAACAATTTATTATTTAAACATTGGTATAACGCTAATATCGACAATCAGTTTGATGCCAGAGTAAAAGTTGACGGAAGAATTGATATTGACGGAATGCCATTTCGAATTGGTGCTTTTAGATTGGCCAAAGTAAATGTTAAAAATCAAAGAGTCAGTAGCTATACAATAAACTTTTTTGGCAATTTTGTATCGCTAAAAGATATATTGGGAGAAGATGAATTAAGTGATTTGGAATATTTAAATACTTTCTCGCATACGTTTAGCTATAATAACGTAAAAACTGGCTTACAGAGTAGCTTATTTGCTGGAGATGTAAAATATACGTTAGCCTCTGGCAAAAGATATTATTATGACTCTAATAATTCACTTGACGAAACAGAACAAATCTCTAATATAGATTGGGACGGAATTTCTGGAGGCAATTCAAGTAACGGAGTTAATTACCAAGATCTAAGACCGAGTTTAAGGCTTATAAAAATAATTGAGGCAATAGAATTAAAATACGCAAGTAACTTTGTCACTAAATTAACAATTACAACTGGTTATACTGGAAGTATTGCGTCTTGTAAAATAACTTTAAACGGAATTGTTTATACAATATTTGTAGGTACTGGCAATTCTACAATTAACGCAATAGCAATAGCAAGCTATATAAATAATCTTGTTCCAGAATATGACGCAATACAAGAGGGAGCAACTGTTATTATAAAAGCTTTACAAAGTGGAGAACAAACAGACGCTTTATTTAATCCATTTGAAGCAACTGGAATGGTTGCAACTTTTGAAACAATAAGTCAAGGAGGTAACGAGGACGGAATTTTATTCTCAAGAGAGTTTTTTAACACAGAGGAGTTTCAGAATTTGTATTTATGGTGCGATGACGATGCAACGGAGGGAGTTGGTCAGCTATTTAGGAAAGTTGAATTTGATACCTCAACAAGTCCAAATATAAGCACAACTACAAATGAGGGTACTTTTAATTTAAATGCTGGAGATGAGTTAAAATGTAATTTTATAGCTGAAAGAGTAATGCCAAGTCCATTGCCAACAAGTCCAGAAACAAATTACAGAAGTATAAACATTAAACTGATTATAAACGGAGTTGTTTATGCAGATGTAAACAGAACTTATGGTTGGAGATTTGCACAGTTTGGAGGTTTTAGCGAGTTAAGAGCAGTTTTTAATTCAACGTTTGTTCCAACTGAAAGTGGAACATATACTGCATTTTTTGAAATTACTACAAACGCAAGTGATATAGAGCAAGTTGAATGGTTTGCTCTAATAAATGGCACGTCAACTGGTAGTGCAATAGGTAGTGGAGCAACAAATAACGCCATTCCAAATTTTAGATTTACAGATAATATGCCAGAGATAAAAATTATAGATTTTCTCAAAGGCTTATTTGATATGTTTAAATTAGTAGTAATCGCTCAAGATGACGGAACTCTATATGTTAACACTTTAAATAATTACTATCAAGAGGGCGTTAACTACGATTTAACGAACTATATTAATTTTGATACCTATGACGCTAACAGAGGAGAGTTATTAAAGGAAATCGAATTTAAAACGGTATCTCCAACAACTAATTTAGCTATTCAGTTTAAAGAAAATAACAATACGCCATACGGAGAGGAGAAAGTTAATTTAAAAGACGCAAACGGAAAACCATTAGACGGAGGTACTTTAAAAGTAGAAACACCATTTGAGCAACCAGTTTATGAAAGATTAATTGACCAGAATACTGGAGATTTAAAGGACATTCAAGTTGCTGGAATTTATGACCGAGATTTAAACCCAGTTAATCCAGCTCCAATAATTCATTATATAAATAATGTAACGATGCCACAATTCACGTCTATAAAAATGCGAGATGAGGACGAAGTTGGTTTTGAAGTAGCTGGAAATATGAATAATATATCGAGTGATTTTCCTCTTGAACAACCAAGCTATTCTGTTTTATTTGGTAGCGAGTTTTCAACTTGGGATAGTACTTTGATAACAAATACACTTTATCAAAATCATTGGTCAAATTATATCAGTAATATTTTTAATATAAAAAGAAGAATTTGGAATTATACGGCTAATGATTTGCCTTTAAATATTATTAATAATTTACAATTAAATGATGTTATAAAAATCAGAGATAATCAATACCGAATAAATAAATTTAGTGTTGATTTATTAAATGGAAATACAACTTTTGAACTTATAAACGCTTTTGATACAATACTAATCCAGATGCCAGAATTAATACAACTAACAAGCGATGAGCAAACCATACGATATGAGATAGCTAATTTGCAGAATTATACAATAGACAAAGTTGCGAATGGCTCTGGTACATCTTGGATAACAATTCCAACAGTACATTGGATTAAATTCCCAAATAGATTAGATATTGAAATTGACGAAAATACTTCTGGAGTTTCGAGGAGTATGTTTATAACATTAAGTCTAAATGGCGAAGAAATACAAAGAACATTAATAACACAAGCTGGATAAAATGATTGCAGAAATAATAAATACATTGAGACAAAACGATTTTTATGGTGCTGGAGAGTTTACAGAAATCGCAAAAGGAAAAAATGAAATGATTACCTCGTTAAAAGGGTTGAATAGAAAAATTAGGAGAATATGGCAATCGAGAAAGTAATTGATATAAAAGTTGACGTTGCACAAGCTGAAAAAAACGTTGAAGAATTAAATAAGTCTTTTGAGTTACAAGAAAAATTAGTCAATGATCTTGAGAAAGAAATTTTTGAATATGAGAAAATTTTAAATAAAACAAGTAAGACTAATTTAGCTGGTAGAAAAAAGGTTAATGACGCAATAAAAGAGTCTAAATTTAGATTAAAAGAAGAAAAGCAAGGACTCAAAGAAGTAACTAAAGACAGAAAAAAAGCAAATGAAGAATTAAAAGAGGCTACTAAAAACCAAAAAGATTATTCTGGCGTTGTTGGAAAACTTGATAGTCTTACTGGAGGTGCTATTTCTGGAATTAAAAATATGATTAAAGCAGTTGGTGGAGCGACTAAAGGCTTTAATCTTTTAAGAGTTGCTATTATAGGAACTGGAATTGGTGCTTTGGTAATTGGAATAATGGCAGTTGTTCAAGCTTTTAAATCTAGTGAGGCTGGACAGAATAAGTTTAAAAAACTTATGGGTTTAATTGGCGTTATAGTTGGAAACTTAACTGACATTCTTGCTAATTTAGGAGAGGGAATAATTGAAGTTTTTACAAACCCTAAACAAGCGTTAATTGATTTTAAAGATTTAATTGTTGAAAATATTACAAATAGATTTAACGCAATAATTAATACAGTTGGTTTTTTAGGAGACGCATTTAAAAAAGTATTTGAGGGAGATTTTGGAGGTGCAATGGAGTCGGCAAAAAAAGCTGGTAGTAGTTATATTGATGTATTTACTGGAGTAGAAAATACATTAGAAAAAACAACAGACGCTTTAAGTGGGTTTATAGATGAGCAAGAAAGAGAATTAAAAATAGCTGGGCAAATTGCAGACCAAAGAGCAAAGGCAGATAAAATTGAAAGACAGTTATTAATTGACCGAGCGAATGCAGACAGAACAAGAGCCGAGTTATTAGAAAAAGCAGTTGACAAAGAGAAATTTTCAGCAAGTGAAAGAATTGCATTTTTAGAGGAGGCCGGAAGAATAGAGGCTGAAATTACTGACAAAGAAATTGCAGTTGCTAAAATAAGATTACAAACTAAACAACAAGAAAACGCTTTAAGCAAATCTACAAAAGAGGACTTGCAAGAGGAGGCTCAACTAAAAGCAAATTTAATAAATTTAGAAACCTCAAAATTAAATAAGCAAAAAAGAGTAACAACTCAATTAACAACTGCAAGGCGAGAAGAACAAGCTGATAAAGACGCAGACGTTAAAAAAGAAGAAGACAGAATACAAAAAATTTCTGATTTTAGAAATAATATTTTAAAAAAGGACGAGGAATTATACGCCACAACAGAGGAAGAAAAATTACAATTACAAAGAGAAAGAGCAGAGCAAGATCTTGAAAATTTAATTGGCACAGAAACAGAAAAAGAGGAGGCAAAACTTGCTTTAAAAGAGTATTACGATGAGTTAGAATTACAGTTAGAAAATAAGACATTAAAAAAACAAGAGGAGGAAAGTAAAAAAACAAAAGAGCAAGAAACAAAAGACGCAGAGGCTCTTAAAGATGCAAGAATACAATATGCAAGTGAAACGCTTGGTAATTTGGGAGCATTAGCAGAAGAGGGAAGTGCTTTAGCTAAAGGCGTTGCAGTAGCACAAGCCACAATGAATACTTATCAAGGTATAACATCAGCATTAAGTGCGACAGTACCGTTTCCAGAGCCATACGCCCAAGCATTAAGAATAGCTAATTCTATTGCAATTGGAGTTATGGGGTTAAAAAATGTTCAAAAAATATTGCAGACAAAACCAATAGAGAAACAAGCACCAAGTATTGACAGAGGAGGAGGAGGAGGAGCACCAGCACCACCAAGTTTTAATTTAGTTGAGGGAAGTGCTGATAATCAGATTGCAAATAGTCTAAATGAGCAAAGTCAACAACCAGTCAAAGCATTTGTTGTGACAAGTGACGTAACCTCTGGCCAAGAAATGGACAGAAACATTATTGAAAATAGTAGTTTATAAAATTTTTATTATATTAGCAAAGTAATTTTTTGAATAGATTTTTAGTTTTTAGCCTCAAGTGTTGTAAAATGCTTGGGGTTTTTTTTATTGCATGCGATATTACAAAAGTGTAACAATAATCTTTTTTATTTATTATTAGGTTATGAAAACATATAGTGCAAATTTCAAAAAAAATTCAAAAGGCGTTTTCGCAATTTCATTAGTAGACGATCCAGCAACACAAGAACACTTTATTGCAATGTCCAAGCCACAAGAGATAAAGCTGGCAGAAGTAGATAAAGAGCAACGTATTGTAATGGGATTAGTATTACAACCAGACCAATTAATTTACCGAAATCAAGGAGGTCAAGAGTTTAATATTTACTTTAGTGCTGAAACAATAAAAGAATTATCGCAAAACTTTTTACAAAGTGGTTTCCAATTAAATAGCAAATTAGAACATAACGAGTCAATCGAGGGCGTTAGTTTTGTTGAAAGCTGGTTAGTAGAAAATCCTAAAGTAGACAAATCTTATAACTTTGGTTTTGAATATCCAAAAGGTAGTTGGATTGCTACAATGAAAGTAGACAATGACGAAATTTGGAACAACTACGTTAAGACTGGAAAAGTAAACGGCTTTTCAGTAGATGCAATGGTAGATTTGCAAGAAATTGAAATGTCAAATAATAATTTAAAGACAGAAGAAATGTCAAACGAAAAAAAATCATTATTGAGCCAAATGGAAGTTTGGTTTACAGAAAACATTTTGACTAAAAAGAAAGTTGAAATGGGAGAAGTTAGAAGTGGAGAAATTGTAATCACTTATGACGGAGAAGAATTGGAAGTTGGTACTCCAGTATTCGTAACAAGCGATGAGGAGCGTATTATCTTACCAGACGGAGACTATCCAACTGAAATTGGGTTAGTTATAGTAAATGACGGAGTAGTATCGGAAATCAGAGCAGAGGGAGACGAAGAAGTAGACAAAGAAGTTGGAGAAGAAGAAGAACTTGGCTACGGAGGAGAGGACGATATTGCAAAGAAAAAGAAAAAAGAAATGTTAGATAGCGATGTGATAAACTCTATCAAATCAATTTTGGTTAAGTATTCAGAAGATATGGACGCTAAACTTGAAGAAAGATTTAACAATTTCTCGACTGAATTGACTTCTTTAAAAGAAGAAAATGCGAAACTAAAAAGTGAACTTACTGAATTGAGCAATCAACCAGCATCGAAACCGATAGTTTCAAAACCAGCTACTCAAAAAGTGGCATTAACAAGAAAAGGGCGTTTAAGACAAGCAATTGACAACGCAAAAAATTAATTAATAAAAAGAACATTTAAAATGGAAAATGTAAATTTAGCAACCACTGTAACTGTAGCGTCAAATTACGCTGGAAAAGTTGCTGGTGGAATTATTGGTTGTGCTTTTAAAGAAGCTGACACACTACGTTTAGGTTTATTAACAGTAGCCGAAAACGTAAATTACAAATTGAACTTGAGAAAAATCGCTTATACAAGTGGTTTAACTGATTACACTTGTGGATTTACTCCAGCTGGAGCAGTTACTTTGTCAGAAAAAGTATTGGAGATTAAAAAAATAATGAATCCAATCCAAGTATGTAAAGAAGATTTCAGACAAACTTGGTCAGAAGATCAAATGGGAGCATCTGCATCAAATCCAAATGAGCCAACTGAAATTTTAGACGCTATTCAAACAAACTTATTAGATAGTACGGCTGAACAAGTTGACAATGACATCTGGAATGGAAACGCAGCAACTGACGGAGAATTTGGAGGTCTTATTGCACAGTTTGACGCTGACGCAAACGTTATCAAATCTGGAAACGGAATTGTTGCTGGTGGAGCACCAATAACAGAGGCAAATGTTGAGGCTGAACTTAAAAAAGTTTTAGAGGCAGTACCAGTTGCAATCAGAAGAAAAGATTTGACCGTTGCAGTATCTCCAGACGTATTTCAAGCATACTGGTTTTATTTAGTATCTAAAGGAATTGCAAATGACGGAAATGCAGAGCCAAAGCAAGTGCGTTTTGGACGTTACACTTTAACAGAAGTAAACGGTTTAGCAGACTCTACAATTGTTGTATTTGAAAAAGCTAATGTAGTATTTGCGACTGGATTACAATCAGATTTTAACGAGTTATCTTTAGTTGACGAAGATAGCATTGGACTATTGACTGGACAGATAAGAGGAAAACTGGTTTATGGAGCAGCAGTAGGTTACTATTGTTCTCAAGACATCGTTTGGTATTTAAGTACATCAGCATAATTATTAACCTTAAAAATAAAATACAATGAGTTGTGATATTAGCCAAGGCAGATTGCGTTCGTGCAAAGACGGACTGGGAGGTAACTCCGTATTATATTTATATAATGGATTGAAAGATGCATTCACTATTACAAGTGGAGAGGCAACTTCAATAAATGCTGGACTGACAGAGGTTTACAAATTTGAATTAGAGGGAGACTTAAATACTCTTGAACAATCTCAAGTTGGAGACCGAAATACTGGAACAGAAGTTAACACTCAAACATTAACAATTTCACTAAAGAAAATTGATGCGTCTACAAACGCACAGTTTAATTTATTAGTAGCTGGATATCCACAAGCAGTTGTGGTTGACAGAAACGGAAATTGGCATTGTTTAGCGTTAGATGACGGAATGGATTTTACAGTTGTTTCAACTACTGGAGGAGCAAAAACCGATATGAATGGCTATACCTTAACTGGTGTGGCTACGACTAAAGATTTAGCTCCATTAATGGATAGTGCAACACAAACTGCATTTGAGTTATTAGTAGCGTAATTATATAAATAATAATTGACCAAAACCCTATTCAGAAATGTTTAGGGTTTTTTTTATAACAAAAATCTCTTTTTTTTATTATTAAGTTATGGTAATAAATCCAAACAATTTAACGCATACAATTAGAGTTGTTCCAAGATACTATCCAACAGATACAATTAATCTATATTTGTACAACGAGGCTACTCAAGAAACGAGTAATCCTAATGCGACTTACACTAATGCAGATATATATACTGAAATCACTTTTGATTTTACATTTACGGAAAGTGATAAACATCAAATCAAAATATTAGATAGTAACGATGAGATCGTTTATCGAGGATTAAGTATTGCAACAAGTCAAGAGCCACAAGAGTATTTAATTACAAAAAATGCGTATTATTATTAAGATATGGACATAAAATTAATAACATTATCAAATTACGTAAGACCAAAGGTTGTAGAGAATAAATCCAGAGGCTACGTTTTAAATGGACACCATAATAGCTTTTATCAGTATATCATTGATAGAAATAACGGAAGTCCAACAAATTCTTCAATAAACGAAACATATACCAGCTTAATTTATGGAGGTGGCTTAACTTACAAGAATGGGATTTACGGAGTTAATGACTGGGCAAAATTACAAACAGTATTAAGACCAAATGACGTAAGAAAAATGGTTACAGACTTTCAAGTTTTTGGAGAGTTTGCGTGTCAAGTTATTCAGACAAAAGGAGGCGATATTTCAAGTATAAAGCATATTCCAAAACAAATGGTTGTGCCGAGTATATGCAATGAAGATTATGAGATTGACAGTTATTGGTATTCAAGAAACTGGAGAAAAACAAACCAAAACCCACCAGAGGAATTTCCAGCTTTTGGATATGACGCAAATGCTCCAATAAGTATTTTTGTTGGAAGTCCATACACAGTCGGAGACGTATATTTTGCAACTCCAAGCTATTTGGCTGGAATGCCTTATTGTGAATTTGAGGAGGAACTCGCAAATCTAAATATAAACTCAATTAAAAATGGTTTAAGTGCTGGATATATAATAAACGTACCAAACGGAAAATCACTTACGCCTCAAGAGAAAGACGATTTTGAAAGACAAGTAAGAAATCGACTAACAAGAACACCAAACGCATCGCAGTTTATTTTATCTTTTAATGGTGCTGACGTTGAAATAACAGTAACTCCATTGCCTCAAAATTCTGCTATACACAAACAATGGGATTGGTTAAGTGGAGAGGCTAAAAATCAGATTATGACGGCTCACAGAGTTATTTCTCCGAGTATTATTGGTTTAAGCACGTCAAGTGGTTTTAGTAGTGTTGCCGAAGAAATGGATATGGCAGAGCGTCAAATGGTAAAACGTGTCATTCAGCCTAAAAAAGATTTTATAACTGAAAGCTTTGAGCATATAATCTCGCAATTCGGAATGAATTTAGATCTTATGTT
>JAAHTG010001626.1_pt1 | contig 14741 bp, 6 predicted proteins | sample 6116081 | NCBI WGS metagenome assembly JAAHTG01 (sample SAMN13939989, study PRJNA603662) | sponge metagenome | isolation source: marine sponge | host: Mycale hentscheli | place: New Zealand | collected 2005 | reverse complement strand
TGCTTTGATCCATGTGTATTAATTTTAGATTCAAGTGTTGATGCGTCCATATTCTGTGCTTGACTTACATTAATAACACTTGGTGAATATGTGCCTGCTACAATACGCAATTCATTGTTTGCTGTACCGTTACCCAATACTAAATTTGTACTTATATTACCCTGTGCATTGTAGATTATAATAATCTCTCCGCTTTGTACTACTGCACTTAAATTATTATCAGCAGTTGCACTAATAAGCGCCGCCACTTGATTTTTGGTTAATGCAGTGCCATCAGGATGTGCACCAGATGAACCTGTTGATAATGGAATAGTTGCTCCATTGATAATTAAGTTCTCACCAGTATTGTCTGCAATAATAGGATCAGAGTCTCCAGATGTCTGGCATGTAAAGTGTGGATTACCATTCTGTGCCGCTGATGTATTAATCTGCGGTACAAGTACGACATTATTTAAAACTAAGCTAACACCATCAATTATAATTGTATCACCACTAGGTACACTAGGGTTTGTATTGGATTCTACAATAATAGGATCAAATACTGTATCTTGTTCATCAAACCATATTGCGTTGCCATCAATAACCGCACTCGCCTGATCCAACGCTGATTGGTTTGCATATGTGAATACTGGGTTTAGTACAGTACCGTCTATAGTAAGGCCACTTGCTTGAGTATTGTAACCAATAGCGTTGACATTACATTCCCATAGTTTGCCTATGTGCCTAACTTGATCGCCTCGCTTATAACTTTTTGTTCCACTCCAGGTTTCAATATTTGCGTAATCTTTTGTGGAATCAAATACTGTTTTCATTTCCTTTAGGTTTTCAACAATGTTACCATCATTTTCAACTGTATCAACAACTTCACCCGCTGTTCGCAGTATGCGTTCACGTAAAGTAAACCTATCCAGTGTTTCAGTAGCAAATGATACTGAGCTTCCATTAACATAGGTTGCACCGTCAAACTCGATAATCTCAACATTGTTGTCGATCATATCAGGTGTTAGTCTTATTTCTGTTGCGTTTACATTTGTGTTGTCACCGTAGTAACTATGTCTGAACATCCATTCTTCATGAATGCTTGCTACACTATCACCATCGTTAAGTAATGTACTTCTATTATATGGTGCAATGCTACCTGTAGTACCTTTTCCTTTAACCATACCTTGATAAAATCTACCAAATGTACTATCATCTAGTAATGAATCTTTAACCCACTTTTTATCATAGTTTCCGATAGTTAGGTTTTCTGCTTTATGGAATACAGGATTAATATTATCTACATTGTAATTGTATATGTCTGCTATAGTCTGTACACTTGTATCAAAGTTTTCAACGATCTTATTATCAAATATTAGATAACCAGGTGCTCTGGTATTACCATCCCAATTCTTTGTACGTTGTCCTTTAAACTTTAGTCTATGATGTCTTTGATTAGTTACATCATTAAATAGTGTATCATTAAACTGTGTTGTATTTTTAAATTCAATAATGTGTTCAAAGTCAACAAGTGCTAATCCAATGGATCCAAGTTCTTTTGCTAGATTAGATTGTATTTGAATTCCAGTTTCAGTGCTAAGCCTATCAACACGTAATTCTTTGTCAGGGATAACATCTCCCTTTGTATCTAAAACACTATTGAGGCCACCTGGTAATGTACCAAATGAAATTAATCTACCTTGAGTACTATCATGTCTTACCCATTCTCCAACGTATAATTCTTCCTCATCACCTAGCTCTGCACCAACTGCAAACACTGCGGCATCAGTAGCCGCGGCCATACCTACTGTTTCTGTTGTGATGTTATTATAATTTAGATATTCATAGTATCCACGTACAAAGTCATATAAGTCTTGCACTTTTGCAAATACTGATCCGAACTCTACACTACTTACACTTGTATAATCGTATGAAGAATACTTTTTAATACTACCAGTAGGTAAATCAATTACAGTAAAATTATTTGCTTTACGTTCTGGTTCATAGAAATAAAACTTTTGTTTGGCTGAGGATAATCCAGTTACCTCCCATCCATTTGTTCTTTTTAGAATTTTTATCTTTGATACATTAAATATTTTTCTAGGTGGTGCCTTGTATAAGTGTACTGCAAAGTCATTATCATTTATTTTATATTTTCCACTTGCGCCTGAGTCAGTATAGAAGTTTGTTAGGCTTTCACTTGTAAAGCCACCAACCTTCTGCATTAGTCTTGTATCTAATTTTTCTAAATCATTATATAATGTATCAGGGTCAATATATTTTCTTAATAAGTTATTTTTTACAACTCTATTAATACCGTTGCTTTCATATGAATACTTGCTAGTTATAAATTTAAACTCAGCCAGTGCATCTAAATTACTACCTGAACCTATGTTCTTTAAATCAAATACTGGAGTCTCTGTATATCCCATACCACCTGAAACTAGTGTTGCACTTTTTATAGTTCCTGTAGAATCAATATCTAGTTTAACTTTTCCAGCAACAACATCGTTTGCACTGTACAAACCAAGTGTACTATCTACACCCCAACCTGCTGTTGAGCTTTTAACATCAATACGTAAGATTCGATTGGTATAATTCTTCTCACCGTCATATAATATACCATCAGGTGTAATAGCTATTCTATTTGCCTTGTTAACCTTCTTCTGGTTATATGGATCCTCTGTGTATATAAACTCACCTGGCTGGAAGAATTCACTCCATGCCCTTGCTGGATTTAATTTAAGGATTGCATCCACTAAAGCTGATTGCCCCAGTGCTGATCTTCTCCATTGATATTCAACTGGTCCCCAATCACCGAACACAAAGTCCTGTGCTGAATTTATTGCTGTGGGGGTTCCTAATACTGTTTCAACATCTGCTAGTGCGCCAAGAGATGTTACTGGGCATTTGTTTGCCCAATCCCAATTATATCTGGCATATTTAATTTCAGTACGCTGTACTGCATCACTAGGATTTGTTACAATACCTTTTGTTAAGGCATTAATTAATGCCGCACGTTTTGTAGGATCAGTCCAACTATAATTTGTGTCCCACCATTTTGGCTTCTTGTTGATACCAAGCATGTGCCAAGGTGTTATGTGTGGATTGTCTGTACCAAATATATACGTGTATGCACCCTTCCAAAACCCTGGAACATTTTTACCATTGTGTGTAAGTGAACTGTAGTTCCAAGTTTTATTGTCAGATACATTATAGAAGTTGCCAGGATTAATATCTATGATGTTTTGTTTAGCAACATAGTCTTGCCATAGCTGTTCAGTATAGTTGTCTAGTTTTTCTTTTGTATACCAAGTATCTGTGTGTGGTCCTGGTAGCCATGTATTTGCAGAACGTGTATTGTCTAAATCAACTAAGCCAGCCCATATACGTTTTTCTAAATCAAACAGACATGCATTAACAACATCAAATGATGGATCGTTTACTGCATATAATTCTTTTGTGTTATCCCATGTACGCCTGTCACCGTCGTGGAAAACAATTTGGTCACCATCAATCTGTGGCGCTGTTGCGAATGTAAGCCCTAGCTTAACCATGCTTGCTGGAATGTAACTATGCTCTTCTCTGTTAACAATGACAACAGTTACGTATGCAGGATGATTTGCACTAACTGACGTTGCGGCAGTTGCTAGTGTAATTTCACTACCGTTCGTTTTATAATCTATGCCTTTTACTAATAGACGTTCATAGTATTGGTTGCTACCATTATTTTCTGCCAGGTAAACATACATGTGGTCCATTGCGTTAAAGTCTGTGTTGACTGCTAATGGAGCAATAATTTTTGTTTGGTTTGTGTCTAGGTTGAGTACATATGAATCCTTATCACTCCAGTATACCATATTACTTTGTTTATGTAATTCTGTACCTTTACGTGTTTCTGAAATAGCTCTAATTGCATCTCGGGTGATGTCTTTTACTGAGCCATATGATTTTGCTTTGTACAAGCGTAGTACTTGACTTTCAAACCTTTTTCTAAATCCCCAGAACTCTCTGGCTTGAGATGCTAGAGCTTCTCTAACATCATAGCGTGTGTCTGCGTATGTGTAATCATGCATGATGCTAATATCATCATACATAAAGATAGTACCACCTGCACCAGTGTATACTTTATTGCGGCTGTCGTTTATGCCAAAACTCTGACCTGAAAGTTTTGGTGTCTTGTATATTAAGTCTTCCCAATGATCAAACGTTTCACTAATTGTAAAGTCAAGTAGTGGTTTGTTTTTAGCATTATGTTCATGGACATGTGGGATAGCATAATTATCTACTTCTTTAGTTGCATCTGAGTTTTGATATACAACATCAATAACACTGCCTTGTTTAACTAAGTTTGCAGGTACACTAATAGTTGTTGCTCCTACTGTATACTCGCTGTGTCTTACACGCTTACCATCAATGTAAACGTCATGATACAAATAATCATCTGTATCTAAAATAATAATCTTACCTTTGTTATTTGAGCCATAACCATAATGCATTATACCTGCACTGGATGGCATAACAACAGTGTATGTATTACCACTTGTAGTAATACCTGTAGTTGTAATTGCTTCTAGTTCATCACGGAATTGCAAAGAACCAACAAGGTCTTCAAATGTATATGTTCCTCCTGCCCTAACAACTATTGTTGGACGGGTGTGTCTTTTATTATTAATTACACCACTTGAGAAATTTTCTGTTGCTGTAAATGTTCCTGAAGCACCATGGCGGTAAACAAAAAACTTACGATCAGCTCTCCAGTCATTGTAGCCAATTTTAATTTCCTGTGCTACAGTACTGTCTGTAACAACGTGCTTAACTTCTTCTGTAGACCCACGCTGTACAATACTATTTGTATATACGTTTTTAGTTTTACCATAACATTTGTATGCAAAGTATCCTTTAATAAGATCTGTATCAACTAATCCGTTTGAATTAGTTAAGTTACTAAATGTATATGTATCTTTATTTGCATGGTTTACGAATTCATATTCTGCCTTAGGACCAATGTCCTTGAGGCTTAATACCATATCTAGTTCAATATCTTTTGTTGTACCAGTTCCTTCTTTATATGAAAAAACTTTATTACCTGCAAATGTTGTTTTAGGATACTTTGTTGTGTCTAATAAAGAGACACCTGCTTCATCATATAATACAAACAGTGGTGGTTGGTTAACTTTCTTTTTAGCCAGTCCAATTTTTGTAAACCCACTTCCATCAATCCATAAATCATGTCTTGCATATTTTGTTCTTAGGATTTGTGTATTTGCTGGTGTCGTACTTAATGCAAATTTAACAAAGAATGTATCACCAGTTGCCAGCGTATAATGCACTGGATCATTAGATTGTGTACTGTCTCTCATGTATATTACATTGTCATCTTCTGCAATATATGTAAGCCCATCTTGTACTTGTGTTTTTAAACTTGATAGATCCAATATAAAGTCTACTGGACCTGCCCACTCTTGGTTATAATCATTACCATGTTCAAGTAAATGCATACCACCATCAAACTCAATGATTGGTCGCTTTGCTTGATTATCAAGAGTTGCAAATGCCTCTGCATCCATTAATGGATTCATTTCAGCAAGTTTAAAAATTGTATTTCTATGTACCCAAAAGTTTCCTCGACTCCATGCAGTAGCAATTTTATCAGCTCTATCAATTACAAAGTAATCCTTTAATGCTGTTGGTTCATAATACGTATCCCAATTTGTGCTACTATCCCATGATTGTGTTAGGAATGATTGTGCTATTTTTTGTTGCTTGCTACTTAAACCTGCTGGAATACTTTGTGTTACTGCACCATTTGTAATAACTGCATCTACAATTGGTGAAAGACTAACACCACCAGCGTTTACAGTTACCCAGTAAATCTTTTGCGTTTCAGCATATGTTACACTAGGCCATCCTGTATCTTTCCTAATTATCTGTCCATCTGAGAAATACATTTTACGTGATGCATTGGCATTAAACCACATAGCAGGTGCAGTATTTGTTCCTGCGTTTGCTAGGTCTGTATTGTAATCTGCGATAAGAGTATTAGGATCAGTACCTCTACCATCATTGTTTCCGTTTCTATTGTATGTCCAATTGATTACATCAATGCTGTCCCAATAGCCTTGTGTATGATTTGTGTATCTGCTCTCATCAGTCCATACTGGATAGTTGTCGCCACTGCGTATATCTGTATATAATCTTAAATTAATTTCTTTACCAACACCAGTTACAATATAAATCTTTTGGCTTATCGATGAGCTGTATCCTAGTTCAAACTTAATACGCATTCCATCTTCTAATTCAAAAGAATTGTTATCATCAACAAATGTATGTGTAACTTTGCCGTTAATATCAGTAAGCGGATCAGCTGTATATGTACCTGTGCTATTTCTATTATCACTCTCATATACTGGTAGGTTTGAAACCCAATAGTAACTAGAGTAATTTAAAAACTTGTCTTTATCAATTGGTGGATTGAATACATAACTCTCTGTTTGGTATGCGGCATTATAATTATAATCATCAAAGTATTGCTCAAGTGCTTGTGCAACATCATCATATGTGATGCGTTCTGAACTTATAATGCCTGGTTTTAATTGTGAGTTTGTATTGCCTGTATTAAGGTATGTGTCTGTTGATACTGAATGCTTACCTGATGAATTACCAACATATGAATCAATATCTTCTAGTCCACCTTTTGATACTAGTTGATCAAAGGTTGCATCAAGCCATTTTTTGTTTAACCTTGTTTGAAATACTTGTGGTAAAAAATCAGAGCTTGCTAAGTTTACAGTTTTGTAATTGCCGGCTTGTTTTTTATTTTCTGGTTTAGATTGCTTGGTGCTTTTATACTTTGCCATTATACGCCCTGAGCCTGATTAATGTTTGCCTGCGTGATACTTTCAATAATGTCAATATCATCAACAGTAATATCTGGGATGAATAGTTCATCTAGTAGAGGTGTAATTTGGAATAGATCACCAAATACTGTATCTTGTCCTAGTGGTACGATAACAAAACTGCTAACAACACCGGCTAGTTCTTTATGTATATATGCCGCTAATTCAGTAAAGAAAAACGTTTCACCAAACTCCCAATTTGCTGGATCAAAATATGTTTTAATAGCGTTAACTACTTTGGTTTGAATCTCATTATCTGTTAATTGCACACCTGCTGTTTTAATAATTCTAAACTTAGCACGTAATGCTGGGTCAGCTTTTTCACCAAATATTACCTTGTAGCGAATAGGTCTGTATACTATTGAATCACTCATTGCTTTCTTATCTGTAATATCATTGAAGCTAGATGTTAACTCAGTAATGGTTATCTCATCTGGTGGAAGTATATTACCTGTTTTATCATCTAAGTATGTGCGATAAGCACTATCATATGTGTTAGTTAAAGTAAACACATCTATTAAGTTTGTAAAACTAGGATCAACTAATTCATTATCAGCAGGAATGTGGGTCCATTCAAATCTTAAATTGCTAACAGTTTGGTCCGCATCATCTGCGGCTACAATGTTTGTAAACGTTTCAGGATTAAATGGTCTATCATTATCATCATTATCAACAATAGTTAAAATAACTTTTGATGGATCAAATATACCTGATTGGTCTCCGTCAGTTGTAAAGTTATATCCCCAAATATGAAATTTACTTGTTGGTAAGTCTGAATCATTTACATCAGTAATTTGTATTGAATCACGTTTCTTTTTGCGAGATTCACCGTCCATATAATATTCGTTAGAAACATTGCTGAATTCTATTTGTGAGCTTGCTAATGTATAACGTACCACACGTTGCGTAATTGTCCATTTGTCAACATTGTTAGCAGTTGTATAGTCAACATGTATTAACCAGTTATTATCTTTTACTGCACCACCATCATTAACTGTAGAGGACATATCAAATGCTGTAGGGAAGGCATAGTTGCTTGCTGTAGGCACTGGGTTACGTTCTACGATTTCCCACGCACTGTTTAAGTAATCAAACTTCAATGCAAACGCAGACTTTGCTTTAATAAATGCAACAAGGTTTGCTCTTTCAGTAGCAGTAAATTGTCTACTAATACTTGGATAAATTGATGTTAGTACTGCACTTTGTGGTATAGCAAAGTCAAGTCCAATAGCACCTTGATCGTCAGGCGTAATACCTGTAGGATTTCCGCTATTGTTGTCAATGCCCAATCCTTTATTATAAACTCTATGTGTTTGTGCCCAGTATACTCTACCGTTTGCGTCTGTAAATTTTAGAATAGCACCTTGCTTTATTAATTTTAAATATGTACTTTGTTGTTCACCAACACCGTAAATAGGATAACCCGCACTTGCATCATTTAATGTAAAGTATCCTGTTAAAGGATACGCTGTGTTCTTATTCCAAATAAAGTTGTTTACTGAGAACGAAGACTTTAATGCAGTAAATGTAGATGCAAACATATCATAATATAAGTTGATAAGTTCATCATCACTAATAAACTTTTTAATAAACTGATCATATACTTGTGATGCTGTTTTATCGCTTACTATTGTTTGTTTTGTGTGTTCTTCTTTTTTCAGCTCACCATCAGTAGCGAATAGTCTTAAGTTACTATATGCACCGGTAGGATCCTTTAAATCAACATACCTACTGAATCCACTGTGTGTTCTGTTTACCGCTTTAATTTTCTTAATTGAATCACTTGTAGATAATAGCAAACCATTATAATCATTTGCTGTGATCATTCTATTTTGTGATGCATATGATCTAGGCGCAGATGTTTTAATTGCATCATTATCTTCACCGGCGCTTGCTGTGTTAATTGTTGTCTTTAACTGTATTGCAAATGTAGCATTGTATGTGTTACCATCAGCACCCTTGTATTGCATATTAAACTGTCTTTGTCCAATATCATCTGGGCGTAAGCTATATGTTTCATTTAAACTTGATCTATACCAAACACGGATAATGCCTTGCGGTAAGTTACCAAATTCACTGTCAGCAAACATGATACTTACTTTATTATCTTGTAAACTTTTTACTGAGAAAATATCTCTTGTACCTTTTTGTAAACTATTGTAGATAACATTGTCACCAAATGTTTCGTTTACTTTTGTCCAAGTTTTTAAAACATTACCTTCTTGATCAATAGTTTGTACCCAAACATCTTCGTTGTTGATATTGTTTGCGTCTACATCTAATGTCATTCCACTAACTGCATCTTGTACACTAAAGTCTTGGAAATCCAAGTTACCTTGTTTTAGTCCTACAAAAAATCCAGTATTATTACTGCTAATGCCTTGTCCATCATTTTTATACAATAATGTGAATCCATTAATAGGATTAGGATCTACTTCTTCATATCTTTTTGTATCAGTATTATAATCAATATTATAAGCATTAAACAATGTTGATGTTCCTTTAGCAATACCACTAAAGTCAAATGCTATTTGGTTTGGTGCATTATTACATGTGTATAATTGGTTCAATACATTATTAAGTGCAATTTGCTTGCGTGGAGATCCAAACGGATTTGATGGTTGCAATACTGCATTTACAACATTAATAAAGTTGTCTAGATTATCAGCAGATGTATTATTTTCAAATGGTATAGTTTTAGTAGAAAGCGTTGTACCGTTGCTACCTATAACATCTTCATTTGTTTTTATTGCAACAATCTTTGCAAAGCCACTTGCTGTTAAGTTTCTTCTAGGAGTGTATCCGAGAAACTCAGCAAGTTTGTAAACAGACTCTGTTTTTTCTGTTGTACTTAAAAAGTTATTTCGAGCGTTAAGATCTACACGGAATGCAAGGCTGTGTCCAAAACGTGCAACAACGTCTAACAGGCTTACAAATTCAGCTGACTCTACCCAATCATTAAAACTTTCTGGATAGTTGTCTCTAATATAGTTTACCATACTTTCACGAATTGTATCGTAATCATATGCTTGGAAATTTGCGTTTATGTATGAATCATACACCGCTGTATAATCTTCTGCCGCAAACAATTTAGTTTGTCTTTGATTCTGTGCCATTATTGATCCTCGAATTCTCTATCAAATTTTAAACTTAGTACTGTACTTGTTGCCGTAGGTAAGTACATCAATGTTGCTTCAACTGCTATATACTGATCATCAAAGTCAACTACTAACGTACTACTTTCAATACTAAATCTTGGATCATAGCTGATTACATCCATTACATCCTGCTTCACCATATCAACAGTTATGTTGTCTAATGGTTCCAGTAAGTAATAGGGTAGGTTACTACCAAAGTCAGGGTTAGTCCACTTTTCACCTTTGCGTATCTGAAAGTGATTTTCCAGATCTTGCTTAGCCAAAGCTAACTCAGTTAGCTGGGCTGGTATCATTGACTGACCAATCGTACTATATCCGTAAATCTTACTCATACTAATATTTATGTCAAAAAAACCTCACTTTTTAGGCGGCGAGCTTCTTAACGAATATTAGTTCATCTGGCCAACTTATATAAGTTTTCCAGCTAAGATCTCCTACATGTAAGGGTATATTTTTAAATTTGTGGTTGAGTTCGTGATATGATGGTGACTTTGGTTTGATTTCTGGACGATATAGTTTACTTGCCTTCTCCCAGTTGCAGGACTTACATGCTGTGACGCAGTTTTCCCACGTACTAGCACCGCCTAAGGACCGGGGTAACACGTGATCAATGGTAAGTTCATTTTGACTAAAGGAATCAAAACAGTATTGGCATGTGAACTTATCCCTAATAAAAAGATTTCGCCGTGTAAACTTGGCCCTATCTGGGAGTCGGTGGTAACTTTTCAACATTACTACACTTGGTTTAGGCATTGAAAAGTTTGCACTACGAATCATATCATCTTCGTAGCTTTCTAGTATTCTAATTTTATCTAAGAAATAAGCCTTGACGGCGAGTTGCCAACTTATTGTGCTCAATGGGCATAGGCTTACAGGTGTTGCATCTGCATTGAGCAATAGTGTATTTGCCATGTTACTTTTTCTTCCATGTCCATACTGCTAAATCTACTGGTGGTCTACCAAAGTCTGGTTCACCATGTGCTTGTTCAGGTAATCCACCTGCCGCTTTTTCTAATGCTGGGTGAATAAGATATTCCACCTTATCTTTATAAGCCTCATGCATCTCTTCAACGTTTTTCCAATTCCAATTATGTTGTTGGTGACCTCGTGTATGAAATGCTTCTTCTTTATCTAAATGTAATCTTACTCTAACGATAAAAATACCGCCAGGCTTAACCCAGTCAATTGCTTTTCCAAACTGACTAATAATATTATCAAACGTGCCAAAATTTAAACTGCCCAATGCCATGACAACATCAGCACATCCATGTTGAAAAATATTTCTATCATATACTTCTTCTAATGACATATTGAAGTCCGCTTCAGGATAATCTGAAACATCTAATCCAATAAGATTAGGTATAAGTCCTTTAAAATTATTTTTACCACAACCAATATCAATTACTAATTTTGGATTGAATTCATTTACAAATGGAATTAAATTTAGGCTTGATAAATTATGCGTAGCCCAACGCTCTTTACTGTAAGGTGCCCAATCAAAATGTTGTTTTACAGCCCCTATACTATCTAATTTTGGCATTTATTCTTCCTAACTTGAGTTTGCTTTATATAAAGACACAACCTGTCTCATTCGTGCTTGTGACATTTTTGGTAAAAAGCGTTGAGTTTCATAATAATATACATACTCTGCTTGCTCTTTAGCCATTGGAGTGTCGAACCTGTTAGGGTAAAGTTGTCTAATACGTTGTATGCCTTCAGCTTTAATAACAGTCCTGTCTTTTGTCCTGCCATAGTCTCCAAGCATCATAATTTTAGCTTCACCCTGTCTAATATTTCTTTGGTGTCCACTTAGTATCATAGCAGTGGCAACATATTCCCATTGCTTAGATTCAATATATCCTTTTAGTGCAAATTTTCTTGTACTGGTTCCCACACTTAGCCAATCACCTGTATGATAGTATAAACTAAAAAGTGCATCATACTGTGTTTGTGAAAGTTGTGGTACTCCGGAAATAATTGCTTTGAACGATTTCTCTTTCTTTTTTAATTCTGTTATCCAATATCTATACGCTTCAGTTTCTATTAGACCAAAATCATTTAATTTTTCTTTTGTTCCATATCCAATTAATGTTGCGTTGTCATATTGGAATCCACGCCATTCACCTTGGCGTAGTATAAAGTTTTTTATTGATTCACTAGCTTCAAGATTTTTTAAATCCTTTAAGGTACTAACTCCAGTTTCATCCATAGTTGTATATAGATCAAATTCAATTAGATCACTTTCACTAATATTATTTGATAATTTAAACTCCATTAGTTTGTGTTACCTTTTGCTATAGTAAATTTTTCTTGTACACCTGTTGCACCTTTCCACGGGTGATGTTCAGGAACACGAGTTGCCGCACTTGCCAATACGTTTGTATTTTCTACTAATTGGTTATCTGTAATCTTACTAGCAGATGCGGGTACAGGACCGTTCATATCAATTCGTCCTGCTTGCTCTTTATAATTACCAGCCGCTATTAAGTTGCCGTTTGCGCCTGCTTCAAACTTAAAGCTCTTTGCAGTATACAAATCGTAGTCACCGGCTGTAGCTTCTACTTTAACTCCATCTGCACCTGTACTTTTTATTTGTACGCCATTGTCTGCTTGCATATTAATATTACCTTTGGCATGTAGGTTAAAGTCACCTTCTGCATGGTAGCTGATATCTTTTTGGCTGTATACATCTATACGACCATCACCGTCCATTTCAATATATGCATTACCTTTATTGTTGGTAATGAAAATAATATCAGTGGAGTCATCCATTAGTATTGTTGCTCCACCTTTGGTTTTTATTCTAATATTATTAGATGTAGCTTGGGCATCACCATCATCTAATGTTAATACGTGTCCTCCGGCTGTTGTAAGACCAAATACTCTACTTGGTGATTCACGCCTTGCACTTGATGAACTATGTCCACGTACAAGATCATTTTCCAATCCTTGCGTTAATAATGTTTGCGATGCCACTGGATCAGTGGGTTTAGTGTCGCTGTCCTGTGTGTCGTATGGATTTTTTTCTGATACTGGTAAAATTGTATTCTGTTGTTTGTAGTTTAATGCACTTGCTTTACCGCCCATCATGTGGTTTCTATCAACACCAATAGTGCTACCAATTAAATAACCTACTGCATGTCTAGCTGTAAATCCTACAACTACTTCAGTACCTATGGCTGGCGGTTGTGGCCACATTCCATAACTCTTTGGTGCTCCACCTTCACTTGTCTCGTCTTGACCAAATTCTGCTGGGTCACCTCCTGACTCAGTTGGTGCTGTTACACCACCGAATGGTGTGACTAATAAAACATCGTAGGGTACAGCTTCTGCACCAAACTCTGGTAAGTGTACTTTTATTCTACCTGTATATATTGAATCTGTGTTTGCTACAACTTTACCCACATATACACCACTAAGAACATTCATTCCACCGAGAGTTCCTTGTTGTACTTTTCCTGGTGTTTTCGAGTTGGTTGATTTATAAGCCATTACATTTGCTCCAATTCATGTTGCATTAATGCAGTAGTAAAGTTTCTCTGCCTTAGCCCATGTAGTGTTTGTGAAAACTCTCCGCTAGAAAGTTTTTGATCTACTTTATATATTTCATATAATCCACTAGCCGCACAATCCATTAGTCCTCGTTTTTGATCTTCTGTATAAGCGACTGATTCTTCTGGTTTATATGTTAAAAATGCTACCATTACTGTACCGTTCTGATACTGATTTAGTTTAACTGCGGTACCAGCTATTGTTGTTCCTGAACCTAACCAAAAAGGATCACCCTTTACTTCAAACGTGGCATTTAAGAAATCTTCTTCTCGTCTAGCATGATTTGCTTCTTCAACTACAGTATTAGCAGTACTGTTTGCTACTTCTTCATTAGTGTGTTGTGCCGTTATTCCTATACTTTCGTCACCATATGCTACTGCTTCAATCATAGGTGGCGGCTGTTGTGGTTCTATTTGACTTAGGAAAACACGATTTTGTTTTGGTACGATAGAAGATCTCGTTGGCTGACTTGGTACTTTAACTCCTTGTCCTGTTGGATAATATCTTCCAAAGTTTGGATCCTGTGATACAAAGAAAGCATTGTTGACTGCTAAGTCAAATCCTGTTACTTCTGTATTTTGTCCAGTATATATCCAATGATATTTTTTAACAACTTGTCTTGCGTGTGTATCTAAAAAGTTTTCTTGGTTTCTTCTCGTTTGTTGATGGGTACGTTGTTGCTCTGAATCTCTAGAAACCTGTGTGCTATCCTCAAATAATTCAAGAGTAATAATAATTTTTATTTCAGGTGTGTTTGTTCTAGGATCAATTCTATCTAGTTCAACCATCTCAGTTCTTGCTTTTATAATAGGTGTATTACCTGGACCTTGTTCTCTTTGTCTCTCAGCAAAATCTTGGAATGCACGGCTATTGGCAGTTAATGTTCTTTCTAACATACTTGCAATGTTTGTAGATGCGTTAATCACTTGATCTCTTGAACCATCATCGTTCTGTGTCATTTTAGATGCAACACTCACATCACCTGTACCTTGTATGGGAGTACGTCCTAAATCTATGGATGCTCCTCCATATGCTTCTGCTTCATAACCTTCTTCACCCGCACCTACCGTGCCTTGTACTGCCGACAATCTTTTTCCTAATCTTATCTCCCATGTCTTTCTAGGCTGTGGGTTAGCTTGTTCTTTTGTTGTCT
>JAAHTG010001625.1_pt1 | contig 14751 bp, 4 predicted proteins | sample 6116081 | NCBI WGS metagenome assembly JAAHTG01 (sample SAMN13939989, study PRJNA603662) | sponge metagenome | isolation source: marine sponge | host: Mycale hentscheli | place: New Zealand | collected 2005 | reverse complement strand
TTTATAAAAACTTGGGTTTCTAGTATTTGTTAGTGAATTATTATGACTGTACCCAACTGTTAGAACTTATTACTGGAGTTCCCCATGAATCTGACAAATAAGTTGTACTTGGTGGTCGTACTACTAAAGTCTGCGTTTGTGTACCGTCTACTAAATCTGGTGATGCAGGATCTGGTGGAGTATAATCATCTGACAAGTCTGTTTTTATTGTAAGCACTGTTCCGTTTGATGGAATTGACATATAATATTCAATTTCGTTATCGCCATATCCTGTAGGTGGAATTTGTTTAAATTGTATTGTTGGTGTAGCAGATATATCATATATTCAATTGGATGTTAATAATATTTGGTTTGTACCTGATCCACCAAGTTTGGTTATTCCTGTGTAGGCTGTACCTGCAATAGTTTTTGATGCTCCATCACTTGTAAGAACAATTGTTCCAGCAGCAGTAAGTGTGTTAGTCCATGAAGTGTTTTGATCACTTGTTGTACCACCTGACCTTGACCAACTACAACGAATCATTCCGCCTGCATTGAAAAAATATCTTAGTTGATTTCTACTTGGAAAGGTAACTGTTTGTGTGAGTACTGCACTTGTGTTCCAACCAGAAGTTGTTGTTGTAGTACGTGTTATATCTGATCCTGAGCCTGCCGCATTTAATTTTCCGTTAAATGTTGCAGTGATGTTTGCACTCAATGCCGCATATGCTGCGATCGTATCACCAGCTGATGGATTTGAAATTCCTGTAATTGTTGTTCCTTGGTGGTTAGCAAGTGTGGTATTTCTTGTTAACAAGCTGGACCAGTCTGTTGCTTGTACGTTATCACCAGCTGCTACTGGAGATAACTCAGTTCCTTGTCCGTATCCAAATTCATTTCCACCAACTCCAATTATTGTGTTAATATTGGCTACTGATGAATCACCTGTTCCTGCAGCATTTCCTGTTGCAAATATATTGTAGTCATCATCTACAATGGTGTTTCCTGCTGAGTATGTCATTTCTTATTTCTTTCCTTTGTATTAGTATGTAATATACGCTATAGTTTACGGCGTCCTCTTGCGAGTCAGTTTATACCTTAGTTTTCACCACGTCGTTGATTCCACCATAGCTGGTTATCTTATAATCATATTTATTTGACTTAGACGATCTTCACAATCGCTTCTATACTACCAATTCCTTCGTCTGTTTTGCTCTGTAGAGCCCTTCCGATTACGTTAAAACTTGTAATCTCATCCAAGTTTGCAGCTCTTGCAGTTCCGTCTCCGGCACTTACAAGTCTGTCACCTTTTGTAACAAATCCCATTACGTTTACCGGCACTCTTCCACTCATTGCAATTGGTGGATGTGTAGCATTTGATCCTGCAGCACCATTCATCAAGTATGCTGGTTGTGTTGATACTACACCAAATACTTTAGCACTTAATTCTTCTACGCAAAGTGTGACTTCGTTTACACCTCCTAGTTCAACAATTGTTCCTGGTGCGTATTCTGCATCTGCATGAAAACGCTCAGCCATATCAGCATATTCTGCTGATGTTGCTTTAGCATGTACTGTGTTAAATGCTGAACCAGACTCACCAATGTTTCCAACACCATCTGCGTTGCCATTGGTAATATTTCCTAGTGTTACGTTGCCTGTTGTAACTGACATGTTAGCGGCAGTTACGTTTCCTGTAACTGTGGCACTTGTATTAACGTTTACAACTGATGTAGCACCATCGATGGTCATTGCAGTGGTCACTGCTCCACCATCATTTACGCGGAAAATTATATCACCGTCTTGTGTATCGTTATCAAATCTTACGTCTGTTCCACTAACACTTATGTGACCGTCACTGTCTGCACCTACATACAATCCTGTATCTGACAGTACACTTATACTAGTGTTGTTACTGGTGGCTGCATCTGATCTCATAAAAGAAGTTGAGTTTAATGTATCAAGTGTATCAGCGTTTGTTGCGGTTCCGTTAAACACTGCATTCGATACTGTTGTACTCATGTTCAAACCTGGACCAATAGTTGCGAATCCACTCAAAGCCGCTGCCGGAGTAAACGTAGCGTCTTTTGAGAAAATTGAAACTATTACATTGTTAACAAACATTTGTACAACAACGTGATCACTTGCAACGTTGTCTGTGATAGTTGTTACAATTGCACCTGATGTTCCTTCACCAGCTGTTGATGCAGGTCCAATAGTTATAAAACTTGTACCGTTGTACACTTTAAGTTGCTGGTTTGTGGTATCAAACCATAAGTCACCAGCAACGTTTGAAGCAGGTTGACTTGATGATGCAGTTGCAGCCGAAATAACCTTAAAAGTTGTTCCATTATACACTTTCATCACGTTGTTTGTTTTATCGTACCAAAGTTGACCTGTTAATGGTGCTCCTGGTGCTGATGTATTGGCTGCATTTTCTAGCAGTCTTATAAAGTTCTCATCTAAGAACTCACCGTAACCAGCGTAGTTTTTTCCAACTAGCGTTTGGCTTGAATCTGTGTTAATAGTACCATCTGCAACTACTGCAAATATTGTACCATCTGTTAGGTTAATGGTATATGCCATTTTATTTTACTCCGTTTTTACAAGTGTATTTATTATCTAAATAATATACCACTATTTATGTAGAACTAAGATTGGTTAGTGTCTGTATACGCACAGTATAATCAATCTGTATCTGTCTGTTTAAACTCTTCTGTACTGGATGGAAAATTACATGCGTTATCAATCTCAAATCAGTTGCACTTCCATTCCAAGTTTTTAACCCAAGTTCATCAAACACATAATCGCCGTTGAAATCTGTTGAGTTATCAAATGCTTGTTGTCCTGAGGGCTCGCCGTAGTCTAACAAACAACTTACTAGTATATCACTGTAAACTTTTCCACTGGTATGTGTAACTGTCAGTTTATTTCTAGTTGTATCGGTATTAGCTGAACTATTATCATCAACCACCTTAGAATATGTTGGGTTGTACAAGTTCGCATTTTGTCCAGTGGTATTTGGTGGAAGGTAAGTGATTATACCAGTTGGATCAACACTGCTTCCTCCGTTGCCAAAACTCATACTATAAATTTGACCTACTGCCTTATTTGCAAGACTGTTTGCCAATGATTCACTTATGTTTTCATAGTGGATAGCATTGCGTTTGTCAACAATCACTTCTTGAGTATTAGGATCAAATATTTTAATATGACCACTGATAGCAATTTGTCCGTTTTCGTTTGGACGTACTTCTTCTGACTCTGTCACTAAATCCTCATTTGTGTTTTCTTGTTCCATGCTGTATTTACCTTACTTGTTAACCCTGGTCTTTAAGAAACAACGCTGCTGATGTTGTTTGATCTTGTAATGCTATTCCGTTACTAGCAGTATTAGTTCCTTGTGCATACATTACATTTGCAGTTATCTGGCTAAACCAAACTTCCACATTGGCCGCTGGTGCAACTGTTAGGGTCACTTCAGTAAATGTTGAATCTACACCAGTGACTGTATAGTCTGTGTCTGGTACCAATACTGCTCCACCTACTGTTACTGTAATTGATTCGCTAAATTCTGTGCTATCTAATAGTGTTGGCACTGTTATTGATGTGATAAATCTTGTTGTTGTACCATCACCGTAATTTGTTTTATCAGTTGTTGTTTTTTGTTGATAAGTTGTAGGTAACTGCTCACCAGATCCAACATCTGTTACACTATCATTAACACTATGCGTGTAAACTCCTGTACCTGCAGTACCTCTACGTAGGCCACTTACGCTATTGTCACCAGTGTTTCTTTGTCTATAGGTTATACGTTCTCCACCAATAATAATTTGTCCAAATATTCCTTGTGTGAGATTTGGTTCACCAAGTTTTGTTACATCAGCGACGTAAATTATATCGTCTGTTACTGCAACATCAACTGATAATTTAGTAGTATTTTGTGTATTCATTCGAAGCAACTTTTGATTGCCTAACATATCTTGAAAGATTCTAAAGTTTAAGCTGTTTGGAACAACACTATTAGTAAACATTGTTACTGCCAGTACATCAGCGGCATTTAGAATACTTAAATTAAGTACCAATACACTGAGGTTATCACTGCCTGTTGTGACTGTAAAATCTAAAGAAGGTCGAAGATACTCACCATTCAGTGTTACAATTAATCTAGCGTCAGCAGTAACTAATCTGCCTAAGGCAAAGTTGTTTGTATCAACAGTTGAGCCAACCGTTTCATCAAATTCACTTGCATCATAAGCATCTTCATCGTATGCAACTCCTGTTGTAATACCTGTAGTAGTTGGACCAACAAACACTTTTGTCATAATGTTTTGCTGAGCCGTGTCATTGAATGTGGTAACATCAAATAAAGCATTTGTTGCGGCACTTACTCTTAGATTCAAATCATTTGTATTAATTACAGTGTAATCAGATTCAGTTGTTGTAAAGATTTGGATTTGTGATCCAGTTGCTGGCAAAGACTGTGCGTTAAATTCAACATATCTATCGCTACTTCCATCATATGCACTGAGTGTCCAATTGACTGCTACGTTCTGTTTTACGTTATCAACATATACTAGCAAATCAGCAGTGCTTATCAATGCTTGATTGGTTTTAGCAGTTGTACTCAAATAATATGGACCAAGGCTCGATCCATCGCCGGTGTATTCTATACCTTCTGGTGGGCGTAGTCTAAATCCATCTCTATCAACTATCATGTTAGCAATATTTGTGCCTTGTAGACTATTTGTAAGCGGATATGTTGATGTGCTACCATCATAATTAAAATATTCTGCAACACTTGTACTCCAACTATACTGTGTTGGTGTTGTTTCGCCGAGAGCAACAATTGTAACCATCTGTGAGCTTGTTGGTTGATTTGTAAAAGTTACAGTTGTAGCAAATGAACCATTGGCGGCAAAAGTGTATTCAGTTGTAAGTGCGCCATTTATAAAGATTGCCATTTCTACAATGTCAGTAAATGCAACTGGTATATCTTGGGTCTTAACAGTTATAGTATTTCCAACAAAACTCTCTTTGTAAAGTTGTGAACCTCCACCAAGTCCATATACTTCAACGCTTATAGTATCGCCTACACTAGCATTTGCACTTGTACTTACTTCAACTGTTTTTGTTACCCAATTTATAGTGTAAACAGCTGGCGGTAACACTTGCCTTGTAGTTGAATTAATTACATCTACTGCAATTGGATGTTGAATTAACGAAGCAAATACAATGCTTACGCCTGTTGCAGTAAAAACATCACTGGTACTAGCAATTTCAAAACCATGACCATCTGCATTCCAATCGCTTCCTGGACGAGTAAAAACTTTAAGATCAAGTGTATCAAATTCACTTCCAGGTAACAGTTCTTCTGGAGCATGTGAACTATAGGTATCTATAAACTCTCCGCCTTCAACGTTGATGTCTGTTGCTCTTGTACCTAGATATGTGTCAGTGAATCTACTTTCGTATATTACATCAAGGATTTCTGGATCGTATGTTGGTAATCCTTCTGGACCAAAATCTATGTTATCAAATGGGTTGATGTCGTAATTTCCAATATCAAAACCAGTATTTTGATTAAAGTTTGGACCTTGAACTTGTACACCAGGATAGTCAATTCCAGTCATGACCTGTGCTAGTTCTCTTCCTGGCTCGTTTGGTCCAGGATTATATAAACCAATTGTTCTGTCTGCGGCGTCTAATGTGCCTGGATCAACAATAGTATAATATTCTGGATCAAAACTACTTCCTGATGTGAAGTCAGCAATGACTTGATAAACTTTTGGTAGAGCAACATTTACCACTCCGACAGTCGGAACTGGAAACCTTACCAGTTGCTCTGCAGTGAATGCAGTATTGGCAGTCCAATCTATCACTTGACTTGTGTATGTAATTCTGTTATAAGAAAGAGTAGTTGTAAAGTCGCGTACCTGTTGTGTTTGTAAAACTGCAACGGCAGTTGCACCTGAGCCATTGCCCCCTGATATTGTAACTGTAGGTGTTGTTATGTATCCACTACCAGCAGTAAGTACAGTAATACCTGTTACAACACCTGCAGTGTTTACAGTTGCTTTCATTGTTGCTTGTGTTGTTGCATCACCTGTTACTGTAACCTGCGGAGCAACTGTATATCCTGTTCCTCCATTTATCACTGTAACGGTGTTTACAATTAATTTATAATTTTGATACCATTGGCTCCACGGAAAGGTTGTCCATATAGGATTTGTACTAGGTACTGCACTTAATGATTTTGGGTTTTCACTATCATCGAGAATTGGTGATACAAATTGTTTTCTAAGACTATCATAGTAGGCTGGCAAATCAAAATCAGTAACACTTCCATTGTATGTGTCTTCACCTTCATAGCGTAGGTTGAACTCTCTGATTTGTACATGGTAAGGTTTGACTTCTTTAATGTACTCGCTAACAAAGTCTTGATTGTCTCTTCTAAAAATAGGATACTCAATCAAGTCACGTATTTTGTGATTTACATCTATTAAACTGGTCTTGAATAGCCAATCTGGCGCAGGTTGTTCGCTCATTATAAACTCAAATGCTAGTATCAGCAGTTCATTTCTAAATACCAACAGCTCATTTGTAAAGATCTGTGTATTAAGTGCTTCAAGTATTTGTCTTGTTTCTGTAATTGGTGCTTGATCAAATCTTTGTGCATCAAAAACTTCTAAGTCAAAGCCAAAGTTACCAACGCTATAGTCCCAAACCGTGTTGTCAATTTGTATTGTTCCATCTTGTAAAAACACTCTTGTCCATTCACCAGTGGTTGTGCTATACTGATATACTTCTTGTTTTCCATTACTATTTGCATCTACTGTTGCCCACTGTCCATCAGAGACATTCGTTAGTGCTAGTAATTCACTGTAAACCTTTACATCATAACTTGAAGCATTTGCTGAGCTATATGTAGATCCGTCTGCATTTAGACCATTCCAGTTTATATAACTCCAATACAAATTAGTTTTGTATGTTTGCACCCTTGATAATAATAGAGTTTCACCTGCTTCTACAGTGTAAATTGTCCATAAGCCTTCGTTGTTGGTATCACTTGCAACCAAATACTTATAACCTACTGGCACCTGCCTAAGGTCTTGGTACGTTAGTTCAGCATAGGTTAATAGTCTTTTATCCCAAACGCCACTAGCAGTAGTTGGCTCTGGCTCTTCGCTGTTTAATAAAGCAAAACTCTTGCTATCAGATACTGTATACAGTTTCATGATGCTATTTGCTTTGGTCATGTAATTCTCTAAGGCAAGGTACCGATCAATGAATAAACTTTGCCTTGGTCTAAAACTAACACCATATTTGTCAGCAATGCTTAATGTTGAATCAGGAACTAGATTGCCTACTGTATCTGCTCCACAGAAACTATCAAGTAGTTTTCTATAAAGTTGGGCTCCTAAGAAACTATTTTGATCTCCTACAGTGATTAAATCATATTCACTATGCACGTTATCATCATTTGCAATCTTATCAAATTCAACGTGTAATATTGTATCTGTTGCACTTATTAAACTTTTACTGTTAAACAGTGTAATTTCGTTAGGTACAATTGCGGCACAATAACTTACTCCACTGCTTCTTGGATCGTCAATATATTGTGTTATACCACTTGAGCTAAGTGTTTTATTTGGGCTTACCGCAGTAAGTCCTTTAACCCAGTAGTAATAGGTTGTTACAAATGTTCCAGCACTATCAAGTTGTGTTGTTGTTGTATAACTTGTTGTACTGAAAACTGTACCTATACCAGTATAATTTTCAGGTGTCACTGTGCTTTGTATCCACTGATACACATCTACACTTGAACCGTCAAACAGTTGGCCCCAACGCCTTGATCGAAAAGCAATATCATCTTGATTATAGTTTATGAATCTTACTGTGGATAAATTCCACCATATTTCACCTAGATGCTCGTCTCTCCATTGGGAACCATAGTTGTTTACGTCGCCTGTGTTGTATGCGGCTTGATCCAATCCACCTGTATAATCAATATTAGCACTTGCGGCACAAAGTATTTTTCCTTGTATAGGATCAATAAAATCTAAATAGGAAGTTACTGTATTACTAATCTTATTATATGTAAATACGCTATTCAATAAAGCGACATCAACAACTGGTGTTTCAGTATAACGTGCTTTCCAGCTTGCTTCTTTGTTAATATTCACTAATTGTGTTACTCTACCAAAGTCACCTGAACTATCATTTAGATCATCATTTGGTGCACCAACTAATAATACACCATCTACATATGATACTGCTGATCCAAACTTGTCTAAACTGGTCAGCGTTGTATCGTATATCTGTTGGCCAAAAACAAATTTTCCTGTATTAGTTGCACTAGCATTAGCCGCATTTAGGTAATCATACGTAAATGCTACTCCTGATTCAGGCAACGGATCTAATAAGTTTGTTGATCCAGAATCAAAGTTTGTTGTGCCGGTATCAAAGGTTGTTGGCAAAAATGCAGTTGCATCAGGAGCACCAACTATCAGTGTGTTGGCATCATCGCTGATGTTTAAACTTGTTCCAAAGTGTGCATATGTCTGCGGTGTTGGTGCAGTAATTGTTTGAGAGTATATCCAAGGCGTTAAGCCAAGATCTGTAAATGCTGTTCCTGTACCAGGTGCTACTTGTAATTTTATATACTGTTCTCCAGCTGACACATCAACAAGATTAATCTGCAATGCTCCGCCTACACTAGAGGCAGTAATGTTTGGTATATTCGCAGTTGTTATATCTGTAACTAAACTTTCAACAGTTGTGCCCGACAATGTAACATAGTAATTGTTGATTCTAATAGTATCTGCGGCAGTTAATACTGGATTGGTAACAGTCCCAGTGATAGTTCCAAATAACCTGCTTTGATTGATCCAACGCTCTACACTTCCTGCTTCAGTCTGTACAACACTATCATTAGGCATAGCAATATATGCACTACAATTTGTTGAACACATACCTACTGTTCTACCAAAGAAATAGTTTCCTCCATTTAACACACTGTTAAATATTTGTAGTGTAGAGAAACTGTTTGTTTCCACTTCAATTATATCACCAACTGTAAGTGTTACCGGATTAAGCGTTGTACCAATTGTGATTACGCTTCCTGCAACACTGAACTGTGCATTGTTTGCGTTGTGAGACGGAATAAGATATGTTCCGTTGAGTGTAACTGATACTGGAGCAGTTGGAGAGATACTTGTTGTATAGGCAACAGTTGTGGCATTTGAAACTTGAAATCTTTCTACACTTCTATCAATAACATAACTTTCGCCTGCAAAATTATTTGAACCAATTGTAGCATCTGGTGTGCCAATTAGTATTTGTCTTCCGTCTGTTGTAGTAGAAATATTATAACCAAATTGATCGGTTGCTCCAAGTCCAGTTGCAGTAAAGGTGTTTACAAAATCCCAATGAGTCTTTGCGTTTATTGTAAGTGTGCCAGTGCTAATAGCTGATCCTAACACAATATCAGTTCCTACTATAGAATAATCAAAGAATGGACGCAATAGTTTGTTGTCATTAAGCACTGTCACTGAATATGTATCACTTGCAGTGAATGGTGTACTAAAACTACAGTTTGTTGTTGAAACTGTAGGGAAGAAGGTTGTGTCTTGCCTTCTAATTATAACAATATCGTCATTTTCATTTGGTGGTGTAGTAAAATTAACCTGTTGCAATCCTCCTACCGCAGTCGAAACGGTAAAATCTACTCCAGCAGTTTGGGCTACATTGTTTCTTGTTATTGCAATCTGTGTTTGGGCAGTTGCGTCTACTGTAGACACCTGTATTGTTGGTTCTATTACGAATGTACTATTTGTACCGTCACCTGTAAATTCCAAACGTTGATCTTGTACAATTATTTTATTATAAGCATAAACCTTATTATCAGCTGGAGCACTTACGTACATCCAACGCTCGTCGTCGCTTACTGCTACGCTATAACCAAACTTGTCGGCGTCGTTTGTTCCTGTATTAAAGTTTTGATAAAGTGCAAAACTTCCGTCTGATGCAGTTCTATTAATTGCAGTTGCATACCCTTTATTGGAGTCAGAATCTGGTGCACCAACAATTGCCCATTCTGTGGCACCTGCATCAGAACTAAATCCAAATCCGGAAAATGATAAAGAGGCATCTGGTGACAGTATTGTTTTTTCTAAATATACACCAGTGTCATTTTTGTTAAAAGCGTATACTCCACCAATTGCACTTGCATAACCTGTTGCACCTACCAGTAAGCCTTGGTTGTTCATGCCCTGAGCAATAGTGGTTCCAAATAGATCATTGATTACTGGCGTCGTTGCTTGTATTTCAGTTGCAGTTCCAAATGGATTTTGTTTTTGTAATACTGTCCAATTGTCGTAACCATTGTTGTCAACCCAAACTTCATTGCCGGTTGTAAGACTAGTTGAAAAACTTAATGCTGGTATGTCACTTGGTTGAGCAACTCTCACACTTTCAAGTGTAAAAGATCTGCCATCTCCGTTTGTGATGTTAGTTACACCTTCAGGGAGACTTAATAAAACTGTTAGTGTTTTGAGTCCAGGCACAGTTTGTACAATATAAGCACCATCAACATTGGCGTCTAAGAATTTTACAATTAAACGTTGTCCAGAAATTAATCCATGCGGTACATCATACGTAAATGTAGATGTTCCATTGAGATTATCAACAACTGTTGTTAGTGTTGATTTTACTAAATTTACCCTGTAAATATTCCAATCATAGCTATTGGCTTTGGCAACCCAAATATTAGTTCCTACGACTATGTTGTCAAGATCATTGATTACATTAGTAAGATCATTGTAGTCAAATACCTTCAGGTCTACATCGTCATAGTTTACATAGCCAGCACTTGGTAGTCCAACATCTTCTGGTATAGAGCCAACTGTTGGTAAGATTTGGTTGTTTGTAATATTATAACTTTGTTTATAGATATTGTCAACCAAAACTGTTTGTTCTGCATTATTAATTTCTTGTGGATTTATAACTGCAATAGTACTTGGATTGCTTAGAAGTTTGCTCTCATCAAGTTGTAGTTCAAAATAGCTTCTATTTGCATTCGCACCATAGAGACCTCTTTGTATTGCCCAGTTTTCAAATATATCATATTCTGCAGTCTCTTTTCCTAAGTTTGCACTTGTGAACGTTTCTGCCGCAGTAATGGTTCCTTTTGTGGCTAAGAAACTTGCATACAATCCTGCTTGACTAATATCATCTAGGTTTAAGTTTTGCATATACTGACGTGGTCTGAATCCAATTAATCCAAGTCCTAGTAGTGTTGCATCAGCCTCAAGATTGGCAGTATGAATGTTGTAGTTATCTTGTAGTTCATCTGCTTTGGTTGCGATGTTAGGAAGTAAACCAGTTTGTATTCTATCATAGTCGCTTTTTATCCAATCTGCAAACACAAATGTTTCGTTTGGAGGAAGTAATGTAGTTGCACTCCAGTAACTGTTTTTATATTCTACAATTTGTCCTTTGGTATACGCAACATTTGGCTCCCACTGTTTGATATTATCTTGGTTAAGTATGAAACCTTGTGCGTCAAGTGTACCATTCCAGTCAAACACAGTAAAACCATTTATTAATAATCTATTTTGTCTTGCACCAGTGATTGGCTCGTACATTAGGTCGTTAAAAATACTTGTGTTATCAAATACAATTATGTGCTCATAGGCAGTAAATCTTGCATTAAGGAAACTAAAAGTGTTATTGTTCAATGATATTAGTTTTAATTCGTTATCTAGTCTTTCAACTGCATAATCTTCAGCAAATACTGGTCGAAAATTTTGATTCAGCAGTATGTCGTTTACGCCTTCATTTGCTAGACTTTCAACAACACTAAAAGGTTGACTTAGTTTTAAAACATTTGCCGCTGGATTTAAGTTTAATACACTGCCAACAGTCCATGATTGTCCTACCCAATATATAAATTCTTGAGCCATCTGTGTCCAGTTTATTATTAGATCATTTTCAGTGTTATCAAATGTTAAGCCCTGTTGTTCTAATAATTGTCCATAACTTACAAGAAAATCAACCACAGCACTTTGACTTGTAAACTCATAACCATACGGAACTTGAACAACATTATCAGTGAATGTTTGAGGTACACGTACTGTATTATCGTTTACAGTAAACGTAATAAATGTTCCTGCAGTTGCACTTGCTAAAATATTGAAATAAGGTTTAGCAGTTGAATAACCTGCTACACTCCAGCCACTGACTGTTTTCTGTATTATCACTGCGGAATATACTATTTCGTTGAAACTTGGATTTTTATATAATGAAAGTTGGTAACTTTCATCTGGTAATAACAAACTGCTGTTTAAACTATTTGGCGACGACTTCTCAGAAAATATTTTTAAATAGCTCTTATCACTAAATGCTGCCATCCTGTAGCACAGACGTATGTCTAGATTTCCTAATCTTGTAGTAAGTAGGCTAGTACTATCTAATCCAGAAATTCTATTGTAATCTACAATGAAATTTATGTAACTATGCTTTGCAGTGCCGTCACCGTATATTTGTACTTCAGTAGCATTGATTCTAAATCTCTTGTTGTACAACCATTGTTTCATGGTTGCGTCATAGTTCCAAAGATCTCGATCTGCAAACCAACTAAAGTATTTTGCAGGTTTTGTAAGTGCTAATAAACGTTGTATCGCAAAAGGATAGTAACTGCTACGTCTCCAGGCAGTTTGTGTTGGCGCATAATCACCTGCTACCCAAGATTTCCTAAAACTATTTGTATCATAACTTCCAACAATACTAACCATTGGGTCAACAAGATTACCTTGTGAATCAGTTGGCAGGCAGTCTAGTAGTTGCGGTCGAACGTATTCAGATTTAATAACATCACCAGATGGATAAGCGATCTTTCCATCTGCCATATCTTGCCATAACACAGTATTTCCACTAGTGTATGGTGCCGGTCCGTATGTTGTATTCCACCATGTTGGCTTTACACTTAGTCCAACCATTTCCCATGGGCGAGTGTCTGGTGAATCAGTATCGTATAGATCAAAGTAAATTCCTCTCCAATATCCTAACAGTGGATCATTGTCGAGACGGTTTGCACTTTGACTATAGTTCCAAGTAAATGGATCATCTTGAATATATGTCTGGTCTTTGTAACTGACTCTTTGTGAACCAACCCATGAAAGAAAACTGATATTCAGAATGTTGTTGATTTCAGTTAATGTATAATCAGTTGTTCGAAACTGTCCTGGAATAACATCTACTGCCTGAATTGGTGGATTGTATTTTTCTTCAGCAGGTAGTTTGATGTTGTTAAAGCATCTTTTTTCAAATTCTAGTAAGACACCATTCCTATAGTCACCATCTTCAAATGCAACTGTCAAACTACCATCGTGACCTTGTATCACATTTGTTGGTGTTTGATAGGTGTTGTCTAAAAACATTTGCGGCGTGTAAACTTGATACAAGCCAAGCATACTTGGAGTTGCTGGCACATAACTTCCATATGTAGAAGCATATTCATTGATAGTAACGATATCGCCAATTTCAAGTGTTACATTTTCACTGTTAATTACAATACGAGGACCATCAGAGGCAACAGTATATTCGTCACCGTCTCCAACTAGTTGTGTTTGTATGCCAGTCGCCACAGGTGTCAAGTAAACCAATATACCTTTATAGTTTGCACTGGTAAAATCGTAACTGTTTAAAGTATCAAAAGTATATGTAGTAATTGGACTTACTGTATAAGTGGTTGTGTCAAAAACCGTTCCGCTTGGAATTGCATCAGTCCAGTAAAAAGATGTGCTTTCTGTTTTACCTGCGTTGATTGCAATCAATGTATCATCAAGTATTTGAGCAGATGTTTTTGATTCCCAATCATTGGTTGAAACATACTCGAGTATTTTATTTTTTGTTTTATTGTACTCACTTGAATTAAAGTCTAAGGCACGGAAGTAGTCAAACTGTCTCTCGTTAATGAATGGTGTAGCAAGTGTAAGTGGAGCACTTTGTTGAAGTATAAGTTCTCCATAAGGAACTACGTTTCCTAAATCATGTACGTTGTTTGCGCCGTGTATTTTACCTGCGAAGTTTTCTAGGTTTTGACAAATTGTTTCATAATGTGTTCTAATAGTACCAAGAGTAAAACTCTTGCTATTTTCATTCATAGCGTTTGATTCTAAGTTATCTGGAATAGTATAAAATGCAATACTACTTGCACTGTCACTTATTACTTGTACTTCAATTACTTCACCAGTTGCAGGAAAAGTAGCAGGCTGTCCAACTACGTTTGCATTAAAAGTAATTTCAGTGACGCCAGCACTATTAGTTGCATAGGTGTACGAGCTTGGAAGAACAAATTGACCTTCTACAAAAACCTTTACCGGAATAAGACTACTATCACTTATAACTTCAATGTCAAGAACAAGTGGATCACCAGCAAAATTAAAACTAAAACTTTGACGTTGTACCTCAGTTGTAAAACTGGTCTCCCATCCAATAAGTTTATCAAAAGAATCTATAGTTTTATACTGTCTAATAAATCCTGTATCAATATTTTGTGTTGAACTTGTTGTTCCACTTACATATGTAAATGTATCAATATAAAGATTGTTATCAAACACAATATCACCAACATTAGCAATGGTTAAATATTTCAATGGTTGTTCAATAATACTATCTGTTGCACCACTTCCTATTGCATAACTGAATATTTTGGTCCCAGCAAATGTGCCTGCCGGATACACTGTAGCGTCGCTTAGGCTATATCCC
>JAAHTG010001623.1_pt1 | contig 14755 bp, 18 predicted proteins | sample 6116081 | NCBI WGS metagenome assembly JAAHTG01 (sample SAMN13939989, study PRJNA603662) | sponge metagenome | isolation source: marine sponge | host: Mycale hentscheli | place: New Zealand | collected 2005 | reverse complement strand
GCTTTTGGAGGAATTCCTGAAAAGGGTAGGATTTTTATGAGAAAGCCCTGGTATTGATTACATGTCGATCGATAAAAAAATAAATCACGAAGTGTCCATTTAAAAATAATGCGATCGCTAAAAGCGGCAGGCAAAGCCTGATCGTTACATTAAAAATTAAGTTAGTGAAAAAAATAAAGTATTCGTAACCCATAGCCTTTCGTAGAATGGCGGTTTTTAAGTAATTGAAATAAATAGTATAATTAGACTAATCCAATAGCTGGTGCGTTAGCACGAGCGGTAAACGAAGGGATAATATGGACAGCGATTTAAAAGATAAAAATATATCACCAAGTAATAAACCAGACAAAAACAGACAATTATGGTTATTAGATAATCATCCTATTTTTACTGGTATTTGTAGCAATTGTGGATATAATTATGGTAATTTAAAAGTATTGGATGTTGATAAAAAAAGTAGTCATTGGAATTGCCCAGAGTGCAACATGAGTTATAAATAATAACCAGTGACCAGTTATCAGTTTCAGGTTTTGGGTGATAGGCTTCAGAGCTCAGGTAACTTAAAGAAAACTATTACTGTTAGATTGATTTTAAATTACCTTTGATGCTAATATCTTGGTTGTTCAGAGAATTTAATGGAGATGTTAAACGATGCCTAGAAGAAGTACAAGTACTCGTCGAAAAACGACGCCAGCTAAAGAATCCCAAGTTAAAAGTGAGCCTATTTCAGCAGAAGTTTCTGAAAATACCTTTTCTACGATGATGGTTAAGCTAGAAAGGATCGTCGTACCGGAACAACAAATACGCCGTTACTTTGACCCTGAAAAAATGGCTCAATTAACGGCTTCGGTTAAAGAGCATGGGATTTTAGAAAATTTATTAGTGCGTCCTCTGCCTAAACGCAAAGGGTATTATCAATTAGTGGCGGGGGAAAGACGTTATCGGGCGGCTAAAGAAGCAAAGTTAACTGAAGTTCCTGTTACGGTTAAGGAATTGACTGATGAACAAGCGTTAGCTATTTCTTTGGTGGAAAATCTGCAACGGGATGATTTGAACCCAGTTGAAGAAACGGAAGGGATTTTATTATTGTTGTCCACTCGGCTGAAACTATCTGTAGCAGAGATTTCTTCGATTCTTTATCGGATGCACAATCAGTTAACCAAGAAAGTTACCAATAACGTTATTGGTAACACGGAAAAGTCGATCCAAGGGATATTTGCTGAATTGGGATTGATGAGTTGGGAGTCTTTTGTCAGCAATCGTTTACCTTTATTAAAGTTACCTGAAGATTTGTTGGAGTCTTTACAAAAGGGAGAAATTGCTTATACTAAGGCGAAGGCGATCGCTAAGATATACGATGCAGAAGTGAGGGAGAAGTTATTAAATGAGGCGATCGAGTCTTCATTATCTTTGACTCAAATCCAAGAGAGAGTGGCGGCTATTACTCCGAAGAAAGAAAAATATGATCTGAGAAATCGCTTTGATGCTACTTATAAGCAGGTAAGAAAGACGAAGAGTTTATGGCAAGATCCTCAGAAGCAAAAGAAATTAAAGTCTTTATTGAATCAGTTAGAAAAATTAATTGAGAGTTCAGAACAGTGAGCAAGTAAAGGTTTCAGTGACCAGTGATCAGTTGTTTTTTTGTCAATGATTTGTGAATATAGCGTTTATCTACCATGTGCAATATAAATCTATCCCCCTAAATCCCCCTTGGTAAGGGGGACTTGCATTTTCTCGTTGTACCTCATAAATATGGAAAAAGCTATATTTATCAGTTATCATTATTTATTTACCTCCTGATTTCTGAGAGTTTATGATTATTTTCCAGAAGATTTTGCTAATATCTTCTTCATGGATATAGGTCTTATCAAATACTTACTGATTTATATATTTGTTATCTTTCGCAATATTTATTACACAATTACCAGTTACTGATGATTTCATGGTGACTGTTCACTGTTCACTGCTCACTGAAGAAGCTTGTTACTGCCTACTGTTCACTGTTTTCCTCCATTGCCAGGGTGGTTGATTATTATTGTTTGCCCACACTCCTAATTTAGATTTTGGGCTGTTTTTTCGGCTAAAACGATGTCTTGTTTATGGGGGCAATTACTAGAGTATCTTTGATAATGGTAGGCTAAACCAGCTTTGACTATTTCGGCATTGAGAAAATTACCATTTATACCAAATATTTCAGCTACAGTACGTCTGTATTAATTGCTTTCAATAGGAGTGATATATACTTGACCTTGACTAAAGGCAATCAGAGAACGTAAATAATCTCTGGATTCGATACCTAATGCTTGAGCTTTTTCTGGAGCATCTATACCGTAAAATCTAATTTTTAATTCTTCATTCCCTCTGATGACTCTTATAGTATCCCCATCATAAATTGACCCTTCTTTAACTTGCCATAATTCACCAGGGGGATTTTTACGAGAAAAGATTTGTGGATTAATTAATGAACAACTACATAAAGCGATCGTCAATAATAGTAAAAGATAATTCCAGATTTTCATAGAAAAGGGGATAGGTATCAGTAGCAGGTGACAGATATTAGATAGCAAACATTTTGAATTTTGAACTTTGAATTTTGAATTCAAATTTACGTATATGGTAACTGATAACTGGTCACTGTTCACTGAATAAACGCAGCACATTTTTAGAGCACAGAATACAGTTTTTTTTGTAGTACGGTGTGCCCTTTGATGAGCTTAAGTTAGAGCAGTTAGAGCACAAAAAAGAGTGGAATTTTTGTGCTGGTTGGGGTACCCTAAAATAAAGAGTTTAAAATAAGCAATTATGTCAGTAGAAAAAACAACAAAAGTATCAGATATTCAAGAGCAAGTATGGGAAGTTGCTGAGGGAATTTTGGCAACGGGAAGATATCCAACTAGAGATGATATATGTAAGGCTCTGAAGAAAAGTCCTCACACTATTGGTTCTCATTTTAGCGAGTGGAAGAAGGTAAATCCTCGCTCAGCGGTAGTTAAATAAGATAGTTCTCAGATAGATAGCTCTGGTTCTAATTCAACCACTAGAAGCGAAAGAAGTATGGTTAATCATCCTATCAGTGATGAGGATCTTCAATACAGTGTGGCTAAGACTCTGGCGGCGGAACATTATTATAAGAAGACTTGGGAGTTTACAGTGCCGGGGTTACGAGAAAATTTGGAAGAAGCTATAGAAGAAATTGATGATTTGACGAGAAGGGAAGATGAAAAAAAGGACCCTTTAGGGATGGTCAATTGGCTGATGAACAGGAGAAAATAATTATCTATCGTCAAGGAGTAGGGGATGGTAGGCGGTCAGGCTATGCCTGCGCTACGCGATCGCTGTTTAAGTCTTGGTTAGTAGCAACATTAGTTTCTGGGGTGATAATGGCGATCGCTCCTGGGGAAAAGAATTGGCGAACTGTATTAGCGACGACTGGAACAGGAGGTAGTGTTGGTTTCTTTGTTGCTTGGTTAATGGATAAGAGATTAGGATCACTCGGAACTAAAGCCAGAAACATCAAAAGGAGTATGAGAAATGGTAGATTATGGAATGGAAACTGACTTTTAAGTATCAAAGTAATTACGAAAATAGTCTCTATATAATTGACAACGAACTGTAGCCTTATCGTGTTGTAAATGTATTAAACCTATTCCAGATAATTGAAATGCTTTTTGTGGTTCTAATTTAACTGGCTCATTTGCCATTACAATTTTTTTGAAAACATCAATTAAGTTTGGAGATTTTTGTAAAATCCACACTAGCCTTTGTAAATGGTCAATATAAGGACTATATGCTTCAGTCGCTTCTTCTATTAGTTGATTTATACTTATTCCATTCTGAGCAATGTGGTAAAGTGCGACTCTTATTAGGTAAGGATGTCCACCAACCATTTGCATTAATTGTTCAACTTCTTTATTTTGCCAATTTAATCCATGTCTTCGAGATAAGTCTAATACTTGTTCAGCATAAAATTCTGGTAGTCTAACTGAATACCCAATATTAAAAGGTGATGAAGCTATATCCATTACTGAGTAAAATTCTGTAGAATTAACTAATAAAAATCTAGTATTAACAAAATTGTTTCCACCAAATCTCCCTTCTTCATACCAATATCTTCAAAGATTCAAAAAATCGTCAGCAATATTTGGATAAGAAAAAAGTCGATCTAGTTCATCTAAAGCTAATATAAAAGGATTCTTAATATTTATAAGTAAATATTCTTTAAAATATACAGTACACAATCTCATAGAACCAAACAATTCTTCATCTTCCCAGAGTTCCTTGACTTTATTGACTGAAACCCCTAATTGACGACTTACACTTAAACAAAACCAGCGTAAGAATTTATCTAGTTCTTGAAAAATTCTCTCTTCAGCTTCTTGAAAACTTAAATATACTACCTGAAAACCTTCTTGTTTAGCATGGTGAAGGATTCTAGCTAATAATGAAGTTTTCCCCATTTGTCGTGGAGATGTAATCCGAATAAAAGCACCTGGTTGTCTGATAATGTGATAGCATTCATTTTCAATGGGTGGTCTTTCTATATAAAAAGGAGAAACTTCTTCTATTGCTCCTCCGGGTAATTCTGGTTCTGCTAAAGGAAAAGGTGGTGAATCTAATCTTTCTATAGCTGGTTTTATAGTTATCTCAGATTCCTTATCGGATACTACTGCTATTGGTAATTCTCTAGATGATAATAAATTCAAAACTTCTTGTATAATTATTGGAGTATCAGCAGAAGATTTCCATTCTCTTTGCTGAATTTGACTAAGGTGGTTTCGCAAGTAATAATTTAAAGGCTCATCTAATGAAAGATTGATACGGATAGGAAAGATAACAGGTTTTTTGTCAGTGCGACTAACTTGTAATTCTTTTACCAGTAGCAATTCTTCAATAAGCATCTCACTAGAGGCTGATTTTTTAGATAGAAACAAAATAAAATAATCACATTCTTCTAACTCTTTATCAATTCGTTCAGCCCATTTTTCTCCTAATTGAATATCTACATTTGCCATAAAAACTTTGTGTCCTACTGTTTCCAAAGCTTCATAAAAGTCTTGAACAATTTCTAACCCTTGCTCTTGACTATGACAACTAATAAACACTCTTTTACTTTGGAATAATTCAACATCGCTTAATAGATTATTAGTATTTTTTTCATCTTCTAACCACTTTAAAAGTAGGGGGTAAATCAACATCAATTTCTTGTCTGATTGGGTGCGACCTGATTTTGATGTTGGAAGAAAGGTCATAAAATTTTTGCTCTATAAGGTATTTATTAATCCATAAAATTAAGAAAATACTGTAGCTAATTATATGTTCTAAAATTTTCTAAAAACCTCTTTAATGGTGAATCACAGCCATAATGTATCAGGGGAGAGTCGCACCCGTTGAAGATTACTCTAATGTCCCTGGCATATAATTCTCAATTTTGGGTAATGATAATTAAATTTCGATCGCTTCATTTAGCTTAAAATTGAGATATTCTAAAAAGTAGCTCAAAAAGATCATCAATCAACTCTTACTAATATTTCTAACTAATGGATACTAAAACTTTTAAACGAAATCTTCAACAGTCAGATAATTATCATCGTAACGGATTCGGTCATCAACAAGAAGCTAATATCGCTGTCAATGAAGAATATCAAAGTGGTTTAATTCAAGAAATTCGTCAGAATAACTACAAAATTACCAGAGGTGATGTCACCATTCATTTAGCAGAGGCTTTTGGTTTTTGTTGGGGTGTAGAAAGAGCGGTAGCAATGGCTTATGAAACTAGAACTCACTTTCCCCATGAAAAAATTTGGATTACAAACGAAATTATCCATAACCCTTCAGTTAATCAGCGTTTAAAAGATATGAATGTGGGTTTTATTGCTGTGAATGAAGGAATTAAAGATTTTTCTGTAGTCAATCAAGGAGATGTGGTTATTTTGCCTGCTTTTGGTGCTAGTGTAGACGAGATGAAATTGTTAAATGATAAGGGTTCTACCATTGTTGATACAACTTGTCCATGGGTATCCAAAGTCTGGAACTCGGTAGAAAAACACAAAAAACGTAGTTACACTTCCATCATTCATGGTAAATATAAGCATGAAGAAACTGTTGCCACTAGTTCTTTTGCGGGTACTTATTTAGTGGTGTTAAACACAAAAGAAGCAGAATATGTAAGAGATTATATTCTTAATGGTGGCGATCGAGAAGAGTTTTTAGCCCAATTTACGAATGCTTATTCCCAAGGTTTTGATCCTGACCAACATTTAGATAAAATTGGTGTAGCAAATCAGACTACCATGCTCAAAAGCGAGACAGAAGAAATTGCCAGATTATTTCAAGATACCATGTTAAAAAAATATGGTCCTCTTAATTTGAACGATCATTTCATGAGCTTTAATACTATTTGTGATGCTACCCAAGAAAGACAAGATGCGATGTTAGATTTAGTCAATGAAAAACTGGATTTGATGGTGGTAATCGGTGGTTTTAACTCTTCTAATACGACTCACTTACAAGAGATTGCCGTTGAGTATAATATCCCTTCTTATCATATTGATAGTGACGATCGCATTTTCAATGATAATACCATTGAACATAAACCATTAAATCAAGATTTGCAATTAGATAGTAATTGGCTTCCTGCGGGTAAAATTACTATTGGTATAACATCTGGAGCATCTACTCCTGATAAAGTAGTTGAAAATGTTATCGAGAAAATTTTTGCGCTCAAATCTTAAAATTATTTATTTTCCGAAAATTCAATAATATTCAAGTAAAATTTGAATATTTTAGGCATTGTCATTTTCCATATAAAACAAAATCTAATTTATATCAATTGTTATAATTCATAAACTAACCAGATAATGAATCAACCAGATCAAAATATCACTAATCAATTCAATCAAGATGTTGATTCTTCAGTGAATAATGAGAATCCTTCACTCTCTTTCGATAAAAAAATTAATAAGCTTGGTAATTTTAGCCAAAATATGCTTAGATCGATCGCATTATGGCGATTAGTTGGTTATGGGCTATTATTCCTATTCTTAATGGACTTAGCAGAGATTTTGATCCCTCCTCGTTTTCTTAATCCACAATGGGAATTTAACGTTTTAGGACAAATTGTAGAAAGAGTGCCAATTCCCCTTTTAGCTTTTATTCTCATTTTTTATGGTGGAAAATATTTACGTAAAAGTTGGGAAAATATTTTTCTCGCCTTCGCTTCTTGGTTGACCTTATTTATCGGTATATTTTTTATCCTTGCAGTGCCATTAGGTATTGTGAATAGTCTTCGTATTAATAAACAAGCTCAAACTAATATTACTAATAAGACTAATAAATTAAACAATATCTAGGTTTCAAATTTCTCTTATCACAATTTTAAATAAACATAGGGTGCAAAAACTGCACCCCTAAACCAATGGTATTCACCAAAAAATAAAATTATAAATTAACTATCAACAGTTGCTTCTTCTAACTCAGACGCTTCCTCTTGAGTTTCCTCAGAATCTTCTTCCTTAGCTAAACTACCTTCAGGAACTAATTCCACTTGGCTTTTTTCTTTTAACCATTCCAAAGTTTTGTCAGCTAACAAATCTTGAGTAACAAACTTTTCAAGTTTCTCTTCGTCAACTTCGCCTTCTTTTAGAGACTCTCTGATTTCAGCTTTTTTGGCATTTATTTCCTCATCAATGAGAGTAATAGACTCTTGTTCAGCAATTTTCTCGATGATTAAAGTTGTATGGAGATTTTTGCTCGCTTCAGGTTGAGCTGTTTCACGCATCTTGCCAACCATTTCACCAGTGAAAAACTGTTTGACATCCATGCCATAACTTTCAAGTTGTCTGGCGGTTTGCATCAAAATGTTTTGAACTTCCTCTTCCATCATGGTATGAGGTAATTCGATGGTGGTATGTTTTAACAACTCTTCGATAATGGCACTGTAGATATTTTGGTTAGTATCGTTAGTTGCCTTTTCTTGATATTGTTTTTCTAAAGACTCTCTTAATTCGGTAAAAGTCTCAAATTCACTTACTTCATCAGCGAAATCATCGTCTAAGTCTGGTAACTCTTTCTCTTTAATTTCTTTAAGAGTAACAGTAAAAATTACTGGTCTACCAGCTAAATCTTCTTGAGAATAATCATCGGGAAAAGCGAGACTTAACTTCTTAGTTTCATCAAGATTCATTCCCACAATACCAGCAATAAAACCAGGAATAAATTTTTCCTCTTTTAATTCTGTCTGAAATTCTTCTGCTTCAGTGTTAGGAATAATATCGCCTTCTTCTCCTTCATTTTCACCTGGGTTACGTCCCTCAAAATCAATGACAACTACGTCATCTAATTGTGCAGGTCTATCTTCTACAGGAATAAGAGTAGCTAGTTTTTCTTGTTGTTGAGTAATTAAATTATCTACATCTTCTGGCTTGTAAACAATTTCTTCGGCTTGAACTTCAAATCCTTGATATTGTCCTAAAGTTACCTCAGGTGCAACATCGACAGATGCTTTATAAATAAATGCTTCGCCTACTTGATATGTTTCAACTAACTGTTCAAAGTCCGAACGCAATTGATAGTTACCAATGCTCTTAATTTCTTGTTCTTCTACTGCTGTTTGAAAGGTATCTTGAACTAATTGCTCTAATACTGCGGATTTAATTTTCTTACTGCCTAAACGTTGTAACAAAATAGGGCGTGGAACTTTGCCTTGACGAAACCCTGGAATATTAGTGGTTTTGGCTATTTCTTTAACAACTTTGTCGTAGGTATTTTTAGCTATGTCGGCAGGAATTTCGATCTCTAAACCGATTTGACTAGCAGGAAGTTTTTCCTGAGTTACTTTCATACGAATTACTATATTTTCCTTTTAACGAATTCTTGTAAACAATAAAATACTGGTCGAGTTCAACTCAGCACTGTCTATTTTCTCAACCTAGACAGTATAGCATAATCTTTGGGGTAAATAATATCCTCAGCAGAGATACAAATTGTGGCAATATGCATAACGAAAAAAGGCAAATGACACTAGATGTTTATCTGACAAATCGAGAATTTAAACATTCATCTTTGCTAACGACTTCTGAAATTATAGCGTTTCTCGCAATTATGAGGTAAAGTTTGGACTTGTCAGTCCCTTTTTTTCTCCTTAATAAGGGCAGGACAGGCAGAAGGGTGAGGATTTAGGGAGCTTTAATCTGAGCTATTTGTACCTCATTTATAAAGGAATTGCTTTGTTTATAAAACAAACTATATGCTCTCCATAGGATACTGCTGATTACTGATTGCGGATTTTCAATTTCCAACATACTTATCTTCATAAACTGTTAGAAGCAGATTAAATATACTTTTGTTAAGCAGGTTCGTAATTTTTTAGAAAAAGTATTACAATGAAAGTCGAGAATAAACAGATTAACGATTAAGTTTTTTTCAGTATCGAAGGTTTTTCCGATAAGTATTGAGCTATTTCTTTCCCAATAATCTTGTCTCTGTGAACACAACACTCATTTAAGAAGACAAACAAAATATGTCAATTTACGTAGGTAACTTATCTTACGAAGTCAAAGAAGAAGACCTCAATGCGGTTTTCGCCGACTATGGAACTGTTAAGAGAGTTCATATTCCTTCAGACCGTGAAACAGGTCGTCCTAGAGGATTTGCTTTTGTTGAAATGGAATCTGAAGCTGATGAAGATAAGGCCATTGAAACCTTAGATGGCGCTGAATGGATGAATCGTGAGCTAAAAGTTAATAAAGCTAAGCCTCGCGAAAACAAAGGTTCATTTGGTGGCGGTCGTAGAAATAACCGTTTCTAAACCTCTTTAGTTAAATCGAAAAATAAAAACTTCAAGGATCAATGCATATTAATGCTAATAGTTTTCCTTGGAGTTTTTTGTTGTCTAAATTTGGGATTAATATTCAAAAATAATTGATAAATTAGTTTCCTACTATACAATTGAGATCATATTAATTTCTCTATATGTAAGATTATGGCTATTAAAAGATCTTCTTCACAAGATAAATCTCAACGTTTACCATTACAGAGAAAAAATAAAGAAACTAAAGATAATTCATCTGTTAATTCTGATGATAAGGGTATCTTACAACCCACTATGACCATGGAAGAAACTCAAGGTAATGAAGATAAGATTCGTCCTGATAATTTAACTAATTATGTGGGACAAAAAGATTTAAAAGAAGTTATCTTAATTGCGATCGAGGCAGCTAAACTAAGAAGTGAACCTCTGGATCATATTTTATTTTACGGTCCTCCTGGACTCGGTAAAACCACAATGTCATTAATTTTGGCACAAGAAATGGGAGTCAATTGTAAGATTACTGCTGCTCCAGCTTTGGAGCGTCCCCGTGATATTACAGGATTATTAGTTAGTTTACAAGCAGGAGACATCCTCTTTATTGATGAAATTCATCGTTTGAATCGAATAACCGAAGAGTTACTTTATCCTGCGATGGAAGATAAGCGTTTAGATATTACTATCGGCAAAGGACAATCAGCCAAAATTCGCAGCATTCCTCTTTCTCCTTTCACTCTGATTGGTGCAACGACCAAAATTGGTGCGTTAACTTCTCCTTTACGCGATCGCTTTGGTTTAATTCAAAGGTTAAAATTTTATGATGTGGAAGAGTTGACAAAAATTATTTTACGTTCTGCTGATATCCTCAATCTAACTATTACAACAGATGGTGCAAGTGAGATAGCTCATCGCTCTAGAGGTACACCCAGAATCAGTAATCGTTTGTTACGACGAGTAAGAGACTATGCTCAAGTTAAGGGCGGAAATACCTCTATTACCAAAGAAATCGCAGCAGACGCTTTAAATTTGCACAATGTAGACCTTTTAGGCTTAGATTGGACGGATAGACTGGTATTATCCATCATGATCGAAAATTTTAATGGTGGCCCTGTGGGTTTAGAAGCTATTGCCGCAGCGACTGGAGAGGATGCGAAAACGATTGAAGAAGTTTACGAACCTTATTTGTTACAAATTGGCTTTCTTAATCGTACAAGAAGTGGAAGAGTTGTTACTGATAAAGCTTATGAACATCTAAAATAATTGGCAAGGTTCAATGGCAAATCTCTCACTTACCATAATTTTGGATTCAGCAATAAGAGTTATTGATCAATTAATCGTTGAGTTCTACAGTATTAGGTTTAAATTCAGGTGTCCTAATACAGAATAAAGCTAACAGAGCAAATATATGAACTGTCCAATGTGCGATCGCTAATCCCCAAATCACAAATATAATTGCCGTGAATATAGATAACATTAGATGTATATCTTGACGAGTACGAGGAAAGTACTGCGACGGCAACGTTTATATTTAAGTAATAAGTCATCTGTTAGTAACATGCAGTTGATTACAGACTGTTGTATTTGTAGATTTTTGATTATTGTACTCGATCGCTTTCCCTCTTTTCATAGAGATAGATAGTATATTGTACAGAGATTTTTTAGCAAACAAGGTAGTAAACACAGCTTGAAAATAATTGGCTAACGTTTTATTTAATTGATATTTTCCTTTATTTTATAACTTCTCCCTTTCCATTGTCCTCCTTTTCCTTGCCAATGTCTTATGGCGGAATCGATCGTCATTAAAGTATATCATAAAGCAATCGCAGGAAGCAATAAACAATACCACCAGGGTAAACGATAAAATTTGATGGTTGGATAATAACTCAGACTTATTAAGATAAGAGTAAACCAAGCCAATAGGCTCACTAAATAATTACTGGTTATCAAACCAAAAATTACTCCCAAAGGTGCAACCAAATAAGTTATAAACATCCCGAAAATAGTGCCGATGAGTAACAAATTAGAATAATTTAATTGAGTAAAAGCAGTACGGGCAACCATATCCCAAATGGGTGTCAAAGTATCATATTGTCTTAAACTACTGGTACTCTGAGTTAAACCTAACCAAATACCATGATTAACAGATAAACTTTTTTTTACCAAATCAGCTAAAGTGCAATCGTCAATTAAAGCTTCTTTTAAAGTTTCTATGCCACCGATTCTTTCTAAGGCTTCTCGACGGATTAATATACAACCTCCTGCCGCCGCTGCTATTTTTTTGTCAGGATTATTAACAGAAGGGAAAGGATATAATTGTTGAAAAAAGAAAATAAAAGCAGGAATTAATAACTTTTCCCAAAAACTTTTACAATGTAACTTGACCATTAAGGAAACTAAATCCAATTGTTCTTTTTCAGCTTTAGAAATAAGTAAAGACAAATTATTAGGAGCATGATTTATATCAGCATCAGTCAATAAAAAATAGTCAGTTTCTAAATTTTCTTTTGCCCATTCAATACCTTGATTCATTGCCCATAATTTACCACTCCATCCCTCACCTAACGGTTGACCATCAACAATAGTAAGTTGTTCTTGTTTATTTTCTTGTTGGACTATTTTTATCGCTATTTCTTTTGTTTTATCATCGCTGCGATCGTCAATTAAAACTATCTTCAAATCACCTTGATAGTCTTGTTTAAATAATGATTTTAAGCAAATTAATATATTTTCAGCTTCATTTCTAGCTGGTATAATTGCCGTTATTTTTATTTTTTGATGTGTCAAATTTTGTTCATCTAAAAATTGATTACAACGCCAAAAATAACCTCTTCCTAAAATTAAATAAATCCAAATTATTAAAGATAAAAAAACTAAAATTAACATTATTAATCTCAAAGTGATCGAGTCATTTTTCTGTCTTTAATATCTTACTGATAAAAACCAATTATCAACAAAAAATTAAGGGGCTGATGCCCCCTATAAATATTTTATGCAGATTTACTGAAACTAAAATCAGTCAATTTCTAAAATTCTTTTCAATTAGATTAAACCTAATTGAGATAAGATTCCTTGTCCTGTTAGTAATTCAGTGGCAATACCAATTGCCAAACCTAACATTGCCAAACGTCCATTCCAGTTTTCTGCGGCTTCGGTGAAACCAAATTTTGCTTTTTTGTTGTCCATAACAATTTCTTTCTATATAGTATGATTGCAGTTGTGTCAAACAACTAACCCTAATTTAACATCAAATTTTATAAACTGCAATAAAACTTAATATAATTCTTGGATTTTTAGATAATGACGATCGTCAAAAAAATCAGAGTAATAGTTTGTCCCTTTTAGGATATTCGCTCTTGAGACTTCAATTGACTTTTTTATGAAATAATGAAAGATGAATAATGCTTAAAAAAACTTAAAAAAAACCATGAAATTGAATTGGTGGCAACGTTTTGTCAAACTAACTCTTATATCTATTTTAATAGTAACAACAGCGATCGCATTTAATCCTTTAGGGATACCCGAAGCTCAAGCTATATTAGCTCAAGGAGATGCAATCACAGATCCAGAAGCAATTTTACGTTATGCTCTACCCATAGAAAATGAATATGTCAGAAAACTGCAAACAAATATTGAAAAAATTTCTCGTAGTTTAAGATCAAAAAGATGGAAAGTAGTGGAGAAAGAAGTAAATAATGCGGCATCTGTCTTAAAACTACATCAGGATGATTTAATCAGTGGAGTCCCTGGACAACTTCAACCTAGAGCAACAGAACTCTTCTCCTCTATAAAAGAAGACGTTACTACATTACAAGAATTAGTCGAAGGACAAAAAAGAGAAGAAATTTATACAACTAGAACTAAAATTCTCAAAAATATTACAGAATTAGAAGAAAGTATGGTCACAGGTTTTCCTTATGAAGTACCTGAAGAATATACCAAATTACCACAATTATTAGGTAGAGCTAATGTTAAAGTTAAAACGACTCAAGGAGATTTGACCATTGTGGTAGATGGCTATAGTGCTCCTGTTACTGGCGGTAACTTTGTGGACTTAGTAAAACGTAAATTTTATGATGATTTACCTTTCATCAGAGCTGAAGATTTCTATGTAATTCAAACAGGTGACCCCAAAGGAGAAGCACAAGGATTTATTGATCCTAAAACCAAACAATACAGAGGAATCCCTTTAGAAATTTTAGTCAAAGGAGAATCTGAGCCTATCTATGGTTTTACTACAGAAGATGTGGGTATGTATTTAGCTCAACCTGTATTGCCATTTAATGCTTATGGTGCAGTGGCTTTAGCTCGTCCTAGTTCAGATCCTAATGGTGGTTCATCTCAATTCTTTTTCTTCAAGTTTGATACAGAAGTAACTCCTCCTGGATATAACCTCATGGATGGTCGATTTGCTGTATTTGGTTATGTTACTGAAGGTGCAAATGTGTTAGAAAAATTAAGTGCTGAGGATAAAATTATTTCCGCTCAAGTAATTGCAGGTCAAGAAAATCTTGTTATCAAATAAACAAGTAAATCAAACAAATTAATCATTTTAAAAGTAGGGGTGCAAGATTTGCACCCATTTTTGTAAATCCCTTTAAAGTTTAATCATTGTTATAATCATCAAATAATAATTCCTCAAGGATTAAAGGAAATTTATCATCGTGATCCTGACAAATATCAATTTTACCTTTTTGATTTCTTTGACCGATAAATAACAGAGGACTTAAAGGAGTGCATAGGTTATATTTTTGTTCTGAAGAGTAAAAACTAGCAAGAAATTGTAATTCATCAGGTTCAATTTCTGAAGTATCTTCTTCTAATTCCAAACTGATAATGTTATCTTCTTCCAATGGAGGTAATTCACCACTGGCGGTAAGCATAAAACCTGTATGTTTTAAAGGGTGCGACCTTCAAATACTACAAAGAAGAGAGAGTAGGAAAGCCATATTG
>JAAHTG010001622.1_pt1 | contig 14758 bp, 17 predicted proteins | sample 6116081 | NCBI WGS metagenome assembly JAAHTG01 (sample SAMN13939989, study PRJNA603662) | sponge metagenome | isolation source: marine sponge | host: Mycale hentscheli | place: New Zealand | collected 2005 | reverse complement strand
GTACATATGATATTCGTGACTAAATACCGCCGAAAAGTTATTGATGCTCAAATGTTAGAACAGTAAACTTTTGGAATATCTACAAAATGAAGAAGTAACATTTGTTGAAGTTGAAGAAGTAAATACTGGTGCTGAAGGAGATGCTATTTCCTCAAAAAAGATCAAGAAAAAGATTCGAAAACCTGCTCCTAGATGGGTAATAGAAAGAATTTTAGGTAAATCTATATCCGAAATTGATTCTCTCACAACTTTAGTTGATAATAATTGGTTGAATCACGATCGAGTTGTAGAGATTGAAAAGTTACTTAATCAATATTAATGACGATGTTAAACAAATAATAAGTAATTCTTTAGATATTTAATTTGCGATCGCTGATCCTTATAAAATAAATTTAATCTACATCAGATGTTAAAAATTTATTAAAGTCACAAATTATGGATCATAGTACCCACAACAAACTTATCTCTTTCATTTGGTCGATCGCCGATGATTGTTTACGAGATGTATTTGTCAGGGGTAAATATCGAGATGTAATCCTACCAATGTTTGTTTTACGGCGGTTAGATTGCTTATTAGAGTTGACCAAACAAACCGTAATAGATGAAGTTCGCTTTCAGCAAGAGGAAGTGGGTTTAATAGTATTAGAACCTGATGGCTTACGAGATGCTTCAGGTTATGTGTTCTATAACGTTTCTGATTGGACATTAAAAAAATTAGTTGCTACCGCCGCTAATAACAGGCAAATTTTAGAAGCAAACTTTAAGGTTTATCTCGATGGGTTTAGCGACGATGTTAAAGAGATTATTGATCAATTTGACCTGCGTAATCAAATCCGCAAAATGAGTCAATCAGACGTGTTGCTAGATGTTTTGGAAAAATTTACTAGCCCTTATATCAATCTTAGCCCTGATGATGCGATCGATCCAGATGGACGGAAATTGTCTGGTTTAACTAACTTGGGTATGGGTTATGTCTTTGAAGAACTAATTAGACGTTTTAACGAAGAAAATAACGAAGAAGCAGGAGAACATTTTACCCCTCGTGAGGCTATCTATTTAATGACTCATCTTAATGACTCATCTGTTATTTATCCCTGTCAAAGATAAATTACCACCCACTTTGTTAGTTTATGACGGTGCTTGCGGTTCAGGGGGAATGCTCACAGAATCCCAAAATTTTATTCAAGACTCTGAAGGGGAAATTCGTTCTGATGCAGATGTCACTTTATACGGGAAAGAAGTTAATGGGGAAACTTATGGTATCTGTAAATCAGACATGATGATTAAGGGCAATAACCCTGAAAATATTAAGTTTGATTCTACCTTGGCAACGGATGAGTTTTCGGGTACGAAGTTTGATTTTATGTTGGAAAATCCTCCCTATGGTAAGTCATGGAAGACAGAAGAAAAAGTTATCAAGGACAATAAAACTGTTTTAGATCCTCGTTTTTTGGTTAATTTAACGAACTTCTGGGGAGAAGAAAAAACCGAAAATGCTGTGCCTCGATCGTCTGATGGGCAGTTATTATTTTTAATGGATATGGTGAACAAAATGAAGCCCTTATCTCAAAGTCCTTGCGGTTACAGAATAGCATCGGTGCATAATGGTTCAGCTTTGTTTACGGGGGATGCGGGAAGTGGTGAGAGCAATATTAGACGCTATATTATTGAAAATGACTGGTTAGAAGCGATCGTCCAATTACCCCAGAATCTGTTTTATAACACGGGTATCAGTACTTATATTTGGATTTTGTCTAACAACAAAGCACCACAAAGAAAAGGTAAAGTACAGTTAATTGATGCTTCTGAACTTGATCGCAAGTTACGCAAGAATTTAGGGGCGAAAAATTGCGAATTTGCACCCGAGCATATTGAGAAAATTACTAACTTGTATCTCTCTATGGAAGATAAAGGAATCTCCAAGGTTTTTAATAATCAGAATTTTGGTTTTTATAAGGTAACAGTAGAACGTCCATTACGGTTAATGGCTCAGTTTACTCCTGAAAGAATTGCCAGTTTGCGTTTTATTGCTTCAATTCAAGAATCGATGGAATTAGTTTATCAACAATGGGGCGATCGCATCTATGACGATTTAAAAGAACAAGAAAAAGAAATTAAAACGTATTTAGAAAAAGAAGAAATTTCTATTACTACTAAAAATCTCAAAATGTTATTAGATGAGAAGAAATGGCGATCGCAACTCAAATTAATGGAAATTGCCGAAAAGTTAGCTTTAACCATTGGCGATCAGGTTTGGAGAGATTTTAACTTATTTACAAAAGCTGTTGATGATACTCTAAAAGATCTTAAAATCAAACTATCAGCATCCCAAAAGAAGGAGAACAATCTTATGAAAATATAGAAAAATTATCATGGAATAAAGAGGAATTAGTACAAGGAAAAATAATAAAAATAAACAAGGTTTATGGCGTTATCGTGTAGGTGATTATCGAATTATTTGTCAAATACTAGACAGTGAATTAATTATTTTAGTAGTAAAAGTTGGTCATCGAAAAAATATTTATTTAGATTAAATAATAACCACAGAATTAATTAAATCAAGGAAAATACTATGGCTAAAAAAAATCAAAAAATGTGGGTTTATAGTCCTGCTAAACAAGCCAAAACCAAAGTTCCAGAAACAGAAAAACAATTAATTTCACAAAAGTGTAATGAATTAATTGAAACTGAACTTAAACCCAAACACATTAAACCACCTTCAACTGATAACGATTGGAACTATCTGGTTGATATTTTTGGCAAATGGTATCGCAACTATTTTTACTTTTGTTCTACCTATAACTGTCCCAGCCCAAGCGCTATTTCACCAACCTTTGAATCAAAATTTGCTCGCTTAGAATATGTAGGCAAAGATAGTTTTAATATCGCTTACATGAGACATACTGGCAAATGGTGGGAAATTTTCCCAGGACTTACCCTAGAACAATGTTTGGATGAAATGAAAAATAATGTCATTCTCCATCCACACTAAAACCACAGTCACTAAAAACAATAATTTTTATTATGATTAGTACCAATAATATAACCACAAAAATAATTGACCTAAAAACGGTTTTAAATACTTTTAAAAAACAAGAAAAAATATGTGAAAAATTTAAGATAAAAAGCCTCGCTTTATTTGGTTCAACTGTTAGGAATCAAGCTACAGAAAATAGTGATTTAGATTTTTTAGTAGAATTTCAAGGAAATGCCACTTTTGATGGTTATATGGATTTAAAATTCTATTTAGAAGACTTGTTCAATAAACCTGTAGATCTAGTAGTTAAAGAAGATTTAAAACCAGTAATTAAAGAAACAATTATCAAGGAGGCAGTCTATGTCTCGTAACCTTGCACTTTATTTAACTGATATTATTACCAGTATTAACAAGATTAAAAACTATACTTCTTCTTTGAATTATGAAGAGTTTGTAGAAGACGAAAAAACCCTTGATGCTGTTACCCATAACTTAATGATAATTGGGGAAGCAACTAAGAAAATTCCTTCAGAAATTAGAATTAAATATTCACAAATAGAATGGCAAAAAATAGCAGGATTAAGAGATTTTATTGCCCATGTTTATTTTTCGATTAATAAACAAATTGTTTGGAATGTTGTGGAAACAAAATTAGATGAACTTAAAACTTGTGTTCAAGAAATTCTCAACCAAGAAAATTTAGACATTTAACCTATATACCGATTAGTTATCATCAATAAATCTATGGTCAGCAAAACAAACGAAACCGCTCTGGAAAACCTCATCGAAAACTATCTCCTCAATTAAGCTGACTATCATCAAGGAAGTAATCAAGATTTTGACTCCGCCTTCGCCATCGACACTGCTAAACTATGGCAATTCCTCGAAACCACCCAAGCAGAAGAACTAGAAAAGCTCCAAGATCGTCCTAACTGGCAGAGAATGATACTTGAGAGGATCGATCGCAAAATCAAGAAAAAACGACCTTAACCCAGCCATCCAAGCTAACTTCGAGAAAAATATTTTTTCGGTTACTCGTCAGGTTCATTTCTCTACCACCGAGCCAACCCTATCTATTGATTTGGTGATATTCCTCAACGGCTTACCAATTATCACCATTGAATTAAAAAACCAGTGGACAAACCAAAGCGTTTATGACGGTAAAAAACAATATAAAGATAGAGATCCCAAAGAACCCTTATTTAACTTTGCCCGTTGTTTAGTCCATTTTGCTGTCGATACCGATGAAGTCTGGATGACCACCAAACTTAACGGTAAAAGCACTTATTTTCTGCCCTTCAACAAAGGTAATGGTAACGGTAAGGGCAACCCTGTTAACCCCAAGGGACATAAAACTAGCTATCTCTGGGAAGATATATTAACTCATAGTAGTTTAGCTAATATTCTCGAACATTTTGTCTTACTCGAAGGTAAACCCAAAGACGCACTCAAAAATAAAACCCTGATTTTCCCTCGCTACCACCAACGAGATGTAGTTAACTAAATCTTCAACGATGCTAAAGAAAACGGCACGGGTAAAACCTATCTAATTCAACATTCAGCAGGTTCAGGGAAAAGTAACTCAATTACTTGGTTGGCTTTTCAACTAATTCAACTTTACCAAAACGAACAAAATGCACCTCTATTTAATTCGGTGATTGTGGTCACAGATAGAACTAACCTTGATAAACAATTACGTAATAACATTAAAGATTTTTCTGAAGTTAAAAATCTTATTGCTCATGCCACAAGTTCGGAAGACTTAAAAAAGGCATTAGAATCAGGTAAAAAAATAATTATTAGTACTATCCTATCCAGAAATTTAGATTTATCGTAGAAGGTATCGAAGGATGAAATGATCGTCGTTTTGCTGTGATTATCGATGAAGCCCACTCCAGTCAAAGCGGAAGTTCAGCCGATACTCTCAATATGACCTTGAGTAAAGAAGAAGCACCAGAAGATAATCAAGATAAAATCCTTAATGCTAAAACCTTTGCTGTGAAAATATTTGAATTTTCTGGAGATGTCTATTGGTTTCTTAAATTCCTCATCCCTAAACTTATTGTCCGTAACCCGCAACAAGATCGATTTGATGAACTTCTCAATAGTATCGATTTAAGCACCTACGGCATTGAAAGAGTTACCCTAAATCAAGCGATCAAGCGATCGCCCTTAATGATTCTACCACCGAAATAAATCCCCAAAATCCTAACCCTAGAGGATATTACGACCAAGAGAAAGAATATGACACCCTTGATGAGATTATCAATACTTTTAACCAAGCTCATTTTGGGCAATGGGATGCAACACCAGAAGAACAAAGGGTTAAATTAGTTAATCTCGCTCGTAATGTAGTTAATAATCCAGACTATAAAACCCAAGTAGCGGAAAATCCAGACCCACAAAACAGTCGTTTAGCTATTAGTAAATTGATCAAACAAGCTATTAATCAAGAACGTCGTAAAGAATTAACTTTGTATAAAAACTATGCCTCTGATAATGATTTCCAAAAGGCGATCGAAAATAGTATGATCAGCATTTTAGAAAATATAATTGATAGTTCCGAACTAGATTCTGATGAATTGGCAGGATAAAAGCTGATCAGTCAAAAGGGCAAAGTTCAAAGGGCAAAGGTAATTTTTGAAAATAGCACCGTTACTACCATCAAAAATATTCACGCCGATCAAGGCGAGGTTTTAAACCCTCGATTTTTTGATAATGATTGGGGACAACAACCGAGAAAACTACTCCATAACTTCAGACTAAAATATTCACAAATTTAGAAGTTGCCAAAGAGCAAAATCACTGACGATATATCTATCTCATTTGTATCTTTTCAATGAAATCGGAGCGGCGGGATTTGAACCCACGACCCCCACTACCCCAAAGTGGTGCGCTACCAAGCTGCGCTACGCCCCGTTAATTTAAAATCAACAGCTTACCATTATAGCTTAAAAACAATAAAATATCAATGTTGGTTGAAATAAAAATCTCGACATAACAGTACTTTTCGAAATCATCAATGTCCTAATCAACCCACTCTCTGCTATGAATTTGGTATTTTCAACTTTTAAATTAATTTTCTGAGTCTTGAATTTTTTCTGCGGAATTTAGGATTTACTACAACCAATTACCGACAAGTACATAAGAAGACCAAAAATAAGGACGGTTAAATCGAGAACTTTTTAGAAGAGTTAATTGGGCTTGACGGAGTGCTTCTGCTTTAGTTACAGAAGTATTTTGATTAGCCAACTCTTTATAGAATTGACCCATAAGTAAAGCACTAGCTTCATCATTAACCCGCCATAGAGTTGCCAAAGTACTTCTAGCACCAGCACGAACAGCCATTCCTGCAAGTCCCAACGTCGCACGTTTATCTCCTGTGAGAGTTTCACAAGCACTGAGAACTAAAAGCTCAAGAGCTTCTTCTGTCTGGGGAACTCTAGAACGAAGTAAGCGATGGAGTTGATTTACATTAATTTGATCATCCCAAGTAAGAATAAAAGTATTTTCTGCTCGGGAACTAAATTGACCATGAGTTGCGATATGTACTACGGAAAAAGGAAGTTCTTTCACTAAGTCTTGGAAAGCTGTCGTGGTAAAATTTTGATCCAGTAATTTTTCGTTATTAGAGACTTCAGATTGAATCGTATTTAATTCATTCACTACATATTTCAATGGAGAAAAACCTTCTCTTGATTGGGTTAATCCAGCCACTAATAAGTTTAACTCTTGTTGGGCGATCGATCGAGGTTCAATCAATTGTAGTCCGGGGCTTAAAGCGACACCATATTTTTCCACTAGATATTGTTGTCCATCGTGGAGAACAGCCATGGGTACATTACGAAAAGGATTATCGAGGACAAAGACTAAGGTTTTGACTTCACTTTGGGCTAAATCATTGGCAATTGGTCGAATTAACCAATCATAGGCTTGTTGAGACAAAGATAAAGTTTCCTGACTATTACGTTGGGTTAGAGATTGATTTAATCGTTCTAAAATTCTTTCTACTTTGGGTAAATTATCGATCGCAATACTATAATGTTTTAGTTGTTCTTGGGGAAGTTTGAGAATAATTTCAAAGCGATTGGCTAAGGCAATGGTATAAATGACTGCGGCGGTAGGATCTTGTTGTTCGGTAACTTGATCAATTAGAACTGGGTTAGCATCGATGCAAGCAGATTGAAAAAAGTTATCTAATTCTGCCAGTTGCAATTGCTCGATGACATCTCGTGCTTGACCAATTTCGGTTACAGTTGCTTCTTCTTGCAATAAAATATCGACTAATTCTCGATAGACTGGTTCGACATTTTCCCGAAAATTAAATTCTAAATCTGAATTTACCGCAACTAAATCACTTCGCAAGGTATTCAGGGTATATACTGCTTGAGAATAAGATGTAATGGCACTTTTGCGATCGTTTTGCCCCGACATAATTTGCCCTAGTTGCCATTGCCATTGATAAGCGATATCGGGAGCATTGATTTGTTGAGCAATAAATAAGGCTTTTTCAGTTAATTGTCTTGCTTGTGATAACTGTTGGGATTTTTGATATAGTTTGCCTAAATTTCCCAAAGCATTTGTTTCTCCACGACGATAATCTATTTGTTTGGCTTCTCGATTGGCTTTAATTAATTGTTCTAAAATCAGTTGATTATCTTCAGAATTGTTAATTTGAATCAGATTCCTAGCGAGGTTAATTCTGTGATTGACTAAATTTTTACTAGGAGGGAGGTCATTAATCAGAGGGATAATTTGGCTATGAATTAATCTAGATGACCAGTTAAGAGATTTTTGGGTGACTAGAATATTTAATTGAGGTAAATAAGCTTGTAGTTGTAAAGATTTATCTTCTGTAATTTTCGCCCCTTCCTGATAAAAGTTAATGGCTTGATTAAAGTCTTGCTGAGCCTTCGCCAAATTTCCTAAGCTAATTAAAAAATCAGCTTTAGCGGTCACATTTTCTCTTTTATTAACAATAATTAAACCTTTTTTTAAGGCGGATTGAGCTTCAGAGAATTTACCCACTTTGCGTAAAAGATCACCGATAGTTTGCCATGCTTTGGCTGTTACTAAGTCTGAGGGTGCTTTGTCTAACTGGGGTTCAATCTGAGTAAGAATGGCGATCGCTTGACCATACATTCCCATCTCTTGTAAGGCTTGTACTTGTTTGATTTCACTTTTGATATATTGTCTAATATCGCCTCTTTGATAAGCGAGTTTGCTACTTTTTTGCCAAGTTTTTAAAGCGATTTCTGGTTTATCAATCGCTAATTGCAATTGTCCTTTGATTTCTAAACATAAATTCAGCAGTTGCGATCGCTTTTTTTGGTCATTAATTGTATTTGTCAATTCAAGAGCTTGATTGATATTGGCTTCTGTGGCTTGCCAGTTTTGTTGTTTGAGATACACTAAGCTTATATTTCGTAGGGCATAAGCTTGTTTGAGGCTATTTCCTTGCTTTTGGTAGTTATTAATCCTTTGAGTTAAAATTGCGATCGCTTGTTTTAATTTCCCTTGTTGGTATAACTGCTCGACTTGCTCAATATCTCCAGATATTATTAATTCATTTTCTTGCTGTTGATTAATCCTGATATTTTCCTTGGCAACTACGACACCGCCATTAATACTGATAAAAATTCCTAGAAGTATCAAGATATATTTGAGTTGTTTATTCATTGCTTTTCCTGTCAAAGGACAAAAGTTTGCTTGATTGAATTTCCGAATTTCTTTATTTAAAAGGCATCAACTGTAAATAAAAATAAATACCATCAGCTTGTAAGTTATTACTAGTTTGATCAAAATCAGATAGAGGAATACCCCATTCTATTTTGGCAGAAAAAATTTCATCGACAAATAAAGTTAAACCTAGTCCCGTACTAAACAAAACATTTTTCACTAAAGGACTATCATCACTATTCCAAACTCGACCAACATCGATAAAAGGTGATACTTGTAATCTAGTATTCCATTCAGGTATTTTGAGAATATTGGCACGTAATTCGGCTGAGGCAAATAATCCATTATCAGCTAACAGAGCGTCTTGGGAATAACCACGAACAGTATAAACACCACCTCAACTAAATTTTTCTACAGCTAGTAATGTTTGATTGGCAAATTGTGCTTCAGATTTTAAAACTAATAAGACATCGGGAGTTAGAGCATTAACGTATTGAGCTTGTCCTCGCCAAGAAAAGTAGTTGCTATCTGGCTGACCATCATTGTTACTGGTAGCCCCAAAAGCATCGAAACCAAAGTTAAATTGCGATCGAGCAAAAAAGGCATACCTATCACTACGACGACTGTATTCTTGGAAAAAACGTAAGGTAAAAATACTAGTTTTACCCTGATCATCAGCACCACTAGATAAAGGAAAAGGTTCTCCTAATAAAAAATTTGCTGTGGTTTGCCAATCTGTGCTAATTCCCAAAGTTAATTCTTCGTTGAGATTGTAAATAATTGGTTGACGATAACTTAATTCATATTTACGGTACTCTGATTCTAATCGGAAAGGTTTGAATATAGCCGGTTCAATCACCTTAGAGCCACTTTCTTGAAAACTAAAACTAATGGTGCCATTTTTCGCATTAATAGGCAAAGTATAACTGAGGTCATCAATGCTATCACTACCTTGGGTATGATAATAGCTTATATTAAAGCGATCGCCCCAACCCGTCACATGATCTAAACTAATTTGTCCCAGAATACGTTCTGTCCCCACACTAGGATTACGATAGTTATCATAACGAGCTGTCAAATGAAAGGCATTCGCTTCAGTTACAGTCATTGCTAATATATTTTGACCAACTTGTGTCCCAGTTTGTAATTCGGCGGAGATTGTCGAAATGAGAGGGTTAATTTGCAATAATTGTAAGGCGTTGAGTAGTTCTGGTTGGTTAAGAGGTGGAGCAACGGCTTTTTTTAAACGACTACGAATATAACCAGCATTTAATCGTTTTAGACCTTCTATTTCGATCGATTCTACACCACCTTCAATTACTTGTAATTTGACAACTCCATTGCTTAACGTTTGAACAGGAATGAATGCTCCTGAAGTGATATAACCTTCTTGCTGATAAAGTTTACTGATGACATTTCTCGCTTCTACTAACTGAGCAAAAGTGATGGGAACATTCGTATAAGGTTCAAGAACTTTTTCCAGTTGTTCATCACTAAAAACTGTACTACCAATCACTTTAAATTTAGAGATGGTAATTTTACCTGAAATTTCTTCCAAAGGAGAGGATTGAGAAGGAGTTTCAACAGGAGATTTAGGTAAAATTTCTTCTAATGGAGGTAAAGGTTCTAGATTACGAGGCTGTTCCAAAGGAGGATTATTAACTGGAGGAACAGTTTGAGCCTTAATGGGAAGTGGATAGTGACTGATCAGCAAACAAAGGAAAAAGAAGATTTTTTTATTCATTAATTTAATATGTTTGATTTTATTGCCAAATTTATATAACTATTAGAGATATCTAAAAAAAATGAATGCGACTAAAAAGACAAAATATAGCCAAGAATAAAGGTTAAAATCTCGACATAGCAATACTTTTATAAATCATCAATATCCTAATCAACCCGTTCTCCGCTATATTATAGTAATTGATGTTTTATCTGAATTTAATGAAGTCTCGATCGAACCATTAATGTTAACATTATCACTAGCATTAAGAGCGATCGAGCCACTATCTCTAGGGAAAGATTCTCTAAATGTACTCTCTAAGGCTTCTACTCCAGTTAGATTGATCGTATAGCTACCCTGTTGGAAAAAAAAGCCCACCCATTCACTAAGGGGCAAAGAACCACCGTCACCCGTGGCTGCTTTAATCGCTTCAAAACCACTGACAAAACTACTAGGAAAAATCTCACCGTCAGAACTGAAGGGGTTCACCAAAAAAGTACTAATTCCTAAATAATAGACTCCTGATTGTATTGGAGTTAAAATGTTTCCTGCTGGTAATGTAGATTGAAAACAAAAACATCCACCTTGATCATCATTGGCATAAACACCCAAACCATCCGCATCAAAAAGAAATAGCTGGGTATCTATAACAGTGTCTGGATTGACAGTACTAGCAGAAAAAGTCCCTCCTCCTGTGAGATAAATTTTAAACAGGTCAATATCCGCACCCCTAGAGACATTTCCTTTGATAGTTTCTAAATTTTTTCCTGAACTATCACTAACAAATAAGGCTGTTTCAATTAATTCTCCTGCATCAGGTACAACTAAAAAGGAAGTGTTAATACTACCGATGGTTAAGTTTGCTCCTGAAATGGCTATATCTCTTCCATTGGTAAAGATAGTATCAGCAAAGTTATCTTCGGTGATAAAATCACCTGTGCCATCTTTATCTGCATCGGCACTGAAAACAATTATTCCTTCACCACTAGAAAATTCTAAGCGATCGTCACTTAAATCTTGTAGGATAATATCATTAGTAGCTTGAAGGACAATATTAGTATCTCCAGATAACCTTTCTAATTCTGACTCATAGATAGTTGTCGGCGTTGTATCTTCTATTTCGCTTAATGGTGTGGTTAAAATAGAGCCAACGATTCCAGAATTATTGCCCGCAAAGGTGTTATTACCATCTCCTACTTCATCGCCACTACCATCAGCAATGATAATATTAGTCGGATCAAGTAATAAGCTTCCAGATAATCCACTAACTGCACTGGTGTCGACTTTTCCTCGAAAGATGAGCTGTTGTTTGCCAGATACCTCCACAAAGCCACCATTACCAGACTCGATTCCACCTCTAGCAGTTATATTGCCATAAAAACCTGTGACTTCATCTGCCCAAACTACGATGTTGCCACCATTACCATTAATTAAAGCATCGGCTTTGATAGTAACATTATCACCGATATAAGTTCGCTGAGAATTGGTTGTACCTTGACCTTGGAAGTCTCCACCAATCAATACTGTACCCCCATCGGTTAAGGATGAAACATTAATGAGGGTATTGTCTAATAAAACTGTATTTTCTCTACCGAATATGTTTATTTTTGTTTCAGGAAATGCGATCGCATTTCCTGAAACAATCACCTCATCCCCTTCTAAGTGAATTGTTCCTTTCGGTGCAATAAGATTACTGTTATGGCTTACCTTTTTTGCCATCAGAATAATATCCTGCCCATTTTTTACCACTAAATTTGCCCGATTCTCAATGGTATTTTGAGCATTACTAAATAACACTTCTGGTGTGGTACTCAGTAGATGACTTCCTTGAATATTTGTGGCACTAAAAACCCCATCTTTTCCCAACTGAATATCTCCTGTAGTTGCAGAAAAAGAACCATTCAAATCTAATTTGGCATTTTCTCCGAAAATAATTCCGTTGGGATTGAGTAGAAATAGATTAGCATTACCTTCCACTCCTAAAGTTCCAAAAATATGAGAAATATTTTTTCCTGTAACTCTGGTCAAAATATTGTTGACACCATCGGGGTTGAAAAAATAAACGCTGTTACTGTTATTGATACCAAATTCTAAAAAACTATGAAAGAGATTTTGACCTCGAATGGCACCACCTTCGACTAAACATTTAAACTGATCAATCTGATTGACGATCGAGTTTTCGTTTCCTAAAGTAGAATCAGGAACAATTTGTGCGGAAACTTTGGCAATGGTTAGTAAGGGAATTAAACAGATGAAAAGCGAAGATAAAACCGATTTAAAAATAAAAAAATTCATAACAAATAAGATTTGAGGGGAGACTATAGCAATATGCGAATTTGTTAGGAAATTGTGGTCATAGATAAACTAACTGTTTATGGTTTGACAATGCTTGTACTTTTTTCGTTTTTCTTAACCAATTCGTTTGTTACTATATTTCATCATTTTAGATTGCTAGTTTCAATAACCAAATAAAGATATGTAAAATCAAAAGTCAAAAGTCATTAATTATTTATTTTCATTAACGCAAAAATTACCTATCAAAATTTTGATTTAAGATACGAAAATAGTCTATTTTAGACGTGTTTTTACTGTTTCTTTTAACGAAAAAACTACGCTTTCAGGGGATCGATCGCAACCATAATTAAAGTAATTAGAAAATAATTACGAACCCGCTTTGAACTGTCGTGCAAGGCTAACACAATTCGTTCAATGAATTGAACTTTAACTCAAACTATCATCAAGAAGTTGCATCCGCTACCATTGAAAACTACTATAACAGGACGATTAAGGACTTTAAAATATATCGATCACATTACAGAATCATCAATAATAGTTTTGTGGTGTTGTCAGCCCCTAGCTCCCAACTTCAAGCGAGGCTAACTAATTCTTAACTTTTAACTCTTAACTCTTAACTTTTAACTCTCAATTTTTGCATACCTTCTCTTTGTTCAGAAATAGAAATAAACAGAAGAAAACAAATTCCCAATTAAAGAAGTTGTTAAAGCTAAATCGAATGGAGGTCAAAGCCAATGAATATTAGATGGAAAACATTGATAGTGAGAATAACTCTCTGGTTGGCTATCGAACTTTGGCTTAATTTCCTTGGTCTTGATGAAGTCGCTGATTATAGCGAATTTATTTCTGACAAGCATTTAACACTCTTATCGTTGTTGAGTGGTTTAAAAACTGAACAACTCGTACGTGTCTGATCGTATTTTTTTTGATTTGAACAATTGTAATTCCCACTGATGAGGAGATTTTAGATGAGTAAGGTAAAAACCACCAGTAAAACAAAAATATTCGATCGCTGCGATGCTGAATTAATATATAGTTTAAGAGCTGGTCAAAAAGAGGCTTTAACTGTTTTATATAAGCGTTATGCAGGCTTAGTGTATAGCATAGCTTACAAAGCACTACAAAATCAGCAAAAAGCAGAAGATTTAACTCAAGAAATTTTTGTGACCTTTTGGAAAAACGATCGTTTTGATCCTAACAGAGGTGCATTGAGTAGCTTTTTAGGGCTGTTGACTCGTTCTCGTGCGATCGATAAATTACGCTCTGGTAATAGTACCAAAAATTTCCTCAATCGTTGGCAGAAGCTTTTTTGTGAAGAAGCATCTGAACCACTTCCTTTAGAACAGGCATCTTTGCAAGAACGTAGAGAAATGTTACAACAAGCACTCGCTCAGTTACCTCAACTTCAACGCCAAATTCTAGAGATGAACTACTTTGAACAGTTAAGTCAAGCTAAGATTGCTAAAACTCTAAATCTATCTTTAGGAACAGTTAAAAGTCGCTATCGTCAAGGACTTTCACAACTAAAAACAATTTTGTTGGAAAATGTTTAATTTTGATTTTATAATAGTTAAGTTACAATCAAGGTTCTCGATTAGCTATACATGTCTTGATCGAAAAGTAGAGAATCTTAATTCAATTATTAATCCAAACTATTCATGATTTTTGCGAGTAAATCCGCAGGTGGTTGAATCTGAGGTACATTACTTGTCATAATTCCTGTTACAGATTGCAGTTGTTGAATTTCTTTTAGTAGGGCTGGATTTTGATTGATTAATAGTTCGACTTGTGCTATTTGTGTTGTTTCTAAATCGTCTAGGACATAGCCTGCTGCTAGTTTTTTTAATTCGTCGGATAAGGGTGAAATTATCATAATAAAATTTTTTTCTTCTAATATAAACAGTTTAATTGACAGAGCCTTCTATTTATTAGTACGTAGACGATCGAGAAATGGAGCAATTTTTATGGGTAAATTAACTATCATCGTAAATCGTTTGTGGGAGAAATCATCTCATTATGGATAAATCTTACTAGTACTCCGCACCGAAAATAAATGGGATTATTTAGATGAGCAATGGCTTACC
>JAAHTG010001621.1_pt1 | contig 14762 bp, 19 predicted proteins | sample 6116081 | NCBI WGS metagenome assembly JAAHTG01 (sample SAMN13939989, study PRJNA603662) | sponge metagenome | isolation source: marine sponge | host: Mycale hentscheli | place: New Zealand | collected 2005 | reverse complement strand
AAAAGTATGGTGTTAATATGGATCGTGAAGATCTAGCTTTTGGTGAGTGGGTTACCCATATGAAAGAAGAATTAATGGATGCTATACTTTATTTAGAAAAATTAGAAAAAACATATGGCCAAAAAGCCCCAAATACTCAAGGAGATACAGAATAAAGAATTGCCTGAGGTAAATTACGCTTACCAAAAGACAATTTCTTATTCTCAAATGTCTATGTACAGAAGCTGCCCACACAAGTGGGCACTTCAATATAAAGATGGACACTACCAAAATGAACAATCTATTCATTTTACTTTTGGTACAGCAATGCATGAGGTAATCCAAGACTGGCTTACAGTACTGTATGAACAATCAGGAGTAAAAGCAGATGCTATAGATTTAGAGGAACAATTCCAAGAAAAATTTATAGGATTATACAAAGAGGGTTACACTAAAAACAAAGACACCCACTACTCATCCCCAGAGGAATTACGTGAATTCTTTGAAGATGGAGTAGCTATACTTGATTTTTTAAAGAAAAAACGTAAACATTACTTTAGAAACCGTGGTTGGCATCTTGCAGGTATTGAGTTACCCATTGTAATGAACGTTGGTAACAATTTGGTATACAAGGGCTTTATTGACCTCGTATTATATCATGAACCCACAAATAAATTTTATGTATACGATATAAAAACATCTACTAGAGGATGGAATGCTAAAGCTAAATCTGATGAAACTAAGCAGATGCAGCTTGTTCTTTATAAAAAGTTTTTTAATGAACAGTATGGAATCCCCCTTGAAAATATAGAAGTAGAATTTTTTATTGTACGTAGAAAAGTATGGGAAAGTAGTGAATACCCCATCCATAGGGTACAACTCCATAGACCCTCTGCGGGTAGAAATAAACTTAAAAAAGCAGACCGTATATTAGAAGAATTTATTTCGGAATGTTTTACTCCTAAAGGTAAATACCAAGATAAAGAACATCCCAAGGTAGTATCTGCTTTATGTAAATGGTGTACTTTTAATAACAATAAAGAACTTTGTAACAAATGAAAATAAGTTTTATAGCAGAAAATGATTGGGCTAACGTATTGACAGAATATGCTTATTGCTTAAACAAACATAGTAAAGATATAGAAGCTAAATCTATATGTTGTACCCCACACCCCTTTAATTACACTCTCCAACATGATTACGATCTTTACTCTTGCTCAGAAGAACAAAAATTAGAGGCTAAACAATTTTTAAAAGAAAGTGATGTTATTATTTTTGGGGAAGAAGGAATTATAGCTCCTACTAATTATAGAGCTTTAGAAATTTTTAAAAATATTTTAGGAATAGATTTACTTAACTCTAATAAAAAACTATGCATATGGCACCCTGGGACTCTTTACAGAGACAATTTTCAGTTTTTTAATAATCACCCTCTAAGGTATAAAATTTATAAACATTTTTATGCCATGGATTTGTATAGGTTATCTCTAAAACAAGATAATGATTGGCCATTACATACTTATCAGTATTATGATTTTAACTATGAAGAATATATAAAAGATTTTAAATCCAAATTAGATAAAAAACCTTGGACTATCCTTCATATCCCCTCAACTTCTGTTAAAAAAGGAACCTCTACAATTAATCAAATAATTTCTGAGTTAAACTTAGATTCTAAGAAGTTTCAATATAAAACTTTTACTAATATTCCCCATGCTCAAGTAATTCAAGAAAAAACTAATTCACTTTTTTACATAGATCAATTTAATTCTGCTGGGGCTTATGGGGTAGCAGCTGTTGAAAGCTTATTTAAAGCTAACTTAACTTTTAGTCCCTCTTGGAATTCTATTGAAGCTTTATATAAAATAACAAATGAGTATGAAGTTCCTTTTATACCGTATGAATATGATATTAATAGTTTAAAAGATACTTTAAAAACTTATTTATCTTTGTCTGATGTAGAATTATTAAATTTAGCTAAAGCAATAGGACAATGGTTCGAAAAAGAATATTCTCCTAACAACATTGTAAAATGTTTTAAATCTTTATTAAATGGATAACTTTACTTTTATCCATTATAAAAATACTCTTGAAACAGCTTTAGGTAAAAATTATAAATTTTTAAGGTGTAATCAACATTTTTTAATTCCTAGCTGTGAAAAATTGATCATTTTAAGACATGATGTTGACTTCTCTTTAGAAAACGCTTTAAAATTTGCTAAAATTGAAGCTGAATTAGGGATACAATCTACATATTTTATTAGATTTCATTCTAAATACTATAATCCCCTTGAACTAAAAAATTATAACATAATACAGACCATAAAAAATCTAGGGCATGAAATATCTCTCCACCAAGAACCAGATTTTTCTTATATTAATTCCTCTACTCCTAACCAATACGTAAAAAACCAAATCCAGGCTTTTAACTTATTGTTCCAAGTCCAAATTACGGGGATTTCAACACATGAGCCCGCTAGGAGAGGAATCCAAATAACTCCTGAGAATATTAAAGAATTTAATTTGGAATATGAAAGTTATTTTCCTGTTTTTACAAAACATATGAAATATATTTCCGACTCAGGAGCCAGATGGAGGGAGGGATGCATGTTAGAATGGATTAAAAAAGAAGAACCTAAATTATACATAAATACCCATCCTTTTTGGTGGTTTGATTCAACTCCACTTGAAAATTACTAATATTATGGAAAGTAAAAGACTACAATTTATAAGATCTATCCAAGATAGAGAAATTTTACCCTCTAAAATTACAATAGGTCAAAATACTAAAATATGCCCCACTGCTAAATTAGGAAATGATGGATTTGGATTTGAACCTGACGAAAATGGAGACTTAATATTTTTCCCCCACTTTGGAAACGTTATTATAGGAAATAATGTTAGGATTGGTTCTTATGTGTGTGTAGATAGAGGAAATATGCATGATACTATTATACAAGATAATGTTAAAATTGACAATTTGGTCCATGTAGCACATAATGTTAATATAGACAAAAATACTATGATAGTAGCTGGAAGTGTAATATGTGGGTCAGTTAAAATAGGAAAAAATTGTTTTGTGGGAGCTAATTCTACTATTAGAGAACACTTAACTATAGGAGACAATGTAGTAATAGGAATGGGGTCCATAGTCACTAAAAATATCCCAGATGGGGAAATTTGGGCTGGTAATCCTGCTAAATTTTTAAAAAATATAAAATGAATATAGGAGTATTTGCATATAATTTTCCACATTGGAAAACCCAAGAAGGAGTTCATAATTTAATTTTAAAAGGATTTAAACCTAAAGTTATATTAGCAGCGGATCCTGTGCCACTTAATTTCCCTCATTCTCAAATCAGAATTAGCCCTAAAGACCTATATTTAACCCACCCCCAAGAAATAGCTAAATATCATGATATTGACTACCATGTAGTAAAACATAACTCCCAAACCACTTCAGACTTAGTAAAACAGTATGATTTAGATGTAGGGGTTATCTTAGGAGCTAGAATATTAAAACCTATTGCTTTTTCTAATTTTAAAACTGGGGTACTAAATCTCCACCCTGGTATTTTACCCCAAAATAGGGGGCTTGATAATATTAAATGGGCTATTATAGATAATTTACCTCAAGGGGTAACTACCCATTTAATAAATGAAAAAATAGATATGGGGTTTTTTATAGAACAGGAAAACATTAACGTGTATTCGGATGATACTTTATTAGATTTACATTTAAGAATTCAAAATTTAGAACAAAAACTAATGATAAGTTCTTTAAAAATTTTAAATAAAAGCCCAAAAAATCTTTTACCTTTAAGTAAAGGAAATTATTATAAAGCAGTTCCTTTAGATATAGAAAAAACTTTACTTACTAAATTTAAAACTTACAAAAATAAATGCCAATAATTATAAGAAATATTTTTGAAGATTACGTCAAAGAACGTTTTAACCTTCAGGATTGCATAGCAGTAAATAATGGTAGCAGTGCTATTATTGCTCCTCTTTGGTCTATGGATCTAAAACCGAATGATGAAGTAATCACGACTCCTTTTACTTTTATATCAACTGTTACTTCTATAATAGTTGCGGGTGCCAAACCTGTATTTGTTGATATAAATAAAGATGATTATTTAATCAATCCTAATCTTATTGAACAAGCTATTACCCCTAACACTAAAGCTATAATGCCTGTTCACCTATTTGGGCAAGTATGTGATATGGATATGATAAATAAAATAGCTAAAAAACATAATTTAATAGTTATTGAAGATACCTCTCAATCGTTTGGAGCTAAATCTAAAAACAGGATGGCAGGAATGATGTCTGATGTAGGTACTTTTTCATTTCAAAAAACTAAAAACATTAATACTTTTGAAGGAGGAATGATTTGCATCCCTAAAAATTCTAAACTAAATGCAGATAAGATTAGAGCTATCTGCAATCAGGGACAAACTAGTAAATACCATCATGAATATTTAGGTTTTAATTTTAGATTAGCAGAACCACTTTGTTTAATGGCTTATAGTCAAATGAAACTTCATATGACTGGTATTGAAGCTGAATTGGGACTTAGAGGCCCTAAAAATGGTCATTATCCTTATGTAGTTTATGATCAACCTGCAATTAAAAGATTAGGAATTACTGGAGATTGCCCTATAGCAGAAGGTAAAGCTAAATTTATTAAAGAAAATTATTTTAACAAATGAAATATAAAGTAGGAATAATAGGATGTGGAGCAATTCTCCCAAGGCATATAGAAGCTATTGAATCTAATTCTGATTTTGAATTGGTAGCTCTATGTGATATTCAACCCTCATTAGTTAAAAGTTTAGGAAAGAGGTATAAAGTACCTTATTATACTGACTATAAAAAAATGATTAAAAAGGAGGATGTTAATTTTATTCCAATTTTAACTCCTAACTCACTTCATAAAGAACAGTCTTTGTTTGCTCTATCAAACAAGTGTGATATTTTAGTTGAAAAACCTGTAGGATTTCATCCTAATGATGTAGTTGAAATTCAAAAACATGCTAATAAAAGCAACCAAAAAGCTTACTGTGTTCTCCAAGTAAGATTAAACCCCACAGTAGATTTAACTAAAAAAATTCTTAATAAGAATATGTTAGGAGAAATACGAGGATTTAGCTTTACCCAAAGATGGCAACGCCCCTTAGAATACTTTTCAGGATGGAGAGGTGAACCGGAAGTAGGAGGGGGAACATTATATGAAGTTGGAATTCATTATTTAGATGTACTTCAATACCTTTTGGGGGTACCTAAAATTATGTCTTCTAAATGTTATATAACTAAACATAAGGGAGGGATTATTGAAGACACTATATATGCTTTAGCCGATTACGGAGGTTTTGGAGGCACTATTGAATCAACAATTGCCTCAGAACCTAAAAATTTAGAAAGTTCGATTTGTTTAATGGGCTCTAATGGTTATTTAAAAATTGGGGGTAAAGCTCTTAATGTAATTGAATCAGCTAACTTTTTAAGTAATGGAGCAACTCAGCAATATGAAACAATGATTAAAGATTTTTCAATTAACCAACCTAACTCGTATGGATCATATCAAGGTTCTTGTCCTAATCACCCTGAAGTGTATAAAAATTTAAGCAATTTTGAAATAATTGAATCTTATAATGTATTAGAAATTATAAATAACATATATTCTTCTGCAGGATATTCATATTCTTCTTGACTCCGTACATATTTATATACGCAAATTATATAAAATATACATTATGAATAAAAAAGATTTAACATTAACAAGCGTAAAAATCCAAAGTAATTTATTTGAAGAGTTTAAAGTAGCATGTGTTAGACATAAGTTTTCTTTCCAAAAACTTGCTGACCGATGTGTTCATTTGTACCTTACAGATGAGGATTTTAAAAAGCAAATCCATAATCACCTTAATATAGATTTATAATAGAATAAAAAAATGGTTATTGATAAAATGAAAGGTTACATCCCTAAGGATGAACGTAAAAAAATACTACTCCTTTGTGATGATATTAGAACTCATTCGGGTATAGGTACCATTGCAAAAGAAATAGTAATCCACACAGCACACCATTACAATTGGATACAAGTAGGGGCAGCAATCAAACACCCTGAACATGGTCAAAGAATGGACATTAGTGCTGATACTAATAAAATAACAGGAATTGAAGATTCATCAGTTGTTGTATACCCCCAAGATGGGTATGGTACTCCTGATCTTATTAGACAAATGCTTCAACATGAAAAACCTGATGCTATTTTTATATTCACTGACCCCAGATATTGGACCTGGTTATTTCAAATTGAAAATGAGATTAGGCGTAAAATTCCTATTGTTTATTTAAATATTTGGGATGATTACCCTGCACCCGTGTATAATAAAGAATATTATGAGTCATGTGATTTACTTATGGGTATTTCTAAACAAACTGCTAATATTAATAAGTTGGTATTAGGGGATAAAGCTAAAAATAAGATAATAAAATATGTCCCACATGGTTTAAATCATAAAATATTTTTTCCTATAGATGAATCGTATAAAAATTACGATGAGTTTAAAAAATTTAAATCCAATTTATTTAAGGGTAAAGAATATGACTTTGTAGCTCTTTACAACTCTAGAAATATTAGGCGCAAACAAGTGCCAGATACCATTTGGGCTTTTAAACAGTTTGTTGATAAATTAGAGTTAGAACAAGCTAAAAAATGTGCTCTAGTGCTCCACACCCAAAAGGTAGACAACAACGGAACTGACCTCCCAGCAGTTATAGAAGCTCTTTGTGGAAACGAACCTGAGAGATATAATATTATCTTTTCAGACCAAAAATTTGATACTGAAAAAATGGGTTGGTTGTATAATTGTACTGATGTACAAATCCAACTTACTTCTAATGAAGGATGGGGTCTTAGTTTAACAGAAGCCATGTTATGTGGAAACCCCATTATTGCTAACGTTACAGGAGGGATGCAAGACCAAATGCGATTTATAGATAATAAGGACAATTGGTTTACCCCAGATGAAAACATCCCATCTAACCATAGGGGAACTTGGAAGCAGCATGGGAAATGGGCTTTCCCAGTATATCCTAGTAATATATCTATTGTGGGCTCGCCTCCTACTCCTTACATTTTTGATGATAGGTGTGACCCCTCAGATGCTGCGGATAGATTATATGAGGTTTGGGGAATGTCCTTTAGAGAAAGAAAGGTAAGAGGACAAATGGGAAGAGAATGGGCTATGAGTGATGAAGCAGGCTTCACCTCAGAAAAAATGTCATATAGAGTAATGAATAATATAAATAATCTATTAGAAAATTGGACTCCTAGAGAAAAATACGAGTTAATCAAGATAGATACTAGAAAACCAAAAGTTGTACCACACAAATTAAATTATTAATGAAACCATTATTTATAATAAGTTGCCCAATTGATACCTATTCAGGTTATGGAGCACGTTCTAGAGATTTAGTAAAAGCTATTATTGAGTTAAATAAATACGAAGTAAAAGTATTACCACAAAGGTGGGGAAATACACCTTGGGGATTTATTAAAGATTTTTCTGAAGAGTGGGGGTTCTTAGAACCACATTTACTTCCCGTAGGTAATCAACTCCCTGCTAAACCTAAAATTTGGGCTCAAGTTACAGTCCCTAATGAATTCCAACCCGTAGGGGAATTTAATATAGGATTTACAGCAGGGATTGAAACCACAGTATGTGCCCCTGAATGGATTATGGGTTTAAATAAAATGAACATTAATTTTGTTTCTTCTGAACATGCTAAAAGTGTATTCAAAAGTGTTCAATTTGAACAAAAAGATCAAAGAACAGGGCAAAAAATGGCTGATGTGAAATTAGAAAAACCTGTAGAAGTTTTGTTTGAAGGAGCAGACTTAACTAAATATTTTCCTAGTAAAGAAAAAAGTTCTATTGATTTAAGTGATGTGAAAGAAAACTTTGCTTATTTGTTTGTAGGGCATTGGCTTCAAGGAACAATAGGTGAGGATAGGAAAAATGTAGGTTTAATGTTAAAAACTTTTTATGAGACATTTAAGAATAAAAAGAAAACACCCGCATTGATTTTGAAAACTAGTGGGGCAGGTACCTCCTATATGGATAGGGAAATGATTTTAGATAAAATAGACCAAATCCGTTCTACAATTAAAGCTGATACCTTACCTAATGTTTATTTATTACATGGGGAATTTAGTGATCAAGAAATTAATGAGCTTTATAATCATAAAAAAGTAAAAGCTATGATTAATTTTACTAAAGGAGAAGGTTTTGGTCGTCCTTTACTTGAGTTTAGTTTAGTTAATAAACCTATTATTGCTACTAATTGGAGCGGTCATGTTGACTTTTTAGATGAAAAATACACGACTTTACTTAATGGGGAACTTACCCAAGTACATGATAGTGCTCTCGTAAAAGGTATTCTTTTAAAAGAAGGGAAATGGTTTTCATACAATACCTTAGAAGCATCCCAACACTTAATTAATATGTTTGAAAATTATGAAGTGTACAAGAAAAAGGCTAAGTTACAGTACCATAAAAGCAAAAATAACTTTAGCTTTGAAAAAATGAAGTTTACCCTCCAAGAAAAACTAAATAAGGTAGTTCCTGATTTTCCTAAGGAAGTCCAACTTAATTTACCTAAATTAAAAAATAATAATTTTAACCTTCCTAAACTTGAACTTCCTAAACTTAAAAAAGCAGAAAATGCCTAAAGATAAATTAACAAATTGCCCTAGATGTGGGAGTGACGCCTGTTACACCCAGAATATGGGAACAAACTATACTTTAGAATTATGTTATGGATGTGGCTTTACTACTAATACTCTAATGAAGGGGGATAATAAATTTCTTTCCGAGCAACTTGAAGTTCTTCCTGAATTATATAAAGATTTAACATTTGTAGATGGTAAAGACTATCATTGGATACCTAATACTGTAAATATTCCTAATAAAGGGATGGTATATGTTAATGGAATTACTATAGATAATTGGAAATGGACTGCTGTAAAAGCTATTGCTTTATTTGAAGAAGAAATTTCTAAATTCCCAGAAGGTACTACCCATAAGATGGATATGAAAAATGCAGAGCATTTTAGTGAACGTGATTATATGGAAGCTTTAGATTATATTGGGGTTTTTGAAAAAGAATAAAATGAAAATTAGCTACGCCATCCCAGTACATAATGAACACCAAGAACTAAAACGTCTTTTGGGTTATTTATTTAAACATAAAAGACCGGATGATGAAATTATAGTACAATGTGATAAAGGTAATACTACTCCTGAAGTATATGAAGTACTAAAAGAATATGCTGAATTTAACATGCCTTACAAACATGTTGAATTCCCTTTAGAGGGCAACTTCTCAGCTTTTAAAAATAACCTAAAAGAACACTGCGCAGGAGATTATGTATTCCAAATAGATGCAGATGAATATCCTGATGAATATTTAATGAATACTCTTCCTTCTATTATAGAGGGAAATCCTAAGGTTGATGTATTTTGGGTCCCCCGTATTAATTTAGTTGAAGGGTTAACTGCTAATCATATATCTAAATGGGGATGGAGAGTAGATCATCAAGATAGAATTAATTTTCCTGATTGGCAGTGTAGAGTACTTAAAAATGTTAAGCGGATTAAATGGGTTCATAAAGTCCATGAAACTTTAGTTGGGTTTAAAATTGAAACCCGTCTCCCAGTTAATGATGAATTTTGTCTTCACCACCCCAAAACAATAAAAAGACAAGAAGCACAGAATGCTTTATATGAAACCCTATAATTATGGAACATTTTATAATAATACCCTTTAACCTCCAATACGAAAATCAACCTGTTACATATGAAGGTAATCCTTGTTGGTTAGAACAAAGATTAACAATATTTAAAAAATATTGCATTAATGCTTTTGTTAATCAAACTGATCCTAATTTTTATTTAATATTATATTGTGACAATACTACCCCCAACCCCTATAAAGATGAGCTCCTAGAACTAGAAACCCAGCATAAGTTTATTCATATTTGTTGGGACCTTTCTAAGATTTATGGGGAAAAAGGAAAATCTTTTGAAAATTCCATATTAAATACTATTAAAAATTTAATTCCCTCGGGTACTAGTGAAGTTATTTGTAGTAGATTTATGAATGATGATATCCCCGAAGTTAGATATAACGAATATATAAAATTATCCCACCAACATTACGATATTATTTCTTTAGCTAAAGGGTTATATTGGGATATTAATACTAATCAATTTTTAGATTCTATTTTTCCTACTGGACCTTTTATAAGTGTAAAATCTAAGTTAAATGATTTTTTATCTCCTTTAGAAACCGAACACCATAACTATGTAACCCAAAAAGGAGGTAAACCTCTCATTACAGAAGAAAGTCTTTGGATTCAGCTAATTCATGGGGATAATCTTTGGAACAGATTAGATAGAATGCCTGGAAAAATTATACCTCCCCCTTCTCAAGATTACTTAAAAACCCATTTTGCTTATGAATAAAATGTTAACTATAATCCCTGCTTACAATAAAGAAAAATTTTTAGAAGGAGCAATTGAAAGCGTTCTTCAACAAACTTACAAAAATATAGAGTTAGTAGTAATAGATGATTGTTCCACAGACAAAACATTAGAGATAGCTAAGTTATATGAACATTTACCTAATGTAACAATTTTATCAAATCCCATAAATAAAGGGTGTTATTTTTCTTTTAACAAAGGCTTAGAACATTTTAAGGATAAAAAATGGGATGCTTTTACAATACATGGTGCAGACGATATATCAGACTTAAGAAGGTTTCAACATTTTGTAGATTTATTTAAGGGTAACCCTCAAGTAATGGGTATAAAATCTACCTCTATAGAATATGATTCTAAAACTAATGAGCCCACAATTAAAGAAGGAAAACACTGCACTTTCACAGGAGAGGGAACCGCTTTTTACCGCAGAGAAGTATTTGACGAGTTAGGATATTTTGACAATACTAGATTCTCGGGTGATACTGATTATATGTGGAGGTTAGAAGCAGTGTGTTCTGCTAAAAATACTGAATGGAAAGTTGGAGCTTCAAAAGAAATATTATATATTAATTATTCTCATGATAATAATATAACTAAGTTATATGATTGGGAAATAACTCGTCCTCGTTATTGGGGAAAGATTAGAGAAGAAATTCAAAATAAAATGATACCTAATAATAATTTTTATAGAAAAACATTTAAATAATGGAATATTATGACTTTATAGAAGCGTTTAATGCCCCCCTATTAAATAAAAAGGGAGACTATCAAAAATCAGATAAAAATGATCTACATAAATATGTAGTTTTATATGATTACATTATTAATACCCAATATTTAAAAAAACAATCTCCTTTAAGCATTTTGGAGATAGGAATCAGGCAAGGAGACTCAATTAAAATTTGGGAAGAATCCTCCTTATTTAATAAAGTAGTAGGTTTAGATATTACCCCTGCAGAAGCAGAAAACGGGGTGCAATTTAAGTTTTCTAATAAAGTCACTTTAGAACAAGGAATGGATGGGTATGATCCTGAAGTAGCAAAGTATATAAGTGATAAACACTCTAAGTTTGATATTATCTTAGATGATGGGGATCATATGTGGGAAAGTCAACTTAAATTTTTTGAAAATTATTTCCCTCTTTTAAATCCTGGAGGAGTTATAATGTGTGAAGATATTAGCCAAAACTATTTACCCCAACTTCAACAACTTTGCCAACAGTATAAAGATTTTTATGTATTTGACTTAAGAGCTAAAGCTAATATCCATGGCAATGAAATAGTAGCTATTATAAAAAACCCATTCTAAAACTATGATTCGAATATTCCAACGTCATTGTAACTTTTCATCTAATTCTCACAACAAACCTCGTCCTGATTGGTTTGATAGGGAAAAAATATTTGATTCATTTATTAATACGTTAGATAAGCGTGCTGAATACACTGCTTTTCATGATTGTGGAAATGGAGATATTGAAGACCATTTTTTAAATAATAAAAATATAAATAAAATTAGTGAATTTGGGGGTAATGATGCTCAATCCTTTTTAAATTTACTTAATTATGTAAATGAACAAAATTATGAGGGTGAAGATATAATTTATTTTGTTGAAGATGATTATCTTCATAAAAAAGGGTGGATAGATATTTTGCTAGAAGGGTTTAAATATATAAATGCTGAGTATTTTACATTGTATGATCATCCTAACAAATATTGGCCTGGAATGTGGGAGAAATATCCTTCTTACTTAATAACAACTCCTTCAACTCATTGGAGAACTACGGTTTCTACAACTAATACTTATGCTTGTACTGCAAATACTTTAAGAAAACATTTTGATATACATGTAAAATATTGTGACTTAGTAGAAAAATGGACTAAGGATCATGATAAATTTACTCATTTGTGGAATGAAGGATCAAACTTAGTATCTTGTATTCCTGGGTATTCGGCTCATGTTGAAGAAAATATGCTATCACCCATAATAAAATGGGAAAACTTAATTAATAAATAAAATATGGCACACAAAGAACAAAAAAATTACTTAGATAAAGTAAAAAAAGAACACCCTAAAGCATTTAAAAACATTAAAGTTTTAGATATAGGTTCATTTGATGTAAATGGTAATGAAGCCCCTTGGTTTGATGATTGTGAATTTATTGGATTAGATTTACTCCCAGGACCTGGAGTAGACGTAGCTTGCCCCGCAAATGAATATGATGCTCCTGATGAGACTTTTGATACTATTATTTCTTGTGAATGTTGGGAACACAACCCCTTTTATAAAGAGAGTATTTTAAACTCAATTAGAATGCTTAAGTCTGGGGGATATTTTATTTGGAGTTGTGCCACAACAGGAAGACCTGTTCACGGAACTGCATCACAAGATGAAATTGATAAAGCTAAAGGAATAACCTCCCAAGGCAACAAAATCTCAGAGTGGAAGACTATGCCCAATGTGGAAAAAGAGGATTGGGATAATGAGTACTATAAAAATGTTACAGAGGAAGATATTAGATCTTTTTGTAATGTAGATGAAATTTTTAGCTCGTATAAATTTGAAGTAGAACCAAATCATCATGATTTATATTTTTGGGGAATTAAAAGATGATATCAGTAATAATACCAACTTATAAAGAGGTTGAAAAGTGGACGAAAGATTTCCACAAATTCTTACACTTATGGAACGAAGGATCTAATTTACTATCTTGCATGCCTGGGTATTCTTGTCATGTTGAATCCACAATGTTTAGCCCTGTCTTTAATTGGAAACAATTAGTAAAATGAACAACTCTATTTGTATATTAGGAGATGGGTTGTTGGGAGCTGAGCTTAAAGCCCAGACGAAATGGGACGTAGTATCTAGAAAACAAGATGGGTTTGACATTACTCAACCTGAAGAATGGCATAAAAACTTCCTTCAAATAGAACATGGAGATATATTATACCCTAAATATACTACTTTAGTTAATTGTATAGCTTGTACCGATACCTATTCTGTGAACAAACAAGTTCACTGGGATGTAAATTTGCAAGGAACTAAAAATTTAATAGATTTTTGTAATAAGTGGAAAATTAAATTGATCCATATTTCATCTGATTATGTTTATACACACTCAAAACCTAACGCTTCAGAGATAGATCCCCCTGTACATTGTGCTACTTGGTATGGGTATACTAAACTAGTATCTGATGCTTTAGTACAATTAGAATGTAAAGATTATTTGGTTATACGAACCACCCATAAACCTACTCCTTTTCCATATAATGAAGCTTGGGATACTCAAACAGGCAACTTTGACTATGTTGATACGATCGCTTTGGGCATAATAGAATTAGTTCAAAAACAAGCTAGGGGTGTATTTAATGTGGGGACTGAAAATAAGTCTATGTATGATTTAGCTAAAAAAACTAACCCACAAGTTACCCCCTCAAATTCCCCCCCAGAGTTAACTCCAAGAGATGTATCTATGAACATAAGCAAATACCAAAATTTTATTAATCCATGATTTCAGTAATTATTCCAACTTACAAAGAGCCCGAAGCTCTAGATTTATGCCTTACTTCTGCTATTAAAGGTCAAACCCAAGAAAACCAAATTATAGTAGTAGTAGATGGTTTTTATGATTTAAATAAAGAAATACTTAATAAACACAAAAAGCATATCGAAATTCTTAACCTAGAAGAAAATGTAGGTTTAGTTAAGGCTATGAATTTAGGAGTTTATAATGCTAGGTCTAATAAAATTCTTATTGTAAATGATGATAACGTATTCCCTGATGAATGGGATGTAGCGTTAGTAGCAAATTATTCCCCGGGATCAGTACTTGCCCCTAATCAAATTGAACCCAATCCTAGTATGTTTAAACATTTCCACATTAAAGATTTAGGTAGAGACCCTAAAACATTTAATTTAAAAGCATTTTGGGAATATGAAGAAAGTATTATTGAAGAAAATAAAGTAGAACCTAATGGTAGCACATTTCCTATTTTTATGAATAAATGGGATTATTTAAAAGTAGGGGGGTTAGATGAATCTTATCCTGGTGCTTGGGTTACTGATTGGGATTTTTTCCTTAAGTGTGAAATAGCAGGGTTACAAATGCTTAGAACATTTGAATGCCATTTTTACCATTTTGTATCTTTAAGTACTGAAGGTACTTATGAAGAAAAATTGGCTAAACAAAACAAAGAGAAGGCTTGCCATGAGTTTTTTAAATACAAATGGGG
>JAAHTG010001618.1_pt1 | contig 14770 bp, 10 predicted proteins | sample 6116081 | NCBI WGS metagenome assembly JAAHTG01 (sample SAMN13939989, study PRJNA603662) | sponge metagenome | isolation source: marine sponge | host: Mycale hentscheli | place: New Zealand | collected 2005 | reverse complement strand
TAATTTAGGGGAGGATTAACCTCCTCCCCTTTTTTTTAACTTTAATTAAATTATAATAAAATGAAAAAAAGAAACACAACCGCTGTTGCAAAACAGTACAGATTAAAACGAGATGTAGCTCCTTTATCGTTTATGTTATCATCTCATCACAACAAAAGAACCCCATTACTTTATTTTGACGAAGACACGCAGACAAATAGAGCGTTACGTTATGCAAGAAATCAGAAATCACCTTTTGAGGACGAGCAAGATGGAAACGCTATATTAGAACCAATTGTTTTTGAAGATGGGTTTTTAAATGTAGAAAGAGGAAATCAAGCTCTTCAAGAATTCTTATACTATCATCCTCAAAACGGACATGTCTTTGAGGAAATAAATAAAGCGGCTGATGCGGCTGAAGAATTAGAAATAGAGGAAATTATTTTAGATGCTCAAATTTTAGCTAAAGAGTTAGATTTAAACACTTTAGAAAGTTTATCCAGGGTTTTATTTGGAGCTGCGGCAGCTAAGAGAAGTACCGCTGAATTACGAAGAGATATGTTAATTTTCTCACGAACTAACCCAAGTGAGTTTATTGATATATTAAACGACCCTTCATTACAGGTTTATGATGATGTAGCTAAATTTTTAGGAGCGGGATTATTATCTCTTAGAAATAAAGGTAGAGATGTATACTTTAATTTACCTACTAATAAAACTAAAATGTTAACTGTTCCTTTTGGAGAAGACCCGGCTGATATTATAAGTTCGTATATGCAAACTGACGATGGGGTAGAAACGTATAAACTTTTAAATAAAATGTTAAAAGGAGATTCTACACCAAAGGCCATTAAAAAACCTAAAAAGAAAGAAAAGGATAAAGAAGAAGAATAGTCACTTAAGAAAGCACCTAAATAAGGTGCTTTTTTTTTGCTTATCTTTGTACTTTATTAACCAAAAAATTTTTTAAAATGGTAAAATTTCTTAAAATCACAGACGCACCTACTACGGGTCAATTAATTAACATTAACGAGATTAAAGCTATCGCTACATCAAGTGGTACAGCTACTACAGTTACTGTTGAGTATGCTGACGGAACAACTACAACTGTTACTACAGCTGCTCAAGTAGATTCTGATGTTTATTATGCAATCGTAAACGGTATTGAAAAAGCATTAGCTACAAGCTGGACAAACCCTTATTACTCATTAGATCTTCCTAAGGCGGTAACAAGTGTTATAAATGCTTAATTAGATTAATTTCTTTTAAAGATTAAGAGGGGTTCTAAAAAAAATAGAACCTCTTTTTTTTTATTATCTTTGTAAAAATGTTTATATAGTATGGCGGCATCAATTAACGAAGTAAGAAATACAGTTTTAGCAATAGCTAATAAAAATAACTACGGATATATATCTCCACAAGATTTTAATCTGTACGCGAAGCAAGCTCAGATTGACATGTTTGAGGATTATTTTTACGCTTATAATAGTTGGATTAATAAGCAAAATGCAAGGATGTCAGGAACAGGGTATGCGGATGTAATAAAAGGATTAGAGGAGGTTATAGATACTTTTTCAACCCAAGTATTTTTACCTCAAGTGAATTCCAATATCTATTCCTTACCCTTAGATTATTATTTAATTAATAAACTATTTTACTACTCAACTCCCTTGTTTACAGGAACAAGTACAGCGGTAACTCCGGGTCAATTAATTGACGCGGCAGCGGTAGGATGGACAACTATCCCAACCAATTCTCCTACTCCCGCTATAGGAAGTATAGTGGTTAACACTACTACACTAAAAGAAGCCTATATAACAGGTGTTTTAAACGGGTCTACAGTCACTTTAAGCGAAGATATATTTTTACTGGTAGGAGAGTCTTATGTGATATATAACAACTCTAAAATTAAAGAAGTAGAACGAGTGACTCAGAGTAAGATATTTTATTTGACTAACTCTATGCTCACTGCTCCCAGTAATAGTTATCCAGCTTATGTTTTGGATGGGAATAACATAACAGTATACCCTACTACTATTTTACAAGCGGGAGCTATACGGTCTCAATATGTCAGGTATCCTTTAGACCCAAGATGGACATGGACTTTCTTAAATGTAGGAGAACCTCAATTCGATCCTACTCAAGCTGATTTTCAAGAGTTTGAATTACCAGAGTCAGATGAACCAACTTTGATAGCAAAGATTTGTCAATATGTAGGAATAGAGATTAGAGACGCGGAGGTATATAATTTTGGAAAAACAGAAGAAGGTAACGAAATACAAGAAAGTAGTTAATTATGGCATATATTACAGATTATCAATATTACGAAAACGGATTACCCCCAGGGAGTGTTCAGTCTGAAGCGAATTGGGGTTCATATCAATATGTATCTTTAGAGGATATTGTAAATAATTTTATGTTAATGTTTCAGGGAAATAATGAAATTATTAATAATATAAACAGATATCAAGTTTTATTTCATGCGAAAAGAGGGATTCAGGAATTGAATTATGATGCAATGAAAGAAATAAAGATATTAGAATTAACAGTGTGTGACACTCTTAGATTTGTTCTTCCTCAAGATTATGTAAACTGGGTTAGAATATCTTGGGAGAAAGACGGAATGCTATATCCTTTAACGGAAAACATTCAGACTAATTGGAGTGGAGCGTATTTACAAGACCATAATTGTAATATACTTTTTGATATTGACGGTAATGTTTTGAAGCCAAGTGAGTCGTTTTGGGACAAACAAAGGTTGGACGGAACTCAAAAAACAATGTATTTAGGAGATGGTCAATATAACGGACAACAAGGATGGAATATAGATGGTGGTTGGTATTTTGACTACCAAATAGGAGATAGGTTTGGGTTAAATACAGAAACAGCAAATGTAAACCCCACTTTTAGTATAAATAAAAAAGGTGGTGTTATCAACTTTAATTCAGTTATGTCTGGGAAAATAGTAGTGTTAGAATATGTTTCTGATGGAATGGAAAATGGTAATGACTCCAGCGTAAGTGTAAATAAATTATTTGAAGATTTTATATACGCCTATATAAAATTTGCTATTTTGAATGGTAGATACGGGGTACAAGAATATATAATTAATAGAGCAAGAAAAGATAAGTCATCTCTTTTGAGAAACGCTAAATTAAGATTAAGTAATATACACCCTGGACGACTCTTAATGAACTTAAGAGGCCAGGATAAATGGTTAAAGTAATATGGCACACGAATCTGCAAATTTTATAGCCGGTAAAATGAACAAGAGCGTGGACGAACGATTAGTTCCTCCAGGAGAGTATATTGACGCAATGAATGTTCGTTTAGGGTCTACTGAGGGCACTGAGATAGGAGCGGTAGAAAATTCGAAAGGTAACACGGTTCTTACCCAGTTAGAGTACAATAACGCTCCTTTAGTGGGAGATACGAGGTGTATAGGGGTGTATGAGGATGGTATAAACGAAACATTATATTGGTTTGTACACAATGAAGGCAATCCTAATTCTATTGTAACAGGAGTTGTTGATTTAGTTGTTTCTTATAATACCAATACTGGATCACTTATTTATCATTGTATTAGCACTGAAGTGTTAGGTTTTGATTTCAAATATCTTATTACTGGAGTAAATAAAATTGAGGGATTATTATTTTGGACAGATGATTTAAATCCTCCAAGAATGATAAATGTTGCTTCTGATTACGACTACCCAGTGGGAGGATTAGATAATGTTTTTGAAGAAGAGGATGTAAGTGTTGTTGTAAAACCTCCAGGATTTGAAGATTACGATGATATCACTACTTGGGCTCCTTTAGGTTCTCCAGAACTTGAATCTTTTAGATTAGTGGGTCAAGAAAATTATATGGAAACTCGTTTTCTTTCTTTTGCGTATAGATATCGATATGAGGATGGACAATATAGTGCTACATCTTTATTTACCACCCCTTCTTTTCAACCCCAAGAATTTAGATTTAGTATTCAAAATTATCTAAATGCGGGTATGTATAATCGTTATAATGCGTGTAGGGTAACTTTTTCTACTGGGTCTAAAAGGGTAAAAGAAATTGATTTACTTTATAAACAAACCACGAGTAATACTATTTATGTAATCAAGAGATTTAATAAACAAGAGTTAGGGTGGGGGGATAATAATTACGAAACAGAAACATTTACTAATAGTGAAATATATACAACCTTAGGGTCAGATGAATTACTCAGGCAATATGATAATGTTCCTCGAATCGCTAAAGCTCAAACTATTCAAGGGAATAGATTAATGTATGGAAATTATGTAGATGGATATAATATTAAACAAACCAAGGGAGGAAGTGATATAAAAATAGATTACTTAGTATCCCCTACATCTTTAGAGATAACGGGAGAAGTAATAGGGGATGGGTCAAGCAATCCCCAAGTTACATCTGCACCGTATACTTTTGGCCCAGGAACGGCAGGCGCAGATTCTATTTTAACATGGGACTTAACTAACGCTAACCCATCGGCTGGGGATATTACTGCGGGTACAACATTTAATTTTTCTTTCTCAATAGAACAGCAGTCTATTACATGTTCTCCCGGAGCAACTGTTGATTGTACCGCTGCGTCAGCTTATATGCAGTCATCTCCGTTTACTTTAAGTATGACATTTACCTGTCCAGTTGATTATCCAGATGTAACCGCTATGTGTGCGAGTCCAGAGTTTGCGGCCAAGATTGGAGGAAATGCAGCTCAAGGATATTCAGGGGTGGGACTACTACAACAATTATATCCATGTAATAACTCGGATAACGGAGGGACTTTGTCTGATAGATTTTATTCAGCCGCAACTGACCCGATGACAGGAACAGGGTTGGAATTAATTAGTGGAGGGATGACAGCCGCTCAACAGTGTGCTACTCCTATTGCTGGATGGCCCTTATTTTGTAGTACTACGGTTATTAGCGGTGGAGTAACCGATGGAGCTGTTGCAGGTTTTTTAACTGACTCTACAGCTGACTTTATTACAGATGGTGTATCTAATGGAGATCAGGTTATGGATATGTCCACTGGTTTAACAGCTACTGTAGATACTACAGTTAATCCTATTACAGCAACTTCTTTACCAATCGTAGATAATACCGGTGGTTTAGCTACGTTAGAAACTTCAGGAGTTACATATCAAATAGTATCAGGAGGGGGGGCAGTCGCTGCTCCATGTGATCCTTTTGGATTTGAATTTTTACCATTAGCTGGAGGGTTTTCCCTTAAAATACCTGCTACTCAATATTGGGCAGACGATGGAGCGGGAACAACGTCAGGCGCATTTATATATTATAACTGGATAGCTTACGGATGTAGTGCGGGATATTTAAAATCTGCGGATACAGGTAGTTTACATTCTAATAGAGATTACGAGGTAGGAATAGTATATATGGATGAATACGCACGAGCATCTACAGTGTTAGTAAGTAATAATAATACAGTATATTTTGACCCTTCAACATCAGTATTCAAAAACAGGGTAACGGTTCAATTATCCAACTTACCTCCATGGTGGGCTAAAAAATATAAGTTTGTAATGAAACCCAGTGAAGGAACTTATCAAACTATTTTTTCTAATATATTTTACCAACAAGATGGTTCAGCTACAGCTCCTACAGGTGCTGCTACAGAAAACAACCCCAGCTTAGTGTGGTTTAAATTAGACGGGAATAACCAAAACTTAGTAAATGTAGGGGATGAATTAATAGTAAAGGTAGATACAGCAGGACCTGTGCTAACTGAAGAGAAGACTACGGTGTTAGCTGTAACTGCTTTCCCTTCTAAAGGGATTACTGCTAAATCCTTAAAGGGATTATACATGTTATTAAAACCCTCTGGATGGACTATTGAATCTATACAACAAAATTATTTTAGAGGAACAAAAAATAAAGACGCAACCAGTACAAGTTTTACCGGTGGGTGTATTAATGATTATAGTCTTAATGAGGACGCTCCTAATAATAACACTCCCTACACCATACCCGCTGGTTCTACTATACGAATAAGAATCCGTAACTGGAGAGGTGGAGGAGAAGGATTATGTGATAGCAAAAGTTTAACTTATGATAAAAGTTTTGTTTCTACAGCGGACTACCCTAATTTTCACGCCTGGAGTGTGGGAGATGATTTAGCAAGTCAAATGACGTGCGCTCAAGCTTCTTCCTGTTCAGAGATGAGTATTAGTTATAATACAGCTCTTCAAACCGGTACGGGATGTTTTAACAGTCCTTTTGCTACCGTCTGCTCTTGTAGAGTATCTGCAACAGGAGCTATGTTTTTCGTTAATTCCTGTGGAATACCAAGATGTTGGGAGTGGTTTGAATACTATAATGGTCATTGTGCTACAACGATTGAGGTAACCAGAGGAGGTTCGTTATTAGTATGGGAAACAGTACCTCAAGATGCTGACCCTAATTTATTTTTTGACGCATCTGATTTATTAGATATAGAACCTTTGGTTCCTGGTGGACAAAACTATCACATGGCTAAAAAGATTTTTAATGGATCAGCCTTACCTTCAGACCCATGGTCTTTACCAGCGGGAGAAACAAATCAAACAGCTGGGAATATAGATTTGGTTACTACTTTAGATTTTTACAACTGTTACACTTTTGGTAACGGAGTAGAAAGTTTTAGAATAAACGATAGTCCTGCCGGTAAAAGTTTTCTTTTAGGAGAAAGAGTCTTAGCGGTTTCTAATCAAGATTTTAAAGAAGCGGATAGATTTGCTGGAATGACATATAGTGGGGTATATAGTGGAGCTGCTAACTCCAATAACCTAAATGAATTTAATTTAGGATTATTAAACTATAAAGATTGTGAAACAAGATTTGGACCTATCATGAAAATGCATTCTCGTGAAACAGATATTTTAGTTTTACAAGAAGATAGAATTTCTTATGTTTTATCCGGTAAAAATGTGATTACTGATTCCACAGGTGGTGGAGCTATTGCCTCTGTTCCGGAAGTTTTAGGAACACAAATAGCTCGAATAGAAGAATATGGTATAAGTTTTAATCCAGAAAGTTTCTCTGCGTGGGGATATGATATGTTTTTTACGGACACTAAAAGAGGTGCTGTTATTAAATTAAGAGGTGGTTCTCATGGAAGTGACCAATTAGAGACTATACAAGTATATGGGATGAATTCTTGGTTTAGAGATAATTTTAATGCTAATTTAACTACACAAAAATTAGGAGGGTACGACCCTTATATGAAGGAATATGTATTAGGAACAAACCTCCGAGAAGTTCCTGTACCCGCATCTATCGTTCCTTGCGGACAATCCGTTACACAGTATAGTGCATCAAGTGATATAAACTACGAAGTAGATTTAGGATTAGTAATTGGGTTGGTAACCATCCCTTACACTATAACATCAGGAACAATAAATATATCTATAGTATGGAATGGGGTTACTTATACCTCAGGGAATGTAAGTGGAAATGGTTCGTTCAGCTTCAATAAAACATTTAATACTCCAGATACCGCGGAGGTAACTATTACTGTAGTTAGCGGACCTGCTGCTTATGGAGTAACTGTAGAGTGTCCTCCTGAAGTAGAGTTAACAGTTATACAAGTGGTAGTTAATTCCAACAATTATACCGGAGAGTTTATACATACTAATTATAACTGGAATGACACCACAAATATAAGTGCTTTTACCGGATTCTCCCCCGCATCACTAACTACTATTCAACCTTCAGAATATCAAGCTCAAACAGGAGTTCGTTCAGTAGGAGGATTCCCTTATAGTGGAGCGGATATTACATTGCGTACTCAAAAAATATCACCGGATAATTTTGACTTTAATCCGGCTCTACATAGGTTTAGAATATTATCATCTTCAACATTATATACTAATTCTCCTGCGGATACTACAGCTTTATTAACTGCTGCTCCAGTAGTAAGTGGAGCAATAATTAACCCTTCGTTAGATACTTATCAGTCTACCGAAGCGGCTTTTAGTATGCCTTTAGGTAATCAGTATTTATACTTAGTTTGGGATTTAAGACTTATATCGGAAGGAGAGTTATGTTATTGCGACCCTCCTCCAACTAATTCGGCTGATGACGTATGTTGTACTTGCTCCGTAGGATGTCAACAGGTATATGTAGGCCCTCAAACATTTAGTTCATCCGCAGCTTGTGCTACAAATACTGATACTGTAGGATTTAGTCAAGTAGGGTTTAATGGAGCTGGTTCTATTCCTCAATTAGGTAATATTGTTTACGACAATACATCTTGTAATGTAGGAAGTTCAGGTAATTATTTACCATCAGGTTTTTATGTGACAGACCCTAATTCTCCATCAACAGCATCACCTAAAAATTGGATAGAAGTTGGTTCAAATGGAGTAGTAATTAACAGCGGATCATGTTAAACATTAAATTAAATATATATTATGGCTTGTAATACAGGAAATTATTTTTGGCCAGGAGTATCATTTGCTTCTGCCCCTCAATTATATACAGATTCAAATTTAACCATAGTAGCCCCTGACGGATGGTATTCTATTGGAGGTGTATACCGCCAAATGTCATCGGGAATATTAGGACCTCAGGTTCCCTGTCCTTCATGTGTAGTTCCTTGTGGAGGAGGGTTGTCTATTGGAGGATTTAGTACAGGTTTATTTGCTATTGCTTTTGATATGGGGACAGTTCCAGGGGCAGCCGTTATTACTTTTAGTTCAGGAGTAAGTAACACCACTGTAACTCCTATTCCAGATGGACTTACATGGAGTTATAATGGAATGAGCTCCGCTGAAGGTAGCTCTTTAGTTGGAGGGTATCAAAAAGGTATAATAGGAGCTCCAGACGGGCCTCCCGCAACATTTTCTGTTCCTTGCTTTAATAATAATCCAGGAACACCTCCTATTACTACCGCTATAGGGAGTAATGGAATTACTCCAAATGGAGCTCAGTATTATATATGGGACGCGAGTATTAATAATTTTGTAGCATCAGGAGCTGCTACGATGGGTCCTTATACCGGTATCACTAATAATGCAAACGGGTCTTCAGGAGTTTATCCTAATATAGAATCTTTAGAATCCACTCTTTTAGACTGGAATTGTACGGCTTTAGGTAGTGGGAATTGTGGAGCAGGAACTGCTTTAAACATACCTCCGTCCCCTTTGGATGGAGTTCAACCTATAGCCCCTAATTTAGCCGCGTCTGTAGGAAATCCCTGGCCTTCATCTAATGGAGAATACAGGGGGTGGACGACAGTTATTCCTTCTCCGCCAGGAGTTACAAATAGTATAGCTACGGTCATAATAACAGCTCCTTGTGTTAATACATGGTGGGGAATACACGTTCAATGCCCTCGTCAATTAACGTCAATAGAATCAAGTACTGTTTCTCCTTTAGGAACAGCATTTGCTACGGTATGTGCCGAAGCTTTGTCGACTACAATATATCATGTTCCTGTAGATAATGCAGGTAATACCAATCCTAATTCATCATATTCTGTGGGTGGAACTACATTCCCTGCAAGTTATGACCCTGCGACACCAGGTCAATACGGTCAACCAGATGGAGTTTTAGGTCTACATGATTGGGTTTATACCGATCCTAATGGAGTAACTCCGTTACCTATCGGTATGTATAAGGTTAGATTTGACCCTCAAGACGGGTCGGGTCTATCTAATTGGGTAATAGAAGTAGGGATGTTAGAATATAAAGATGTAGATGGAGGTGGGCACGCTTTACCTCCAGAAGGATATCCAGCACCAACACAGAGTAGTGGGACAAGACAACCTGGAATAGTAACATCAATAACTAAATGTCCATAAAATAATTAATTATGACAACACCATACGAACCATCAACAATATCTTATAGTGAAGATGTAAAAGGATGGCCGTCTTTTTACTCTTTCTTACCTGATTTTATGATGGGTATGAATGGGTTTTTTTACACTTGGAATGGAGGAGATTTATATAGACACAATACTAATCCATCCAGAAACACTTATTATGGAGTATTTGCTCCTTCAACTATAACTTCGGTTTTTAATTTTGAGCCAATGAGTATAAAGTTGTTTAAAACCATGTCTTATGAGAGTAGTGATAGTTGGACATGTACCTCTTTATTTTCAGACTTAGGAAATGGATCAATGTTAAATACTTTTTTTGAAGAAAAAGAAGGGGAATGGTTTACTTTTTTAAGAGAGAATGAGGGTACATTAGATTTTAGAGACAGGTCTACTAATGGAATTGGGATATGTACAAATATAACTGGCCCTCCAGCTGCTGTAGTGATTGAATTTGGGATACAAGATATAGGAAGTATTCTTAGTATAGGAGATGCCGTATATTTTGTAACTCCTTCTATTCCTCCTGCAATATCGGGAACTCCTACATTTGGAGGAACGGTAACTAATATTGTAAGACAAAGCACTACGGATGTTGCAGGGGTTGTTACTCCCGCTTCTATTACTATAGATACTGTTGGGCCTCCACTGGGGACTATTCCTCCTTTAGGAGATTTTATTTGTTTTGTAAAAGATGCGGTAGCTGAGTCTCATGGGGCTCGGGGGTATTTCTTGAATTTTACACTATCCAACAGTAATGTTAACGCTGTAGAGTTGTTTTCTGTAGGGAGTAGCGTTATGAAAAGTTTTCCATAAGTTTTACTATCTTTGCATAAATGAAATTAAATATACTTGCACTGAAAGAAAATGATTATGAGAACATTCTGTGTAAATGGTGGACAGACTGGAGGTGGAACCCTCCAAAACGAGACTTTTTACCTGAAAATGGTACAGGTGGATTTATTGTCTACGATGGAGATGTTCCGGTATGTGCCGGATTTATGTATACAACAAACTCAAAAGCAGCGTGGTGTGACTGGATAATATCTAACATGGAGTATAAAGATAGACAAAAAAGAAAAGAAGGGTTGGAATTATTAGTTCAAACAATCAGTGATAAAGCAGAAGAATTAGGAAAAAAGTATGTGTACGCATTGATTAAAAATAAACCTCTGATTAATGTATATAAAAAAATAGGGTATATGGAAGGTAGTACCTACACCCACGAAATGATTAAAATAATATAATATGGCAGTAGTAACAACAGCAGTAATAGGTGTAGCAACAGCAGGTGCATCAGCATATCAAGGATTCTCTAATGCGGCCAAACAAAAACAATTAGCTAATGAAGCTGATACCGCAGCTAAGAAGGCTATGACGGAAGCTAAAGCTAAAGCGGAGACAGATTATTATGCAGGTCTTAACGTCCCTTTAGACGCTTATGAGGCAGAGTTTGAAAATAACTTAGCGATAGCTCAACAAACCACGGAAGCGTTACAAGAAGGAGATGCTCGAGCTTTGGCAGGAGGAGTGGGAAGAGTACAAGCTGCTGGTCAAGAGGGAGCGGAAGCAACTCGAATTGCTATGGGTGAAGAGATTTCTGACCTTAATAAAATGAAGGCTGACTCTAAAGAAGCTATAAACCAACAACTTATAGAGATGGATGTAGCGGCCGCTAAAGAACAAAACATGAGAATGAGAGACGCAGAAGCAGCTCGTTCCGCTTCTATTCAACAAGGAATAGAAGGAGTTGGAGGGGTGATGACTGGATTAGCTTCAGTAGCTCCTTTATACGGAAAGAGTAAAGCGGACCGTAGGGGTGGTAAAATTGCGGAACAATACGCTGACCAAAAACCCGCGGGGATGAGTGATAGAGAGTGGCAAGCAAAAATGGGAGACCAGAACTTTAGTAGAAAAGATTATAGAGCCCTTAAAAATGCCGAGAAAGGTAGAGCCAGATGGAATTTTAAAGATGAAAGGTTTGATTTTCAAAGTGATTTAGGGATGGACTATATGAATTTAGACTATTAAAATAAGATAATATGGCAAACGGAATTCCAAGTAAGAGTAAGATAAATTTTGATGTTTACGAAAGAGCCGATCCTGAATCGCAGATAAATTGGAGCGAACAGGCTAAGAAGATAACGGGTGTAATGGAAGGCATCCGGGACGAAAGGCAGACTAAAAAGGCTGAGATTGAAAAATCTTTTCAAGACCAACAAACAGCCTTACAAGATATAGGGGAATATGATAATCCTACTATCCAACAATTTGTAATGAATGGAGGTCAGGATGTTTCTAATAAATTATTAGATGTTAAGAACTTAGTAGAGAGAGGGTTAATGAAACCTTCAGACGCTACTATGTGGCAACATAACGCTACTACCGGTTTTGACTTATTGAAAAAGAACGCTACTCAATATGATAAAACTTTCCAAGAATACACCACCAGAATGCAAGAAAAGATGGAGGGATCTAATTTATCTGTAGGGTCTCCGTATGAAGTTTGGATGGGGAAACAATTAGAGGGGTTTGCAAAGATGAATAACATGTCTTTACAAGCTGATCCTGAAACAGGAAATATGGTGATGTTAAAAACAGACGAAAACGGAGAGCCTATTCCTGGAGAAAGTATGAGTGTTCAGCATATGACTCTACTTATGAAACAACAGATTGATAATTTTGATGTAGGAAAAGCTTCTGTAGCTATTAAAGGCGAGTTAGGGAACAAGATTACAGCCTTTATCAGAAGTAATGGGGTTACATCAGAGATTACTACCCAAATGAGAAGTAGAGCAGAGACAGAGTTTTTTGATACTAAGGAGGGTCAGAAATTTTTAACTTTAAAAGCTCAGCAAATGTTAGCTAATGACTTTAATAAGGGGTCTATGATGATGAATGCTAATTTAACTACTGAAGATGGGACTGCATTTGAAGCGGGTAGTCAGGCAGATTATGATAAATGGAACGAAGAAAACCCAGATAACGAAAAGAATAATCCATACTTAGTTATGGAGTTTGGGGAGGATAATCAATACCACCCAAAGTTTAATGAGTATCAAGATAAGATTGCTATGGATTACGCTGAAAAATCTATTACAAGTACATTGGATATTAAAGAAACTAAAGACATTAAGAAAACTCAGAAAACAGAGAATCAATGGGAATATAAATCTGAGCAAGAGAAAGGTAAGGAAATGACGTTTGGTAAAAATGTTAATATGCTAACCTCCGGAGACCCAAGAGAAAGAAAGTCTGCGGCTGAAGCGATAGGAGCTCAGACTGGGTCAGATATTAAAGTGAATATTGATGATGATGGAAATACAACTTCTTTTGTTGTTATTAAACCTGGGTTTGCAGCTAAAACTATTAGCGCTTTTGCAGATGACGGGTCTCCTTTATCTGTAGATGAATTAAACAGACAGATTTATAACCACGCAACAACCGGTGAGGGTACTTACGACCAGTATGTACAAAATGGTGGGGAGGTAGGTGAAAATATAGGAACAGGATCAGTGGATGTAAAACAAGCCGGGAAAGCGGTAGCGTATAAACGACTCAAAAAAGATTGGTCCGCAAAAGAATACCTTGGTTTTTCTGGAGGAATAGGCGGAGGTAAGTTAGGAAATACAAATACCTCTAAAATTATTTCTGGGTTTAATACCCTGTTAGATAGTTCAGATTTTTGGCCACAGGGTTTAAATATTAATAAATCCGTAAAAGAGTCTGGTGGAAACTTAGTCTTTAAAATTGGAAAATCTACGGTTACAGTTCCTAATAAATGGGGAACTAAGATTGATGATATAATTAATCAATTACAAAACGCTATTACAAAAGAGGTAAACCTTTATAATCAAGGAGGACAAGACGATAGGACTGGTAATAAATATAATTAGTAATCTATGAATGAAGAAGCTATCCAAGACGGCTATGATTACTTTGTAAAAACCGGATATGCCGGAACTATAGAGGATTATCAGCAATTATTAAAAGACAATGTAGAGGCTTTTAATGATACCTATAAGCATTTTGTTGAGACGGGATATAACGGAACGGTTGAAGCCTTCCAGGTTTTAACAGGAGTTACTCCTGAACCTGAAGAAGTTGTTACCGAAGAAGTTGTAACTGAAGAAGTGGTAGAAGAAGGACCTCCAGAGATAACTGATAAACAGGTTGAGGGTGCTTTAACCGAAGGTATACCAGGTTCCCCTGAGCAATTATCCCCTCCATTAGATAACGAGCAAGAGATAGATCAGAACATACAAGTTGTAGACGGAGAGGTAAATGTGAACGAACAAGAGATAGACCAAAACACACAATCCCCTGACAGAGATGTAAATATGGATGAAGAAGAGATAGACCAAGCTCCATCCCAGAGAAGTTCTGACCGGAAAATATTAGACTATTGGGCTGCGATAACTGAATCAGATCGTGAATGGTATTTAAAACAGTATGGAGAGGAACAACTGGCACAACAACAGATTTACCAAGAAATGGTAGAGGAGTGGGAGTCAAAGAGTGACGATTATAAACAGGAGTTTTTAGACCGAGGACAAGGAGATGAGCATGTAGCTATGATGTTGCAATTCCAGAAGGTAGGAGATTTGAGTGACGCAGAGATGTATGATTATTGGACTGATGGAGGGACTAATACTTTAGACGTTTCTATTGGTGATGATATGGACGATGGAAGTGTAGGGACAGACCAACTTATTGAACCTCAAAAAATAATCCAAAGGTCGGAAAAATTTGGAGGGGGTAACGCTCTATTAAATACTATTAAAAACATATTTAAAGGACAAGACTCTTCAGGAGATAACAAATACCAACGAAAGTATTATGAAGAAAATGAAGAGACGGGGGAAAGAATTGATGAAGAGAAAAAGGGGTACATTACAAGTGACGACCCGTTTACACAATCCTTACAACATATTGATGCCGAGCTAATTG
>JAAHTG010000853.1_pt1 | contig 14791 bp, 9 predicted proteins | sample 6116081 | NCBI WGS metagenome assembly JAAHTG01 (sample SAMN13939989, study PRJNA603662) | sponge metagenome | isolation source: marine sponge | host: Mycale hentscheli | place: New Zealand | collected 2005 | reverse complement strand
TAAAATTTTTCTCAGTAGATACAGCTACAATATACCCCCCACAATTAGAATTTAGATGGGATGATTTTACTTGGAGTACAGGATCACTTTCAGTACTTTCATCATCAACCCCTTATGTTTCATTAGCCGAAAACCCAGGCACATTTAATCAAGATGCTGTAAATAGATTTAGAGTTTATTCAAGACCTGAATATCCTACTAGAACATTTACAACTGCTTCATTATATACTACAAACTATTACCTTCCAGAAGGTTCTACTTGGGCTATTAAAGATTTGGATACAAATGAATTTGTTGTTAACTTTGATAACAACTATACTAAATTAAGTGCGGACTCAACATCTTGTTACTTTGATGTTTATATGAATGGTTTAGAACCTGAAAGGTATTACAAAATTATGATTTCAAGTAGTATCGATGGAAGTCAACAAATTTTTGATGACAAATATTACTTTAAGGTAATTAATGGATAATGGCTCGAAGAATTGATTTAAATAAAAATGTTTTTAATAAGGAGGATTTTCTAAAAACAGTAGATACCTCTTTTAAACAGTTAGTCCCACCTACCCCAGAGGAAGTTCCGGTCTTTACTGTTGATGATTTCTTTGTAGAATATGAAAGATTATTTTTTGAGATTCCAAAAGAGGGAGAAACTAATTCTCATCAATATTTAGCACAACGAAGTGGTGAATATGCTAATTTTGATTTAGTAAATGAAGAAATTCAAGCATTATTAGATGAAATTGCACAATTAAGACAAGATAACTTGGATTTACAACAACAAGTATTTGATTTACAACTTGATTCCGCTCAACCATCAACCCCTGGTAGTTCATCAAGATCTAATATTTTAGGAAGATAATATTAAATGGCCACAATATCTCAAACATCCCCAGATAATTTTTCAATCCAAGATTATACATTCGAGGATTACGATGTAGTTCCTAATTTTGAGGTAACATCATTATTCCAACCAGAAGAAGATTTGGTTGAATATTTTATATATGATGCTAATAGTAACCTTATTCATTCTGAATATAAGTCTACCTCATATTCATTTACTCAAGATCCTTCAATTGTAAATTTAGGTGGATATTCTACTATTAATATTGATCCTGAAAAAGACTTATCAAATTTAGGATTTGATGTAGGTCAATATAACATTGTGTACAACTTTTTTGAACCTCAATTAAGTAGCAACTCTAATTTAAAATTTTACCTAAAAGAAATTTCATCAGATAGAACTGAATTAAGATTAGCTTCAAATAATCTAAAGGTTACTCCTGAGATATTTGCCCAATTTTCCCAAAAACTCCAAGGTGAAAACTATTTTAATGAATTTTATTTAAATTTTGGAGATAATCAAGTAGTAATTGCTGTTAATGCTCTACAAGAAGGAGAAGATATTCTTATTAAATTATATGAACCTCTTCCTTCATTATTTACAACTAAATCTACTTGTTGGGTCACCATTAAAATAGCAGACCCAGTTGCATATAATGTTTCATTTATTCAAGAAAGTAATGTTACTTCTTTTGTTCCTTACTTAAAAGGTCCTAATACTAATATTCAAATTAAGAGTGAAATTAATAATTCAACTGATTTAAAATCATATGAAGAATTAACATCCTCAAACCTTACAAGTTCATACCAACAAGTAAATAATTTACTTAATCAACAAGGTATTAAAATTAATATAAATTATACAGATTATTCTAATTTTATATATTTTAGTTCTGCTGAACAGAGGTTATTAAACTTTTATGAAAAAGTTTCTTTAATTGAAAGCTCTTCAAATCAATTAAACTCTATAGATAATCAAATTACAGGTTCTACTTCCTCATCATATTATGTTTCTGGAAGTAAATCTTACCATCAAAATATTATAGATAATACTATTAAAAACTTTGATGGTTACGAATATTTTTTGTATTTTGATAGTGGTAGTAAATCATGGCCTAAATCAAATTCTACATCCCCTTATAATTTATATTTAACAGGATCTTCTCAAGTATTAAATTGGCTAGGTAGCAGCAATGAATCTTCGGTTTACTATGGAGGTGAAGCTTTATCGGCATCAAGGTTTGATAATGATAATTTAAATTCTTTAACTAATTTAGTCCCTGAATATATTACAGATGACTCCCAAAACTCAGGATATCAACTCTTTATTGAGATGATAGGTCAACATTTTGATAGTATTTGGGTTTATATTAAAGATGTTACTAATAAATTTGATGCTGATAATAGATTAAATTATGGTATCTCAAAAGATTTAGTTGCTCAAGCTGTTAGAGATTTTGGTTTAAAAATTTATCAAAATCAATTTTCTCAAGACGATTTATTTTCTGCTTTTTTAGGTATTACTCCTTCTGGTAGTCTATTACCGTCTACTGGTTCGGAACTTATTGAAACATATGTAACGGCATCTTCTGATGTTACGCCGTTAGATGACGTTAATAAGGCGATATATAAACGTTTATATCACAACCTACCATACTTGTTAAATAAGAAAGGTACAATTCAAGGTATTAAAGCTTTGATTGCATCTTATGGTATCCCTAATACAATTTTACGTGTTAGTGAATTTGGAGGTAAAGATAGAGACAACTCAAATGATTGGGATTATTGGTATAATAAATTTGGATACTCATTCTATACATCAGGTTCAACATTCCTATCAAGTTCATTCTCACTAAATTCAGATTGGGGTGCTGTAAGTGATGTTCCTGGAGCTGTAGAATTTAGATTCAAATCGGATGGTATTCCTCCTTCTAACTTCTCTCAATCACTTTGGAGCACAGATGGTGGGGTTGAAATACAATTACTATACGAAGGTTCAGGATCTGCTTCAGGTTCATACTCAGGTTCAGTAGTTGATCCTTACAATACTTACGGATATTTAAATTTCTATCCTGATTACTCAACACCTGCAAATAGTGCAAGTGTTTACTTGCCATTTTTTGATGAAGGTTGGTGGTCTGTATTAGTTAATAGTAGCAGTGATGGTTACGAACTTTTTGCTAAAAATAGACTTTATATAGGAGAAGATGCTTCTTTAATTGGATTCCAAGCATCTGCTTCAACTAACCCAACAGAACCTAACTGGGGTGCTTCAACACTTAGCTACTTTGCTAGTGGTAGCCAAACAATATTCTCAGGTTCATTGCAGGAGATTAGGTACTATAAAACCGTATTAAGCGAATCTGTATTTGATGATTATGTAATGAATCAACTTTCGGCAGAAGGTAACTCTCGAAATACTTCTCCGTTAGAATTAGTATTTAGAGCACCTTTAGGTTCAGAGTTAAATACAGGTTCACTTGAATCCGTTCATCCTAAAATTACAGGTTCTTGGACAGTAACACAATCATTTGCTTCTGATAGCAATTTTGCATTTAGTGCTAATCCAACATTTGTTCCTGGAACAGAATATATTTTCTTAGACCAACCAGCTGCTGGTATTAGAAACAGAATTACTGATAAAGTAAAAATCGGTGATCAAATCTTACCTTCAGGTAGTGGTCAAGTATTATCACAATATCAATCAGTTGAACAACAATTAGCAGTATCTCAATCATTTACAGATAATGTAAACTTGTTAGAAATTGCATTCTCTCCTCAAAATGAGATTAACGATGATATTATTGAACAAATCGGTTACTTTAATATCGGAGACTACATTGGTGATAGAAGATATGCTACTTCAGATAATGATCGTTACGAAGATTTATACAAGTTAGCAAGCGAATACTTTGAAAAGTATACACGTAATTATGATGTATACGATTATATTCGTTTAATTAAATACTTTGATAACTCATTATTTAAGATGATTAAGGACTTTGTTCCTGCTAAAACATCTTTACAATCTGGTGTAGTTATTAAGCAACACTTACTTGAAAGAAACAGAATTCCTGAATTCCAACTTTCATACGAACAAAACGATTACAGTGGTTCAATCTCAATTGGTTCAATCGAAGGTGGAGCTGGAGGCTCAGTAAACAAATACAATACTCCTGTAGCTCGTTTAAGATTGCAAGATAATGATGTTGCTAGTGAGTTAATTTTAGGTTCAACTCCTTTAACAGCATTTACCTCTTCAACATATGCCTTTATTGATACTGGTTCTTTTGAATCAACAGGTGATTTAGGCACATTTGTTGAAACTTCAAACGATGATGTTGTGACTGGTAAAGGATTTCCGGATACAACAGGTATATTTACCAATATTACTGAATTTGATTATACGGGTGATGTTGAATTCTCAATTCGTAATACAACTCCTACAGCTACAGATATTACAGTAGATATAGTAGAGGTTGGGAAAGGACCAGTAGCTACAATTACAACAGACTTCCCAGGCCAAACTACGATATTCTTAAGAGGGGGTGATTTTAATAACTTTACCTTTAAAGCAAATACTTCTTACTTTGTACAATTATCTTCTACAGGTACTCCTACAACAAGACGTTTTGTATTAAGATTTTTACAAGAAGGTTCTCCTAATAATGTAGCAGGTCAATACTATGGATACAATTTAGACACAATTGAAGGTCCTCATTTAAATGCTGATTTTACAGAAAAACAATTCTATAATGGAGAATACAGTGGCTCAGAATTAACTGTAACTACTCAAGATTTAGCCCCTGGATGTAGAGTTTATTTAGATGCAGTTCCAACTTCATTTAACTACTCAGCTTCAGTTTGGGATCCTTCAACAGGTACATATCAATCAAGCACAACATTATTTGAAAATACAAATGTTACAGTAATGCCTAGTGGCAGTGGTAGACTTTACTTCCAATTAAATGTTGTTACTAGACAAGTAGAAAGAATTAGAATTTCTAAAACAGATGCTGATGGTATTGATCAAACAGATCTTCTTCAACAGTTATCATCACTTTCAGTAATTACTGAAATGGGGAATTTTACGTATAATGTTAGTGGAACACCACAAGATTTAGGCACAGAATATTTAATAATTCCTTCTAACACTGTACAAAGACCAACGCAAACCAAAGATAATATTTTAGATATTGAGTTTTCATTATCTGGATCTGATGATGGTTCTACTTTATACCATATGGTAGAAATTTTAGGACTTAATAATACTCCCCCTTCATCTTCAGCTGGGGGTGATGGTTACTTTACCGACTATTTTACCTCTGGTTCGGCTCGTTTTGGTATTAATAGATTAGCAAGTTTAGCTTTCCCATTAGTTAATGCTGGTGGTACACCAATTCCAAACCAAAATGGATCAGGTCTTCATTTAGATGTTCCTTCTTATAACTCTGATAATTTACCAAGCTCACCCTGGTATAGGGATCCTAGTAATGGTATAAATGATGGTGGTAATATTATTTTATATGGTTCAAATGATACTATTTTGCCTATTGGAGATGAAACACAACCCTGGGGTAGTGTTCAATTCCAAGTAACAGCAAATAACCATACTAATAAAGGAAAATATTATCTAGTAATTTATCAACCAAATTTTGAAGACGCAGAATCATCTATTATAGCTCGAACAGAAACAATAGAAACTACCCAATCTAACATTAATACAGCTTTTTATGCTTATCAGTTTGCACCAGCAGAACCTTTACCAGCTAATGTTGAAAGTTATACTAGTGCATCAAATGGTAATGTATATGCTTTAGGATTAGTAACCGAGTCAAATGCTACTCAAACAAACCCGGGACAAACTATGTGGTTAGGTTTCCAAAATATAGAAATCAATTTCCATCAACAAGACCGTAATAATTACAATAATGGAACTATAGAAACCTTACTAGAAACATCTTCCCCAAGTGGGTTTATAAATTCAGATTGTGATGTTTTACAAGGAAATGCTGACGATGATAGAACAAGTGGTTTATTTATGGATGTTGATTATTCAACAGATGCATCAATCGCAGTTAATTCCCCCTCTATCTTAGCAAATTCTGCTCCAAAAGCAGATGTTCAAGATTCAAATTATACTTTAGCACGTCACAAAAACCCTAGATATAATGGTTCTAGATCAACTTCCCAATACATTAATAAATGGAGTGAAGGTGATATAAACACTTATGGTAAAAGTGCTACAGTAGATAGTGAAAAAACATATTATGCATACTTTGATTTTATTAATGGTTTATCACCTGAATTAAAAGATAAAAGTATTGCCCACATCCAATTCTTAGTAGATGAAGACGGTAATAGTATTCCACCTGATTCTAGTTCATTAGCTTTAACACAAGGTACTTTCCAAAGTGATGAGTATGTATTTATTAACTTAAATGATCCTTCTCGATTTGAAGTACCAATGAACCAATTAAATGGTAAAAAACAAATTGTTAGAGGTGGCTACAGAGTTGATTCCTTATTATATTCTGATAGCGGAAGTTCTTATGTAGATGAAATTGGATTTGATACTGGTTCATTTAGTGTAACAAACTATGAATTTGGTGCAAATAAGAGTTCAACATTTACTATCTCTAATAATACTTACACAACTTACAATTGGAGTGATACAACTAAATCTAATTCTCAATGGGACTTATCTACAGATAAATTTACATTTACTTCAGATTCAGACTCACCTGTAAAATTCCAAACCCAAACAACATTCCTATTTAACAATACAGGTAATGTTACGGTTTATTTGGTTAAAAACTGGACTTCAGGTGCTCCTACCGCTGCTCAAATTTTAGATTCTGAATATTTTGGATACTCAGGTTTAACACAAAAAACAGTTTCCTTAAATTCAGGTTTCCAAGAATTTGGAAATGGTGATACTGTTCAAGTGTTATTATACGTAAGTGTTATTTCGGCAGCTAATGTAACATTTAATAATACTACTTCAGATTACTTTACTTCTACAAACCAAATTAATCCTAATGGAATAGTATCAACCCCATACTGGTCTGTAGATACTACTAATACAAATTGGATTACAGCTTCAGCTGATCTCAGTAGTTTGTATGGATCGAGACAGTTAGATGTTATTCCTTATGATGGTTCTACAAACAACCCAGAATTTGATCCTATTATTCAAGACTTCACAGCGCAAACGGGCGATGAAATTCGATTTAGAGGTGCTGAATCTTATGCTTATATGGTTCAAGATGTACTCCTCCCAGAAAATCAAGCAGATGGTAAATTAAAACTTAAATTAAATAGTACTTTACCAAATGCTGTTACAGGTTCACTTGATCATTTCTTGTTAAGAAGGTATGTTAGTGATGCTTCATATGTAATCCTAGATGCTCAAAAACCTTTAGGTTCAACTTCACCAGGTACTATGAAACCTGAGTTTGTAACTGATCAGCTTGATACTACTTTCCCAAGATCATCTCAAGCTATCATTAAAAGTATAACTTAACTTGGAAAATAAATTATAATTTAATATATTTATTAGACGACAATATTTATAATAAAACTTAACCCATGGGATATTTAAATAATTCGGTAGTAACAGTCGATGCTATCTTAACGAAAAAAGGTAGAGAATTACTTGCAAAAGGTGATGGTTCATTCCGTATCACCCAATTTGCTTTAGGTGATGATGAGATCGACTACACATTGTATAACCCAACACACCCTTCAGGCTCTGCTTTCTACGGACAAGCAATTGAAAACATGCCTCTTTTAGAAGCATTCCCTGATGAACAGCAAATTATGAAGTATAAGCTTGTTACCTTACCTAGAGGTACAGCTAAAATGCCTATCTTAGATTTAGGATATGCAGCAATTACCTTAAAACAAGGTTCTTCAATCTCAATCACCCCTCAAACCCTAAATTACTTAGGAGATGGTCAATTATTTGAAACTTCAGGATACTCAGCTACTATTGGTGATGTAAGAACAATGTCAACATTTAATGCTACCGGAATTGATACTCCATCAGCTCAAGCTGCTAACCAAACTGTAACAACTGGTACAAACGTATCTAAAACTGTTGTTGGTACTTCAATTACATTGAAAGCCACTACTGTAAATACACTATTTGGTTCAAATAATGCTCTGTATACTACTGTTACAGTAACTGGTAGAGATTCAGGTGCAAGGTTGACTATCCCGGTTACTATTACTAAGACAGTTTAAAAAAACATAACAAATGGCATCATTTAAACAATTACAAGCAGACGATTTCGTAATTTCATCAGATTCAATTTCTGCTACTTTATGGAGTACTGCAAATCCTACATTAACTGCTTTCTACACTTCTTCCACCCAAGCAGCTTCTGCAGCCGGTAACTATTACCTCTCAGTATACCAAACAGGTTCTACTGAAGATTCAGCAGCAGTTCAATTTGATCTTGCTTACGCTAATTCTAAGGGTAGTGGTAGTTTATTATACGATGATGCTGTAGATGGTAAATCATATACTAGAAGTATCTATGGTCAATATAGAAACCAAGTATTAGGTGATGAGAATGCTTCATTTACTTTCGGTGGTGTTACTCAATCTGACTTCTATGTAATTAACTTTGAAAGAGCAAGATACAAAGAAAAAATCTTCTTAGGTTCATTTAACCTAACTCTTTCAGGTTCAGCTGCAAACCGTACACTTGACCTTACAGATAACTCAAATGATACAACTGTTGTAGAATATGGTGATGCTGGTAGAATCTATCAGTTAGTTTCAGGTTCTAATGGTTCAGCACATTCAGGAACTGGTTACCATGCTGACAGTGGTTCTTATGGTTTACTTCTTCCTGATATTGGTATTGCTATTTTAAATGCAGCTGCATTAGACACAGCCCCAGCAAACAATGGGGGTGGTATTTCTTTAGGAACTCAAAGACAATCAGACACTGATAATGATAATAATTCAAAATTATTTGCTTCTCTTAACCGTGGTAAATCTTTTAGAGTAAATTCCGAAGAAACTATTTCCTCAGATTATATTTTTATTAGAGCAAGAAACTCAGAATTTAACTACTCCGAAAACCCATCATTTATTTCAGGTTCAACAGGTGAAGTATTATATCAATCATTTATTAATTCACCTCAAACCTACGTAACTACAGTAGGTTTATATAATGACACGAATGACCTAGTAGCAGTAGCTAAATTATCAAGACCTATAGAAAAAGACTTTACTAAAGAGACACTTGTAAGAGTGAAACTAGACTTCTAAGATGAATGAGTGCATTCAAACAATTTTTAGCCAAAGATATTAAATTAGTCCCGTTTACTGTTAACAAGCAATTTAACCTTGATAACAGTACGTACAATACTTCCTCGGCTGATTACGATACTTACAAATACAATGTTGGTGTTGATCGTTACATAGGTAAAAACCTAAGTGGATCTTTATTCGAGACTGCAACTGACCCTACTACAGGTGATGTTGATGTTCAATACCAAAGACAAGTTTATAGTTCTGTAAAAGAATTGTATTACTCTAACTTTATTTCTTCAAGTAGAGGGGATGAAAGTAGTGCAATTCCTAGAGAAGAAATTTCGGGTTCAATTAATATCCCAAATTATTATAACTATCTTTCGAGTACCTTAACCCCATCAAGATATTTCCCAACAGCATCAGATTCAACAATTGGTGTTATTTCAATCCCATCTAGATTATTTGGTGAATACATCCAACCAAAATCATTTATTTATACTTTAGATGGCACAGGATCTATTACAGATGATGGAGAAGGTAACCTACTTTCAGGCTCAGTCCAAGTAGGTAACATTATTTACGAACATGGGATGGCTATTTTTACATCCGCTTCAGGAGATTTTGTTCCTAATCAAGCTGTTGTTAATACCAATACTACGTGTTCTTTCAAATCATCATTTAAAATTTACGAAAATCAATATAAATGTACAATTAGAGAAAGTGAATTTAACTTTAGTTTAAATCCATCTATCTCATCAGGTAGTACAGCTTACTCAAGCTCTATCGGGACGTTTTATACACCAAGTGAGTTTTTATACGATTACGCAACAGGTTCTTATTTTAATCCGTACATCTCCTCAATTGGGTTGTATGATGACGATCAAAATTTAGTAGCAGTGGCAAAATTGTCACAGCCAATCCAAAGCTCCCAAACTACAGATACTACCATATTAGTAAACTTAGATCTGTAAATCATGAACTGGACATATCAAAACGAAGAAATTACGGGAATCTCTGACTTCCCAAATGAAACATTTGGCTTTATTTATAGAGTCGTACATATCCCTAGTGGTAAAGCATACATAGGGAAAAAAGTATTACAATATACTCGCAAAGTAAAATTAACTAAAAAAGAATTAGCTGAATATGAAGGTGTAGTAGGTCGTAGACCATCCTACAAACTTGCAGTTAAAGAATCAGATTGGCAAACTTATTGGGGTTCAAACAAATATTTAAAGGAACTTATGAAAGAAGAACCTTTAGATAATTTTGAACGTCAGATTATAGCTTGTGCCCCCACAAAAAAGTTATTAACTTATTATGAAGTAAAATATCAAATGGTATACCAAGTGTTAGAAAAACCCAATGAATTTTTTAATGATAACATTCTCGGTAAGTTTTTCACTAAAGACTTTGATTAGCAAAGGACATTTCGTATATTAATGGTTATATGGTAAATGAACTACTTGTTAATTTAGTTAACTCGGTTTTAGGTGCTGGTAAAAGAACAGCGAGGGGTAATCAAGCTTACAATTGCCCTTTCTGCCACCATCATAAACCTAAACTAGAGATTAACTTTACAGAAAACAAACAAGGACATAATCCTTGGCACTGTTGGGTCTGCAATAAGCAGGGTAAAACTCTCCGTAGTCTCTTTAAACAAGTAAAAGCATCAGCAGAACAATTTTCCGAACTAAAAAAACTAGTAAAAACTGGTGCTGAAGTTCAAGAGGTTGTTGTTGAGCATGTCTTATCTTTACCTAAAGAGTTGAAGTCACTCGTAGATAATAACGATATTGTGGCGCGCCACGCCAAGGCATACCTAAAATCGAGGAACATTAATATTGACGATATTATAAAGTATAATATTGGGTATTGTGACAGTGGTCGGTATGTAAATATGGTTATTATACCTTCTTACGATGCTAATGGAAACCTAAACTATTTTACAGGTCGATCATTTGAGAAAGATCCTTATGTAAAATATCGTAACCCAGAGGTATCAAGAGATATCATTCCGTTTGAATTATTTATCAATTGGAACTCACCCCTAGTATTATGTGAAGGTCCATTTGATGCTATTGCTATTAAACGCAATGCTATACCTTTGTTAGGTAAAAACATCCAACAAAATTTAATGAAAAAAATCGTCACTTCTAAAGTTGAAAAACTTTATATAGCTTTAGATACAGACGCTAGAAAGCAGGCTCTTAAGTTTGCTGAATATTTCATGAATCAAGGTAAAGAGGTCTATTTAGTAGAACTCGAAGGAAAAGATCCAAGTGATATGGGCTTTGCACATTTCACAAAATTAATCCAAAATACGTTTCCTCTCACACAATATGACTTAATGGAGAAGAAACTACAATTACTATGAGTAAAAGGAATGTAAAAAAATCCTATGACAGGATTTTAGAAATATCTGAGGATGCAAAACAGATTACTATGCCCGATTCGCGTTACTATAGACGCAACGGCAAGTATTACCCATCTGTAACCTATGTTTTAAGTTCTTACCCAAAAGGTAAACACTTTGAAAAGTGGCTAAAACAAATGGGAACCTCAGCTGACTATATTGTTAAAAAAGCAGCTGAAGAAGGTACACAAGTACACGAGATGTGTGAAGCATATTTAAATGGGGAAGAATTAAACTTTTTATCCCCAAGTGGACATCCTCAATACCACCCAGATGTGTGGCAATATTTTCTACGTTTTGTAGATTTTTGGGAAACACATAACCCAACATTAATCGAAACCGAGGTACACCTATTCTCAGATGAACTTAAAGTAGCAGGTACTTGTGATTTGGTTTGTGAGATTGATGGTGAACTTTGGATTATAGATTTTAAAACATCAAATCATATCCAGACTACACATGATTTACAGGCAGCTGTTTATGGTCAAATGTATAAAGAATGTTATGGTAAAGAAGCAGATCGTTACGGTATCCTGTGGTTAAAATCAAAATCTAGGGGAGCTGATAAAGATGGTAAGCGTCTAAAAGGTAAAAATTGGGAAATGCACGAGTCATCTCGTTCACAAGAAGAAAACATTGATATTTTTCTTACTGTTAAAAAATTGTTTGATCTTGAAAACCCAAAACATAAACCAATATTTACTGAATTTAGAACGCAAGTGAAACGAGATCTGTAATATTTATTACAAAACGCGCGTTAAATGATTTCACTGGCTCAACTATTAAATGAAGTACAAGGTGCTTCAAAAGCTGTTATCTTAGCAGGCGCCCCAGGCGCAGGTAAATCCTCAATTGTAGGAGACATCATCTCAGGTCTTGGTTTAAAAGTATTAAATATTGACGACCACTTTATCAAAAACTTAAGAGATGCTGATGTATCTTTAGATTTAAAGAGAGCAGATGCTGAAGGTAGAAGCAAAGCAGCTAAAGCAATGCAAGCCGCTCAAAAATCTTATAAAGGTGAACTTGAAGATGAAATTACCCAAAAAGGTAATATTGTAATCGATGGTACAGCTGCATCTTATAAGAAAACTAAAGAACTAAAAGAAACCCTAGAAGCAAACGGATACCAGATATTTATGGTTTACGTTTATTCTTCGTTAAAAAAATCATTAAAGAAAAACGAAGACAGATTCGAACGTTCTAAAGGTGAAGATAGAAGTTTAATGCCCGCTATTGTAATGACTACTTGGGGTAATGTAACTAAAAACTTCGAACCATATAAAGATTTATTTGGTGGTAACTTTGTAGCAACTACAAAAGATAAAAAATTATCTGATTCACAAGACTTAGATGATATTATTGATAAGTACATCGAACCATATAAACCTACAGATACTAAACCTAAGACAGATAAAGAAATAGCTCGTTCAAAATCACGTAAAGAGAAAGAAAGAGCTGAAATTGAAAAATTAATGTCTAAATCTAATTTAGATAATGTCTTACCTTTTATAGTAACACCTGAGGAAGCTCAACAAAAACTAAAGCAGTTCTTAGCATGAACGAATTAAGTCAATTTTTAGTAGATTCTATCCTTAAAGAAGAAGAAGACAATTTAGGAACTGTTGCTCTTTTTGGGGGCGGTTTTAAACCACCTACAAAAGGCCATCTTGAGGTAGTTTTACAAGGGTTAAAAGAAAACCCTGAAGTAAAACAAGTATACATTCTAGTAGGTAGTGGTGCTAGAAATGGTGTTACACAAGCGGAAGCAGTTAAAATTTGGGAAATGTATCAAAAATTTATCCCAGTTGCTTCTCAAATCATTCCAGTACAATCACCATTCTCATTCTTTAAAACTTATCTAACAGACCATAAAGATGAAAAAGTATATGTTTTTATTGGTGCTAGACCTGATAATGAAGAAGATGATAAAGATGTAGCTGAACGTAGTGTATATGTCAAAAAATATAGTGAAAATGCTATACCTGTTAGGGTAAAGACTTCAAGCGGAGTTAGTGGTACAAAAGCACGTAAAGCAGCACTATCAGGCAACAACGAAGAGTTTATATCTTATTTCCCACCTCAACTTTCAGATAAGGAAAAACAAGAAATTATTAATATGGTTTCATCTGTAATAACCGAAGGCCGTTATGATAGCATTTCAAGACAACTAGCTTCAATTGCTCTTAACTCTTGGAAAAGTGATTTTAAAGATGGAGCAAGCTATGGATACTTTACAGGTAAAATCACTCCTGAAGAATACCCTACAGACTTAACATTCACCTTTAAAGCATTAGGTCGATTTGTAGATGGAGAATATACCCATAATGGGTACTCAAAATCAGATGGTGAAGTAGGAGTTAAGTATGAAATTCCAAAAGATGCTATTCCTCAAATTTGGGAAGAAGTTTATATGGATCTAATTTCTACTATTCGCCATGAAATTGAACATCAGACCCAAGGTGGTAAGAATGTAAAGAAAGGTAAAGGAATGGCTTCTGATCAAAATTTAAGACAATTGATCAAAAAAGGAGGAAATGATATTGTAAGATATGTTACTTTACCTAAAGAAATCGAATCTAATGTTCAAGGTTTATATTTAAAAGCTAAAAAGTGGAGACGCCCTTACAATGAAGTAGTTGATGAGTACATTAAAGACTTCCTTAAAATTACTAACCCAGCTGATGTAAGCTATGTTAAAAACAAATGGCAAGAAATAGCTAAAAAACGTAGTTTACCTAGTTTATTAAACGAAAACGCTTCATATTCTTCAGATATTGATTATAAATCTCTTATTAAAGAATTAACTAAATATATGATTGGGAATGGTTGGAATATTAAACCACTTCCTAAAGTAGTTTTTAAACATGGTGATTCAGAAAACGCTAGAGATTTCTTTGGTAAAACAGCATATTACGATCCAAATACACAAACAATTGTATTGTATACTGAAGGTCGTCATCCTAAAGATATTGTACGTTCATTCTCACACGAGATGGTTCATCACGAACAAAACCTAGATGGCCGTTTAGATAATATCTATACTACAAATACACAAGAAGACGATAGACTAAATGACATTGAAAAAGAAGCCAATTTAAATGGTACAATGACATTTAGAAATTGGACTGATAGTTTAGATGAAGGATTTGATAAAAATTTAGGTAAAGACCCATTTGGTCTAAATCAATTTGCTCGTGAATTGATGGCTGAAGGTGCTTATGATTCACTTACAACCCAACTAACAAAAGCTACCATCA
>JAAHTG010001613.1_pt1 | contig 14796 bp, 13 predicted proteins | sample 6116081 | NCBI WGS metagenome assembly JAAHTG01 (sample SAMN13939989, study PRJNA603662) | sponge metagenome | isolation source: marine sponge | host: Mycale hentscheli | place: New Zealand | collected 2005 | reverse complement strand
AAAATCTTACATATGGGAAAACAACATGTTTACAGCGTAGAGGCGGGGTCAGTTTCAAAATACAGCCAAAACCTCCAGTCGGAATAACTGTCGCGCAACCGACGTTGTACTTTGAGCCCTCAGACTCATAACCTGAAGGTAGTAGATTCAAATCCTATTCCCACAATCAATTAAAGGGTCGACCCCCATCAAGGGGACCGGCCCTTTAACTTTGTAACGTTAGCATGGTGAATGGAGCTATGTTCGGCCGGAGCAACGCGAGGTGGCGAACCATGAAGTGGTGAGACAAGTCTCAATCACAAGTCCATTAAAAGTATGGCAACTAGTATGTAACGTTCTACTTACGTTGGCCAAGCAGATACTTCGCTGCATAATAGAAGCGGACATAAATCACATATCTAAAGTGCATTTTGACGGTACTGGAGGTCTGCTTGTAATTTATGCTCGCTTCATGAGTGAAGTTTCACTTCAATATTTGATAGTCTCTTAGGCGAAACCACTTCCGGGAAAAGATAAATTGGACCACAGATTCTGGTGATAGACCCGCCACTTCACCGGTCATGTTTTTTCGGTAAAAGGACTTGCTACCGCCGGTTTGCCAGACGGTGGATTTCAGAGCCTTTTTTGTCTTCGCCACATAGGCGCTTTGTATATCGGGCCTGACGTCAATGGCTTTTATCGATACATCTTGTTTGGCGGCGGTGATGGCTTTTACGATATAGCTGGTCATTGCCTCCATATAACTTAATTGCGAGCTGTGGCCGGTACCGGCATTGGGGCCGTTGACCTTGAAATAGTTGGGAAAACCCGACACCGTAATGCTTTTGTATGAAGTGATCTCAGATTCCCATTCCTTGTTCAGGTTCCGTCCATTCCGCCCGTAAACTTGGAAGGAAAGTGCCTTTTTCATGTTCGAGTAGGCGTAAAAGCCTGTCGCATAGACAAGGACGTCCAGCGGAATATTTTTGCCGTCCTTGGTTCGAATGCCTGTGGGCGTGATAGTGTCAATGCCGCTGATATCCACATCAACATTATCCCGCGCCAAGGCCGGGAGGTACCGGTTTGTGGGAATGACTCGGCGAGACCCCAACTCATATGTGGGCAGCATATATTCGCGCAACGTCTTACTTTTGATATATTTTTTGAGGCTTTTCTTCACGCTCAGGACATAGAAGAACTTCATGAACTGACTGAGTTTTGCGGTGAAAGGAAAACGCCGGAATCCGATAAACCGGATTTCGTGAACTGCAAATACCCTGAAACGGTTAAGGCGACGAATTCCAGGTAGATTTAGTAGAAAACGTTCAATTGAGCTGTAAACCCGTTCTGACCGGGGCAGTATCCACTCTGGAGTCCTCATAAATACGGTTAACTTATCCACATCACCGGCAATGGCAGGTACAACCTGAGCCGCCGAGCAGCCTGATCCGATTATGCCCACCCGTTTATCCTTGAGGCTCAGGTCATGATTCCATCGGGCGGTATGGAATTTCGCCCCCTTAAAAGTTTCGGCTCCCTGAATGTATGGTGTTTTTGGGTTGGCAAACACACCACTAGTATCAACCACAAAACGGCACGTATAGTGTTCGCCGGTCGCTGTCTCCACCTGCCAAAGGCATTCGTCTTCATCAAATCGAAGTTCAGTGACAGATTGACCGGTCTTAGTTTTTTTTCGTAAATCAAAAGTGTTGATGATGTGGTTGGTGTAATCTAGCAATTCGCTCTGCGATGCGTAGGTTTTCCTGAAGGTGTAGGGGATAAAAGACACTGAATACAAGCTGGTGGGAATGTCCACTTCCGCCCCCGGGTAGGAGTTGGCCTGCCATGTCCCGCCCATCTCGGCTTCGCGCTCCAACAGGATAAAATCATTGAAGTTCTGCTTCTTCAATTTGATGGCCGCCAGTAGCCCTGAAAAACCTGTACCTATAATTACGGTTTCAAAATATTGCGCCTTCTGTGTCATTGATCATCTCCCAGTCTGTATCTGTCGCAGTTACAGATAAGACGCCGCGCGACGAGATAGCCCCCACTTTGGACATGAATTTTCTGAAAACGTGATCGGAGAGGGGCAGCCCCGCACAGCGATGCGTTATTTCTTTCTTCTCTTCTTCCAATGTTTTCTCGACGTGAGTGGCCGCCTGTTGTAGAAAAATATTTGGCAGGGGAGCAAGTGAGTTTGGACGGCCAACAGAAATCGACAATTCTGGATGTGTATCTCGAGCAACGGCCTGCTTTGCTGCGTTTTCTAATTGCTCGGTTTCGTAACGAAACAATCGCGGAAGACATTCTGCAGGAGATGTACCTCAAGTTGGAGCGCGCCGAGATAAGTGCACCAGTCTCAAATGTGCCCGCTTTTTTATATAAGGTAGCCAATAACTTAGCGCTCGATTTTCGGAAAAAAAGATTGCGCCGCGAAACGCGTGACAAGGACTGGGAAGACAGTCGGTCAGTAAATAGTTATTCTGAACCTGTTCCTGATGTAGCCGACCCTGATACCGCGTTTGACGCAAAACGGAGATTGGAACGAGTGATTGCCGCGGAGCAGGAGTTGCCACCGCAGTGCCGCAGGGTTTTTATTTTGCATAAATTCAAAGAATTAAGTTACCGCGAGGTCGCTGAACGACTTGGCGTTTCCAAGGGCACTGTTGAAAAACATATGAGTAAGGCACTGAAACACCTTGTACATCACGCCCAGGATTCGGATTAGCAATCTTCATTGGGGGTAGGCGACGGTTTGCGGCGTCATAATATACAGGTAAGAATATCAAAAGTAGGGTTGACTGACAGCCTGACAAAACGAGCGAAGTTTAATGGCCACTCAAACGACCAATAAGAACATTGACGAAAGGCTGGAATCGGCGGCGGCGTGGCATGCCCGGTTGAGCGGCGATGATGTTCAAGAGCAAGATTGGTTGGATTTCACCGCTTGGCTTGAAGCTAATGACCTCAATAGGGAGGCATATAATCAGGTCGAAGACACGGTGGACTTTGTTTCAAACGAAAAAGATGAACTTCTGTCTTTGATCGATACTCAGGAAATGATGGATGGAGCGCCGATTGTTTCGCGTGAGGCTACAGTCTCCCAAACGGAAAAAACTAGTGCGGTGATCGACGCGAAGCATCGGTGGTTGCAACCACAGCGCTGGATTCCAGCTGCGGCGGCAGCAGTTTTACTATTTGTTACCGGTAATAATTTTTTGCAGCAATCTCAGCCGGCCTCGGTTGAATATGCAACAGCGGCTGGCGAGACCCGTCAGTTGGCACTGGCAGATGGATCGACCGTCAATATGAATGTCATGACAAATCTTGAAGTGACTATGTCGGACGGGTTGCGGCAGGTTCGCCTGTCTGGCGGCGAAGCTATGTTTGATGTGGCAAAAGACGCTGACAGACCTTTTGTCGTGCTGACAGAAGGTCAGCAAATTCGAGTAGTTGGAACGAAGTTTAACGTCAAAGCATATAAACAACGGCTGACGGTCTCGGTTTCGGAAGGAATTGTAGATGTGTCGCCTAAATCCTCTGGACAAGACCAACAGCCTGGAACGCGACTTGTAAAAGGGAAGCAGTTGATTCGATCTGTCGGTGCATCAGATGTATTGGTCGAGGACATTAACGTTCAAAGTGTCGGCACATGGCGCGAAGGTTTTGTTTTATATGAAAATCGACCATTGCAGGAAGTAGTGGATGATTTGAATAGGTATTTCAGCGTTCCAATAGAACTTAGTGCTAACGCGCAAAATACGAAATTTTCTGGTGTTTTGAAAACGTCGGATCAGGATGAAATCCTTGCATTGCTATCCGAGACTTTACCGGTATCCGTAGACAAAATGGCTGAAAAAATTAGGATACAGCTCAAACAGTGAAACCCGTTGCATTCAAGTTAAAACGAGCATTTTTGCTTTCTGGCTTTACTTTGGTGGCTGCAGCTGCGGCCCTGATGGAGAGTAAGCCTTCCGGGGCAGCGAGTCAGAATGTTCAGCAATTTAATATTGAGTCCCTTCCACTAGTTTCCGCGCTGCTTAAATTTGCGCGACAAGCTGATGTTTCTCTTGTGTTGCCGCCGCTATCATACCGTGACGGAAAAAGTGGTGCAGTTTCAGGGGCCTTGACGAACGAAGATGCATTGGTTCAGTTATTGCGTGGCAGCGAATATATATTTGAAGCTTTGGATAGCGGCGCGTTTAGGATTTTCATCGAGCCAAGAATTCCGAAGCCGTCAGTAGAAAAAATAGAAGTAATTTTACCCTCGCCGCCACACATCGAAGAAATTTTGGTTTCCTCCACTAGGCGGTTAGATAGGCTGCAAAAACTGCCTTACTCCATATCGGTTATTGCGGGTTCTGGGCTGGAGGACAATGCAGTTTCGACAACCAATTCAGTGGCTCGTCACTTACCCTCTTTTTCGGCCACTAATCTCGGTCGGGGGCGCAATAAATTGATTGTTCGAGGCCTCTCTGATGGTGCTTTTTCGGGTAGTACGCAATCGTTGGTAAGCACTTACTTTGACTTTAACCGCCTGACCTACAATGCGCCTGAGCCAGATTTAAGGCTGATCGATATCGAGCAGATTGAAGTTTTGCGGGGTCCTCACGGAACGCTTTATGGTTCTGGCGCGCTTGGCGGGCTGTATCGAATCGTGCCCAGAAAGCCTGATTTGGACCAATCGGAATTAAGCGCCGCCGGTTCACTAAAAACGACGCGTGGCGGCGCCCCATCAAGCGGCATTGAAGGCGTTTGGAACGTGCCGGTTGTACACGGCGCTGCAGCACTGCGGTTCGCCGGCTATTATGACAAAGCTGGTGGCTATATTGACGATGGCCGGTTGGGATTATCCGACACCAATGATATTATCACCTATGGTGGGCGCGGCAGTTTTGCAGCGAAATTGTCAGATATATGGAGGTTGACGGTATCGGGGATTTATCAGCGCCACGATACCAAGGACACAAGCTACTACAATGGGGATTTAGCGCCTTTTGAACGTGAGAATTTTTTGCTTGAGCCTCGTAGCGACGAATTTATTCAACTGTCAGCCCGCATCGATGCCAAATTTTCATGGGCCGATTTTATGACATCCACGTCCTGGTTGAGTAGGGATTTGGACAGTACGCTTGACGCAACCCTAGCTGTGCCAGTGCTTGCCGGTTTGGAAACTGTTGTGTCATCGCCTTTTATCGAAGACAGGCACGTGGAAACAATAACAAACGAGACACATTTGGCTTCGAAAAGTGGCGGCAGGATCGAATGGCTGCTTGGTTTTTTCTGGTCACAGCGTGACGGTTCTGTCGAAACCGATATTGTGTATCCTGGGGCATCCGCAATCCCAGGGCTGAGTTTGTCCGATGTATTGTATGCTGAAACACTGGCTGACAAGATGACCGAAACCGCTGGTTTTGGACAGTTAACGTATTTTCTGAATGAAAAATTCTCTGTAACAGCGGGCGCGAGGCTATTTTCATACAATATCACTGCAAATTCTGTTCTTGATGATGTTGGTGTCGGGCCAGTTACAAGTGGAGTTGGAAGCCAGCGTCGCACGGGTCTGACTCCCAAGTTTGTTGTCAGTTATCATGCGGATAAAGACACGCTCTATTATATTCAGGGGTCTGAAGGATATCGTGTCGGAGGTATAAACCTGTCAGGGCCCACTTCCATCGAAGAGGACGAGGAGGAGGAACCAGAAGAGGAGGAAGAGGAGTTCGAGCTTTCCAGCTTCAATCCCGATCGCACGTTCAATTTGGAAATCGGAGCCAAGTTGACCCGTAATAATGGGGCGTTAGTGATCAATGGTTCGTTTTTTCATACTTGGTGGGATCAAATTCAATCAGATCAATTCAGCGCAGCTGGTTTGCCGATCATAGGTAACGTTGGCAATGCCAGAAACTACGGCGCCGAGGCAGATTTAGCTTATAGAATATCAAACAATTGGTGTGCGGGCTCGTTGGCACCTTTAAAAAAATACAAACCTGCTGGGGGTGTTCCTCTGTGCCTGTCGTCAATTCAATGAACGGCGGGTAAATAATCACAATTTGCCTCGCCATCAACTCAACAAACCGGAGAATTGAAATGAGTGAGCATGAAAAAGAAGAATGGGAAGAAGAAAACCAGGCAGCAGAAGGCAACGATGCCGATGACGATCAGGAATCTGATGACGATGATCTAGACGACGATCTAGACGACGATGATGATGACGTGGACGACAATGACGATGATCTGGACGACGATGATGATGATGATCTGGACGACGATGATGATGATGATCTGGACGACGATGATGATGATGATCTGGACGACGATGACGGTGAAGAAGATGATGATTCTGCATCGTCCGCTAAATCTGGAGACCCAGCGGCCAAGTCGGAAGGTGAACAAGACGACGAAGACGGCGAATCTGATGATGAAGACGTTGACAATGAAGAAGACGAAACCGACAAAGAAGACGAGTCTGACGACACTGACCTGGAAGAAGACGGCGTCGAATTGGTTGAAATAGAAGGCACAGATGGTGCTGACATGTTGGTTGGTACTCAAGCTGATGAAGAACTTGAAGGCGGCGCGGGCGACGACATGATCGCTGGCGGCGCGGGAAATGATTTCATTGAAGGTGGTGCTGGCACTGACTTTTTGTCCGGCGGCGCAGGCTCAGATGTTTTTGAATTTGAGGAAATGGGCGGTGCTGATGTCATTACGGACTTTGATGTAACTGAAGATAGTCTTTCGTTTGACATTGACGGGCTGACGGCGGGCGATATTACCAGCACCCAGTCAGATGTCGGTCTTTTGTTGCAGTGGGATGGCGGCTCAGTATTTCTAGCAGGCATCAATTCTTCACTGGACCAACTGTCAATCTCATTCGAGTAACTCGAAGCAAATTACTCTCCATTTGGATAGTGAAACTGGACCGGCGTACAGCGCCGGTCTTTTTTTGTTGGGCCACTGGGGGTGGAGTCGAGCTTGCGGCGTCCTAATTGCAGCACGGGGTTTTTTACTGTCTCTCCCGCGCCAAAAAACAAACGAAGGAAATCTACCGTGCTGGAAGTAGCGATAAAAAACGAAAACCTGATGAGTGGCAGCATGTTTATGAACAATGCTCGCTTTAAAGGCCTGGAGGCACTTTCCCCGAAAGTTATTTCCATAACCGAACATTTCATGCCTGAACGTCACGCGGTGGAAGCATTCATCGAGCAGGCTTTCTTTGAGGCATACGGCGCGACTATTAAGGAACATTACCCTACATTGATGAGTGTTCGTGATGCTGAAAACAACATTCTTGCAGCTATAGGGTTTAGGGGAGCAGGCAACGGAGCGTTTTTCCTCGAGCAATATCTGGACAGCCCAATCGAAAAGCGGCTCTCTGCAACTCTTGGCGTGTCAGCACAACGTACCACCATCGCAGAGATCGGCAGTCTGGCTTCCTCAGGGGGCGGCGCATCAATTTTTCTCTTTATCGCACTGGCGGCTTATTTGAGAGGGCAGGGATTTCAATACGCGACGGCAACGGCCACTCAGCAGTTAAGAATGGCTTTCCGGTTTTTGGGGTTGAGGCCTGCTGACCTCGGAATTGCAGATCAAAGTCGCCTGCGTGAGAAAACCCAGAACTGGGGCTCATACTACGATACAGAGCCACATGTCTTGGGCGATGCGCTGAAGGTTGCCTACCGAAAACTTGAGCATTTTTTACCTGCGGCGAAAAACCAACATCTCAATCAGCTGTTTGCACGTCTGCACCAAACCGTCCCTGGAGAAATGCAATGAGCCAGGTTCTGCAATCCATTGCGCCACACGCAGCAGCGACACCCAACAAAACTGCCATTGTGAGCAAAGGCGAAGGCGACCTTTCATACAAATTGTTGCAGCGCGCTGTTAGCGATACAGTCGCCCAATTGGTCGACACAACGGTACGTGGTCGTCCGTTTGCCATTGTTTGTGATAACGGACCTGCGTGGTTGATATTGGACCTGGCGCTTATCAAGCTGAATGTACCAAGCCTGCCATTGCCATCCTTTTTCACAACCTCACAACGCGACCACGCGCTCACTCAGTGTGGTGCTTCACATCTTCTTAGCGACCACTTGATTGAAGGGCATGACCCTACCTATGAAATTGCGGTTTTGGGTAAACCCTTGTTTTTGACCGAGCTTCAAAATGCCCCGAAAGACATTCACGTTGGAACCGGAAAAATTACATACACTTCCGGAACCACAGGGTCACCAAAAGGGGTTTGCCTTTCGCAATGCGCAATGGAAACAACGGCAAACTCAATTGTTGCACACCTTACGGCTGATGGAAGTTATCGACATATGGCGGTCTTGCCCCTATCGATCTTGCTTGAGAATGTGGCTGGTTTCTATGCCACCATGCTTGTCGGCGGGTGTTATGTAGTCGACCCGCAAGACGATATCGGGTTTGGGTCTCCGTTCCAGGTGGAATTTGACAAGCTTATTGAGGGACTGAAAAACCGCAAGGCCAAGAGTGTGATCTTCGTTCCTGAGATCTTGCGTGGTTTGATTGCAGCTTTAGGCGAAGCAAATGCCAAGTTACCTGATCTGGATATAGTCGCGGTTGGCGGTGCCAAGGTATCAAAAGTTTTGTTGCTTAAAGCTCGCGAGATGGGCTTGCCGGTATTGGAGGGCTATGGCCTGAGCGAGGCTAGCTCAGTCATTTCCCTCAATTCATTCAAAGATAATGTTTTAGGTACTGTCGGGAAACCGCTTGAGCATATCGATTGGTCGATTGCCGATGATGGAGAACTTATTCTGAGTGTAGCGCCTTTCCTTGGGTACGTGGGCGAAGCTGCGCACACTGGCTCGTACCGTACCGGTGATATTGTCAGCTTTGACGATGGAGGGCGATTGACAATTGTGGGGCGCTCCAAAAGCACTCTTATCAATAGTTTTGGGCGCAACATTGCGCCGGAATGGGTGGAAAGCGAACTCACCGAGCAACCCGAAATTGCACAAGCCCTAGTGTTTGGTGATGCCATGCCTTCATTGGCCGCATTGGTGGTCCCAAGTTCCCTGGATGTTAGTCCTCACGATATTGCGAAGGCCATCAAGCGTACCAACAGGCTTTTGCCAGAATATGCACATGTATCTCACTGGAAACCTTCAACGCCGTTTACTCCAAGTAACGGTCAACTAACTGGCACTGGGCGTATTCGCCGCGCTGTCATTATGAAAGAGAAAGAAAACATTATGACCACATCATACAGCAATTTAAATGAGGTTGAGGGCTTCTTTGACCGTCTTGTCCGCGAAACGGAACCGCAGCGACGGGAGTTTATGTCGATTCCAATAATTCAGTCAGGCCTGAAGGGTGAAATCGACCGCGACGCATATGTGGCTTACCTATCTCAGGCCTATCATCATGTTAAGCACACTGTTCCATTGATGGGTACTGTGAAATCAAGGGTGCCAACGGAGCGCGCAGAACTTCATGATGCGCTGAACGAATATATTGACGAGGAACACGGACACTAGAACTGGATTTTGAATGATATTCGTCACGCAGGCGGCGACGCCGACAGTGTGAAAATCGAAACACCCGCTCCAGCAACAGAATTTATGGTTGCCTATGCCTACGATTGTATAGCCCGAGTCAACCCGATCGGCTTTTTCGGTATGGTTTTTGTTCTCGAGGGCACTAGTACAGCGCTGGCCACACAAGCCGCAGAGCAGATCATGAAAAATTTGGGTCTTCAGAAAAAATGCTTCAGTTACTTGTTGTCTCACGGCTCGCTTGATCTGGAACATATGGACTTTTTCGAAAAATTGATGGGACAAATAACTGACCCGAGCGAACAGGATGCAATCATCCATATGGCCAAAATTATGTATGGATTGTTCGGGGATGTATTTAGGTCAATTGCTGTTGAAGCGGAACTGAAAAATGTCGCTTAACGGTAAGAAAATCCTCCTAACCGGAGCGTCGGGTGCTCTTGGAAAAAAAGTCGCCCAATTCTTGTTGGCTGACGGTGCCATTGTCACCGGCCTTGTCAGAAAGGAAGGTATCTGGCCGTATAAAAGCATAGTCGGTGACCTGTCTACACCGGTGGGAATTGAAAATGTCATTGAACAAGTTGGTGATATAAATTGGGACATATTGATCAATCTTGCGGGCACGCAGCATTTTGGGCCATTGGAGGCACAGTCCCCTGAAGATTTGCTAAGCATCTACATGGTAAATCTTCTTGCGCCAGTTATGCTGACACAAGCTGTTTTGCCGGGCATGAAGCAGCGGGGCGCAGGCCAGATCGTCAATGTCGGTTCGGTGTTTGGGTCGATTAATTTTGCTCACTTTGTTGGATACTCCAGTGCGAAAGCAGGCATGAAAGGCTTCAGCGACGCAGTGCGACGGGAAGTCGCTGATTTTGGGATTGATGTCACTTACGTGGCGCCGAGAGCGGTGGATACACCGTTTAACAGCCCTAAAGTACTGGAATTTGCCAAAATAACCGGCATGGCAATGGACGATGCTCATGCTGTTGCTACCAAGATTGTGTATGCCGTCGAAAGGCGACGGAAGACTGTCTATATCGGTTTTCCCGAAAGCTTTTTTGTGCGCGTAAATGCGCTTTTACCTGGTCTCTTCGACAAGGTTTTATCTGGAAATGACCGTAAGGCGAGGGCGCTTTTTTAACGCCTGAAACTGAATTGCAACTCATATATTAGGAGGAAAGAATGTTACGAATATTTACGATTATATTTCTTTGGTTGGTAAGTTTTCTCAACGCGGCGAGTGCAAGCACCCTGCCCGAAGGCCCACATGATTTGGTAGTACTGCAGCAGCGCTGGGCGCAGGTAAAGTATCAGATAACGGATGAGGAGGAGCAAAAGGCTCAGATTAAGCTACTGGTTAACGACGCATTGACCGCAGTAGAAAAAAATCCAAAAAGCCCCGAATTGTTGGTCTGGCAAGCGATAATTTTGTCAACAGACGCGGGAATTTCTGGCGGCCTGGGCGCATTGGGCAAAGTCAAAAAAGCGCGTAAGCTTCTGGAAAAAGCAGAAAAGCTAAACCCGGGCGTCCTTAATGGAGCTGTGCCCACAAGCTTGGGGTCACTCTATTATCAGGTGCCGGGTTGGCCGGTAGGCTTTGGCAGCAACAAGAAAGCTCGCAAATATCTGGAAAAAGCTATTGCGCTCAATCCTGACGGAATCGATAGCAATTTCTTCTATGGAGAGTTTCTTTATGAGACAGGCAAGTTCGACCAGGCGGCAAAAGTGCTTGAACATGCATTGGAGGCTGCGCCGCGGCAGCATAGGCCAATCGCTGATTCTGGTCGCCGAGAGGAGATTATGGTTCTCCTAGCTAAAGTGAATAAGAAGCGTGACGGTTAGTTTGTGACCGCCTTATTAGGGTGGCGTTTCCATATTTTAGCGCCACCTATCACGACAACTGGCTATGCTAGCTAGGTTAGGGAATACACGGCTATTCTTGGAAGAAAGTGGGTGGGAAGTGCAATGATGGTTAAGAAATGCGGACTGGGCCTACTCCTTACTTGGCAGTAAAAAACTAGTGTAAACCCTCGAATGATATGTCGGTCTTTTACCTGAAATGATACCGAAGAATTGGGCAATGGCCTCTGACAAGCCTTAAAATGAGTTTTTCGAGTATTGAAACTCACACAAAATTTGCACACAAAAATTTATACGATTTAAATATATTATTAAAATTATATAGTTACGTGCCTATCAATCAGGCTCATAACCTGAAGGTCGTAGGTTCATATGGAGCCGAAGGCGGAATGACGAGAAGGCCCAAAGGCTGACGAGACTAATCCTACTCTCGCAACCAAAAACAAACCTCACCCTTTGGGTGGTTTTTTGTTGGCTGGGGTTCCGGATTTTAACATATGTGGCCGGAACAAAGCGCAGGCAACGTGAAGGTGCGTAGCATCGCAACGGTAAATCCAACAAGAGATACCAATACAACGAAGTCACTCCAATCGGCAGGTTTGTTCATTGGTTAGTTGAGCAGTGCTTGCGAGACATTTGATACAAATTGCCACAAACTCTTACACTCTTATACATGATTTAGCGCTAATATTACTTTAGCAGCTTCAGCACGTCGTGCTTTTGGTTGTATTATTTGAACCATATTTCGGTGTGGTTGATGGATTGTGGGGAACAATTAACAATTTTAGTTCAAGTGGCTTTTTTGCCGGAACTCCGAGCTCACGCAGGTCCTGTTATTGCATAATAGTTTGGAGAAATGGGCGCGCAAGTTCCTTGATTTTTTGGCACCGGTATGTGTCCACTGTATCGGGGGCATTGAGTTTTAGTGGTCAACACCTGTGAAACTAGATGAAGGGTAGATAGATATGACACAAAAAGATATTAAAAGCGGGCCGGTCGAACTGGATGACGACGAGCTCGAAGGTATCACTGGCGGGGTTGGCACCGAACATCAAGCTGAAGCGTCAAGCGCAGATGATGCCGCGTCCGGTGAAGGCGAAGAAGACGGTGACGATGATGATAACCCGCTGGCGGAAAATATTGTCTCGGGTGATCAGGTCGGTCATGTAAATGCTGATACCACTGAAGCAAGCGGTAATCATGTTTCTACAGATGCCGGCACAGATTCGAGCGTAAGCGTATCGAGTGACGGTGTTTCGGCTACTGGTGAGGCCAGTGCGTCTGTGTCTGACAGTACAAATGCTAATCTTGGGCACGGTGTAACGGCAGAAACCAATGAAACGGCATCTGCTGACGCATCTGGCACAGCAACAATTGGGCCGGACGGTGTATATGTTGAAGGCAGCGCAGGGGTTTCGGTTTCAGCAAGCCAGGGCGTTAGCGATAGCGGAAGCCTCGGCGGCGGCGTTACCGGCACAGTCGGCGTTCAAACAACCGAGGAAGCGCATGCTGACGTAAGCGCCTCGGTCAGCGATGAAGGTGTGAAGGCGGACGCAGAAGCAGGCACATCGGTTACGGCCGAGGCGGGTGCTGGTGTTAGCGGCGATATTGGTGGCGGCGCCAGCGCAAGCGGTGAAGTGCATGCTGGTATTTCTGAGGGTGCATCTGCAACAGCTTCTGTTGAAGCGGATGATCACGGTGTCGCAGAAAATGTCAGTGCAGAAGAAGGCGAATATGCCGAAGTTGGCGCAAGTGGAACTGTTGGTAGCGACGATAACAACGTTACGGCCGGCGGTTCAGTTCATTCACCTGGTGCCGTTGGTGCTGGTCTGAGCGGTGAAGCCACCTATGACGACGGTGAGCTTACTCTCGGTCTTGGTGGCAGCGCAGATGTTGAACTATGCGGCGCGAGCTTTAACCTCAGCACAACTGTTAATCTTAATGATGTAGCTCAGCCTTTTGAAAGTGCCGGTAATGCAATGGCGCAAGGAGCCACCGAGTTTGGAGATGACATGGGCAATATGGGACATGATGTCGGAAATGAAATGAGTTCAGGAGCCAGTCAGTTTGGCGGCGAAATGAGCCAAGGCGCAAATCAGATTGGAGACGACATGAGCCAAGGAGCCAATCAACTGGGTGGTGAAGTCTCGCATGGTGCTACGCAGATGGCGACTGATATGGTGACTAATCCGTCCAACCTGGGGCACGACGTGGAACATACGGCATCCAGCGTGGGGAATACCGTTGATCATACGGCGACCAGCGTGGGGCATACGGTTGAGCACACAGCATCCAGCGTAGGACATACTGTGTCTCACACCGCATCCAGCGTGGGGCATTCTGTTTCTCACGCATTTAAGTCAATCTTTTAAGGGGAAGCATCATGAGTAATACGCAACAAGCAGCTCCAGCAGAGGTTAATCCTGCGATTTATGGCTATGCACTGGAAGCCGGGGAAGACGCATTGATGTCGGGTTTTCCGCATGAGCGGGTGTGGTTTGGTGATCCTGCTGCCGCAAAAGCTGCGGCTGACGATGCTGCGAGCAAACGCGGTCCTGCGCCAACTGAATCTCCTCTGAGCATAGAAGAGACAAAAGCCGCCCTTATACGTGTGAGGCGCGGTTTGCATCAAACCATTTTGGCGAACGCGGCAGATCACGGTTGGAGTGAGAATGAAGCACATGAGATTGCGTCACGTGCAGAACTTATTTTCCTAAGAGCTCTTGAGAAAGGCGCGCAGGTTGAAGGCGCAGTTCATCTTGCAATCGCGCTTGCACAGCGCGCACGCCGCATGGTCTATTATGAACGCTGATGACCCTGATGCAGCCTTTGAGAAGGTAATTGCATACAAAACCGACTCTGATGATGCGCTGGACCAACAAAAGACCAGTGCCGCGCGCGGGGCATTTGCTGCGGCTCGCAGCCGTGGGGCACCACTCGAAGCCTGTTTTTACCAGGCACTTGATGCGACAGCGGCGCTGGAAACATAGTTTGTTTGTAAGTGCGTTATGACAAAAGGGCTGTTCCAAAAGAAAGCACTCGAGCAGGCGGCAACGCCTGACCAGCTTGCAGGCAATATCCAGTTAGTGAACCCGGCATTTTCCTTTGCGATTTCATTGGTTGGTTTGCTTGTATTTGTTATGTTGATCTGGTCTGTTTTTACAACAGTGCCCATAAGCGTTGAGGGGCGGGGTGTTATCCTGGACCGCGGGGGTGTTTCCAGCATTGCCAGCCGCGCCAGTGGGCAAGTTCTTTCCATCAAGGTTGACGTGGGCGACTTAGTTAAAAAAGATGAAGTCGTCGTGTCGCTTGACCAAGCCAGCCTGAACGATGATGTGCGGCTCCAGCAATCGACACTTGATGGATTGAAGGCGGAGCGCGATACTATTGCCAGTTTCAATGCTACTCGCAAAAAAGCGCGCGCTGGTTTTGCACCCAG
>JAAHTG010000244.1_pt1 | contig 14797 bp, 29 predicted proteins | sample 6116081 | NCBI WGS metagenome assembly JAAHTG01 (sample SAMN13939989, study PRJNA603662) | sponge metagenome | isolation source: marine sponge | host: Mycale hentscheli | place: New Zealand | collected 2005 | reverse complement strand
CATGCAGAGAAACTCTAGAAGAAATCGAAGAAATCATCTTCCAGAGAGAAATTAATTTATAAGCCATTGATTTCCTTACACATTTAATTTCATTTAATATGAAAAAACAGTTGACATTGGCTGTCAACTAGGGTATAATATACTTATAAAATGAAAAAAGGAATGAAAAAAATGCGTAGAGATTCAAAAACAAACACCTTCACTGGCTACACAGCTGAGAAATTGGCTGAGCAATTTGATGGTGCTTATGTTAAAGGCGGTGTATGCCGTTGGAAATCAAACGACCAAGTTCCTTTCGAGGACATGCTAACTGACTTCGCTGAAGCTGGTTTCATTCGCTTCGTAGTTATTGGTGAGTCTCTTACAGCTCGTGAAGCTGATAACAAAGTCTTTTTTGCTCAATACAGAAAAGCTCAAGCTAACCGTAGTGAAGAGCAAATCGCAGAACAGCGGTTTGAAGCTCGAGCAGCTATGGGTCCAGGCGTTGATATGGTTAACATCTTCACTGGCGAACGTTACACAACTTAAGGAGGTATTATGGTTTATTGTGATAAAATCGCGGATGTAATTCGCAAAGGTCTTTTAAAGTATGATCCTGATCAAATCATCGGTCTGGTCGGTGGAGTCAAGTACGATCTTCATCCTGAAGATGGCTACTTTGTTTCTACTAAAAAGACTATCGATATGACAGATATGACTGGAAAAGCGTATCGAGTCACGATTGAAGAAATTTAATTTGAAATTAAATGAAAAAAAGGGTTGACATTACTGTTCAACTATGTTATAATAGTCTTAACAAAACAACAAATAGGAACTATATTATGAAATCAGCATATGATCCCACAGACAACGAAATCATCGTGGCTAACATTGGCCGTAAGTTAATGGAAATTTCTGTTAACATGCCTATGAAAGGCGTTAAAGACGAAGAGATTGCAAGATCTAATCGTATGAGTTCTTTCGGCGATGCTCTTACTCGTTTTGGTACCACATTTGGTCCTAAAAATCTAGAAGAAGTTCTAAAAGCTTCTAGTGTTACTAGAAAAGAAGCTGAAGAATTTATGAAACTAGGTTATACTTCTTATACGTCTTAAAGGAGACTCTTATGAAACTCGTTATTCACACTCAAATCAAAGAAAACTATGGCGCTCATGATTGGGACGGCCAAGGTGAATGTCCGCAGCGTTGGAAGTTCAAAGGTGGAAACACTTACGTTGTGAACGACCTTTCTGAGGCTAATCAAATTCGCTTGGAAGAAAAGGGAATTCCTGTTCTTAAGAAGCTGATTGAAGAAGAAAACGAGCACTTTCAAGAGTACGTTCTTGACCACTCTCTCGTGGCCGATCAAGAAACTCCTTGGGACAAATGGGAAACTCCTATTGAGTTAGTATGGGGTGGAGATCGCTGGTTAGCTACTCGCACTATCCAAAATGATAAATACAGCTATATGCGAGAAGATATTCTTGCTAAGCGCGAGGAGTGGATCCCGCAAGCTGGCGGAGAGCGTGCTCATTACAAATCTGAGTACCTTACTGAAAATGGTTGGGGCGGATTACCGGCGAGACTTGAATTCGTTTAATTTAAAAAAAGGGGTTGACATTCCCTTTTAACTTTGTTATAATAGTAATATCAAATCAAAGGACACACACACTATGAAATTTACTTCTAAAAATCGCAATTCTACTTCTTACCGCATGACGGTTAAAATGATTAACGGCCAAGTTGCTCCTGAAGATCAACTCGCTGTTGCTGAGCTTCGTACTCTTATTTCAAACAATAATAAAGGCCCTTACGGCTGGATGCCTAAGCAGTACGTTAAGCTTCAAGGTCGTGGTCCTCGTCCTTCACGACGTTATCATCAATCCTTGCCACTTCCAATGGCTGTAACTGCAGACGTTTACGTCTATAACCGTTAAGGATTGCCGCAATGGATATTCAACTTCTTCAAAATCTTGATAAGCTACCTCTCGACGAGTCTCGTGAGTTAGCTGTCGCTCTCATCGATGTAAAAAAGACGAAAAAGCTTGTACGCAATCGTCTTGAATACGACATCTCCAAAGCACCTTCACCTGCCGAAGTGTCACGTATCATGTGGCAAGTCTATCTTTCCGGCAATGGCTTAGGTACTGTTGGCTCTTCATGGAAAAAACACTATAGCAACGCATAGATTGGACTCTAAATGCCTAATAAAAATGACCCAGCCGAGATAAAGCTTCAACTACTTAGGGAGGCTTTAGTCAAGGCTGGCTTAGATTTTATGATTACTCGCTACGACACCGCAGTAGCTCATATAAATGTTTGGATAGGACCAGACGACGACTAATAAACTTATTGACAATATAATGAAAAAGTGATATAATTAAACTATGATTAAAATTCCTGAAAGAATACAGTATTCTATGACCGATGTGGAAATAGAGTACTTGCGCAAACAAGCGTACGAAATCTCACAATGTCCAGTAAGAAGTAGGGGTCGTGATTACGAAACCTGCTTTGCTGCAACTTTTGCAGGCTCTGTTCTAGAATTCGCTTTAGTACATCAAGGTGCTACAAAAAATCCAAAAGAATTTGATCACAAAGATCCAGACTCCTATGCTTGGGATGTCATGTGGGACGGTGGTAAAACAGAAGTAAAGCGTAAGCGATTTCTGAAAGACGATCGAACTCAGTGGTATTCAGTAGATGATCCAACCTACGTAAAAACTTTTCAAAAGAACATTCGTATAGTAGATCACTTTGTTGTAGGTGATTATAAAGTACTCGGTAAAAATAATTTCGATGTACAATGGATGCTTATTACACAAGTAGGTAATGATTTTAATCGTTATATGAAAGAAAGTATGTACAATCCAGGACAATTGGTATATTATCATACTAGAGATCCAAAATGCCAACATTTAATGAAGGAGGTAGTTTATGACTAACCCAGAAAGTGCAAAAGTTCTAGCCGAGTGTGCAGAACTTCAAATGAAAAAAGCTCGTGATTATCAAAATCCGAACTCAACCGTACAACAATCCGATTACTATCCAAACGGCGTACAATCTATCCATGATACTATGCATGGTAAAATGCTTCGTATGAAATCTGTTATGGAAGCTATGCGTGGCCAAGATTACGATCCAAACTTTGAGTCTCTCGAAGACAGTGCAAAAGATCTAATTAACTATGCATCATTCTTTGTTGCTTATTGCCGTAACAAGATTGAAGGTCAAGATGGTACTCGTGATATTTTTAATCGTCCACTCAAAACAGTAACAGGTGAGGAATAATGAACGTAAGTGACATCCGCGAACATTTCAGAGGTGAACTCGCAGCTGAAAGATTTACTACCGATAAAACAGGTGCTCAAACAATTGAAATGCTCGGTGCATCTTTTGTAGCTGACGAGCCTGCAATCTTTGGCGAGCCAGTTAACTCTTATATCAATGCAGAGTTGGCTTGGTATGAAAGCCAATCTACAAACATCTATGATATTCATGGTGCTGATAAAGAACCACCACAAGCTTGGCGCTATGCTGCTGATCATTATGGTGAAATCAATTCTAATTATGGTAATATTGTTTTTGCAGACAAATATTTCAATCAATTTGAACGTGCATTTAGAGAACTATGGAAAAATTCTGATAGCCGTCGTGCTCAAATGATTTACAATCGCCCATCTATCTGGGTTGAGTTTGATGAAGGTGGTAAGTCTGATTTCATCTGTACCAATGCACAAACATTTTATATTCGTGATAATGTACTTCATATGGTATCGCAAATGCGTTCTAATGATGTAGTCTTTGGCTATAAGAATGATTATGCATGGGCTCAATATCTTATGGATAAGATGGTCACTACATGGAATAAAAATGCAGTTGAGCAAAATATCTCTACGTTTGTTGAGAAACCAATTCAACATATTGAAAAGGGTACACTTACTTGGCAGGTAATGAACTTGCATGTTTACTCTCGGCACTTTAATCTGGTAAAGTAATAATGGTAGACGAGACCGGTAAGCTAATAAAGCTAACTGATATACTCGAAACAAAGCTTCGTAAAGAACGTGAGCTTGAGTACTACCAAAAACAGTTAGAAAAAATACAACAAAAAATGCTTTTTCTACAAAAAGATCTTGATCTAACTCGGCTGATTATGTCTATCATTGAGAAAGAACAAGTATACGATGTTAAGGAAGCAATGGAAACTAGAATGATAGAAGGAAAAAATGATGAACCGTGAAAGCTATCATGACTATATGGGGAGACGAATGAGAGAAGCTGACAGGTATGCTTACGATAAAGAACAGAAATGGCATAGACGTTTTATGAGCATGGCTGAAATGATTGCTGATTGGTCTAAAGATCCTTCAAGTAAAATTGGTTGTGTGGCTGTAAATGATGAACGTAGGATACTTGCTACGGGATATAATGGCTTTCCAAAAGGTATTGAAGATACACCCGAGCGTTTAAATGATCGGCCTGTCAAACATAGTCTTGTAGTTCACGCTGAAATGAATGCACTTATGAATGCTTTGTATTCAGGTGTAAGTCTTAAAGGTTCTACTATGTACGTTCATGGATTACCTATTTGCCCAGATTGTACTAAGTGTGTAATACAAGCTGGTGTTAAACAAGTTGTTATACCAACAGATAAAACTGATAAAGGTGAATGGCAAAAAGTGTGGGAAGAAAAAAGTTTGCCAATGTTTAAAGAAAGTGGTGTACAAGTCACTGTACTTGGTATATAATATAACTTATGGCTTACCTTGTAACTGACAACTGTGTTAAATGTAAACACACCACCTGTGTATCTGTGTGTCCTGTAGATTGCTTCTATGAGGGTGATGATATGCTGGTTATTAATCCAGATGAGTGCATAGACTGTGGCGTGTGTGTCCCTGAATGTCCTGCTGATGCTATATTTGCTGATGTAGATTTATCTGAAGCCGATCAAATTATCTGGCTTGAAAGAAACGCTAAATATAGTCAGGTATGGCCAAATATAGACGAAGAACAAGATCCTTTACCGGATCATAAATTATATGATGGAATGCCCAACAAATTTGAGCAATACGTGGAGTTAAAAAAATGACTAAAAAAATCCTAATTACAGGAATGAACAAGCTGCAATGTACGAAAGATTTCTTTCTGAGCCAGCAGCTTCAAGTAGTTCCTTCTCACTATTCAACCATTCGATGTTTAGAAGATATGGGCTATGAAGTAGAACAGAGACCTGTAACACTAGGCGAGGATCTATCTGGATATGATGAAGTAATTGTATATATTCATAGTATTCAAGCCTTCTGCCAGTTTCTGTGGGCTGGTCTGTATGCTGTACATGCACGTCCAAACTGTATCCTAGCATTTGATGATTGGCAATTTACGCAGATCTATTCTACTATTGAAACATATAAAGAAAAACTTATCGATGGCGACGAAGGTGTATTCAGACAATATCTTTTTGATTTATGGCAAGGTAAAGAAGATAAAGAAACTGTAATGAAATACAAAGATCAATACATCGATGCTTGTAATATTATCACAAGTAAAAATAATAGATTGCTTGTAAGTGCATTTGCTGGTGGCGATCTTTCACTTCTTAATTTAGATTGGAAAGAAGAAAACGTTTATCAGTTTAATCCAAACCCTTATCATTTAAATCGTACAGAAGCAAATGGTTATGGCACTGGAACAGTAGCACTAGATAATTTCTTTGGTGATACACCAGAAAAAGAAATGAAATGGAATTTCGCATCTCTTGTACAAGAGAAAACGCGTAAATGGTTAAAGGCGCAGCAACCTGACGATTGGAAGTGGGAAATTGTTTACTACGGAGCAAAGCGTGGTAAATATAAGTCAGAGCGTAAAACCGAACCAGAGATGGTAAAAGTATTCGAACAACAATGGGGCTGTTTAATGCCCGGATACTTCCATGCCGGATCAGGGTGGTGGCGAGCACGCCCACTGCAGGTTGCTGACGCCAGTTCTATTATTATCGGTGATAAACCTGAAATGATGGTTTACTATCAGGATGATGAACTAGCTGGTTTGAAAGTTCAAGACGTAGAAGCAATGGATAAAACACAGCTTGTTGCAACTGCAAAGGCTCAACGAGATGCTCTCTACGACAATCATCCTTTAGATAAGATGGTTCAACAACAAGAAATGACGAGGATTCTTCAAGCATGAATATTTTAGTAGTAGGTGCTGGTTTATCTGGTGCAACAATTGCTCACGAATTTGCTCGTGTAGGACATACAGTAACAGTTATTGACGCTCGAGATCATGTAGCAGGTAATGCATATGACTATGAGAACGAGCATGGCATTCGTGTTCATAAGTATGGTCCTCATTTGTTTCATACTAATAATGAGCGTGTTTATAATTATCTAGGTAAATTTACGCAATGGGTTCCTTACAAGCATAAAGTAAAAGCCCAACTAGATAACGGTCAATATGTTACACTTCCAGTAAATCGTGAAACAAAATTAATCGTTGGTGAAGAGAATGTTCTTGATATATTCTTTAGACCGTACACTAAAAAGATGTGGGGTGTAGAGCTCGACGAACTCAATCCTGATATTATTAATCGTATTCCAACACGTGATGATGATAACGAACTATATTTTCCAGACGACGAGTTTCAAGCAATGCCAAAAGATGGTTATACGAAACTAGTAGAGAATATGCTCGATCATCCAAATATTACAGTAAAGCTTGAAACATTCTTTAATTATCATATGGAAAAGCATTATGAACATATCTTTAATTCCATGCCAATCGATCAGTACTTTGATTTTAAACATGGCAAACTTCCATATCGCTCAATAAAATTTGAAACAGTAACACTGCCGATGGGAAATGCATTACCAACTGCAACAGTAAACTTTACTCATGATGGTCCTAAAACTCGTGTAACAGAATGGAAGAAAATCCCTTGTCACGGAACCAATAAATATAACACAACGCTGACATTCGAAGAGCCTTGTGATTATGCTGATAATGACTTTGAACGTTACTACCCAGTAAAAGATCGTGATGGTAAGAACAGAGCGTTGTACGAAAAATATAAAAATGAACAGCCAGAGAATATGACTTTTATCGGTCGGTGCGGTATGTATGCTTACTTAGATATGCATCAAGCTGTAAATTCTGCAATGGCTACAGCGAAAAGGTTTTTATCATGAGCGAAATAACACACGCAAGTATTGTACCACTTATTGGCGGTGAAACAATTGCATCACAAAGAGCATTTGGATCTCGACCAATTCACTTTATGTCATATGAAGCCTTTGCGGCTAATGACAAACACATCGTAAATTACTACGATAACGAAGTTCCATATTACGTATTAGATAAAGGTATGGCTCCACCAGTTAGTGAAAGAGCTGACGTGGTGGCCTCTGTGTGTCCCTGTGCCGGACTATCTATGATGTCGCATGGTTATGGTGACGACAATCCAAATAATCAATGGATGAAGGAAACAGCAAACTATATCCTAGGCGAATATAAGCCAAAGGTATTCTGGGGTGAGAATGCACCAGGATTTGCTGGAAAGATTGGTACAACAGTTCGTAATGAATTGAAACAAATTGGTAAAGATAACGATTACACTATGAGCGTATATCGTACAAAATCTTTATTACATGGAGTACCACAGGTACGAGAGCGTTCCTTCTATTTCTTTTGGAAAGATACTGATGGACAAGTTCCAATCTTTAATTATTACAATCGTGAATATACTCCTATTGAAGAGTTAATTCGTAATGTAAAATCTAACTTCCAAACAGAAACAATTTCTAAAAAGAAGCCGTCTGATAATCCTTATTATAAGTATATCCTTGAAGAAATTCATGGTGGTATTAGTCATAAAGATCATTCTGCTGGTGTAGATCCTACATCTGCTCGTGGTGTTGACGCTTTTTCTTATATCGAAAGATCAGGTCATTCATACTTGCAAGTTGCTAAATGGATGGAAGAAAATGGATACGAACGTGAAGTACCAAAGTGTGAGTACAAGCACCAAAAACTTGCAGATGGTGGTAGTATTATGAGACGTGGTGTGATTATTCCTAAGGATCGTATTGGTGCCTTTGTAGGTCATTATCCAACTATGCTTACACATCCCGATGAAGATCGGTTTATTAATTACCGTGAAGCAATGTCTATCATGGGATTGCCTGAGGACTTCGAATTGGTTGATGCAAGCCCTAAAGTTGCCAACCATATATGCCAAAACGTTCCTGTTCAAACAGCGACAGATATGGCTACAGAGGTTCTGGCAGTACTAAATAAAGAGAGAATAATGGTTGACAGTGACTACATTTTGCAGTATAATAATACTAAGAAATTAGAATATGAAACTAAAGTTGATACGCTGGAGGCATTCTTTTCATGAAACACTTTATAATTGACTTTGAAACAATCGGCCAAAACTCGCGGGAAGTACCTGCAATCGATTGTTCTTATACAACCTTTGAATGGCCGCGCTTTACAGAGCAGCCTTATTCTTTTAAAGAGTTAGTACTCGGTATGGAAGAAGCAAAGTTTGATATCAAAGATCAAATGTCTAATCATGGTTGCAAATATAGTGATCGTGATCTTCAATGGTGGTTAGATCAGCCACCTGCGCTTCGTACAAATATGAAGCCAAACCCTGAACTTGATCTTAATGCTAGTCAGTTTATTGATAAGCTTATCGGCTATCTTCAACGAGAAGGTAATATCGATTATTGGTGGTCAAGATCAAACAGTTTTGATCCAGTTATTTTAGAGCGTCTTGCTCAAAATGCTAACAAAACAGATCAACTTGGAGCATATTTAAAGTGGTGGGCAGTACGTGATACTCGTACATACATTGATGCTAAGTTTGATTTCAATGTGCCAGGTAAAAAGAATGGATTTGTTCCTGTATCCAATATAGAAAAGTGGGAATATAACTTTAAAGCACACGACAGTAAACATGACGTTGCAGCAGATATTTTGCGGCTTCAAGCTATTGTTAGAGCTGAAGCAGATTTGGAGCAAGTTGAAATATGAAAATAGAAGTAAGTATTGACGAGGTAAGAAAACATAAGATCTTTGTTGGTACTCCAATGTATGGAGCACAATGCCACGGAACTTATACGAAAGCTTGTACTGATTTAGCTTTAATGGCTGGTGCTAATGGAATTGATATTAGATTTTATTATTTGTTTAACGAAAGCTTAATTCAAAGAGCTCGTAATTATGTAGCAGATGAATTCCTTCGTTCTGATTGTACTCATCTACTCTTTATTGACTCTGATATTGGATTCAATCCTCGTGATGTAATTGGTTTGCTTGCAGTAAACTTGCAAAATCCAGATGAATATAATATCGTAACAGGTCCTTATCCCAAGAAAACAATCGCATGGGAAAAGGTAGCTAAAGCAGCTAAAATGGGTAAAGCAAATGATGATCCATTTGAGCTTGAGAAGTATACCGCTGATTATGTCTTTAATCCAGTTAAAAAGCAAGCAGAGTTTAAAGTGCAAGAACCTTTAGAAGTTGGTGAAGCTGGAACAGGATTTATGCTTATTCCACGTGCTACACTTGAAAAGTTTAAAGAAGCTTATCCTGAAAAGAGCTACAAACCAGATCATGCTCGTACTGAAAACTTTGACGGGACTCGTGAGATTACAGCTTTCTTCGATTGTATCATTGATCCTGACACTAAGCGTTACTTATCAGAAGATTACTTCTTTTGTAAGTGGGCTCGTAAGGCTGGAATGAAAGTATGGATGTGCCCTTGGATGAGCCTACATCATACTGGTAGCTATGTATTTAAAGGTTCGTTGGCTCATATGGGTCAACTTGGAGTGTCTGCGACAGCAGATAGCTCAAGTAGTAGAAAAAAATATAAAAATAACAAGAAAAAAGGTTGACAGGTGGTGAAACCTGTGGTATTATTAATAAATAACATGTGTGAACAAGGAGCTCTATATTATGAAACTATCTGAACGTACTATTACGATTCTTAAAAGCTTTTCGACGATTAACAAATCCATCTTGATGGAACAAGGTAATCTTCTTAAAACTGTAACACCAGAAAAAACACTGGTAGCAACCGCTACAATTACAGATCAAATTCCTTCACAGGCTTGCGTATATGATCTGTCTCGGTTCTTATCAATCATGAGTCTTTACAAAGACCCAGATGTAGAATTTCATGATAAATATTTCATGATTAAAGACGGAAAGCAACGTACAAAATATGTATATGCTGACGTGTCTATGATACATGCAGCACCTCAAAAAGATATCACGCTGCCCTCAGCTGATGTCGTGGTAGATGTATCATGGGAAGATCTTCAGTCTGTTATTAAGGCAGCTGGCGTTCTTCAATTTAGTGAGGTTGCATTCGTTGGTGAAGAAGGTAAAATTTATCTTAAAGCCATTGATAGTAACAACACAAATTCAGATGATTATGGCGTTGAAATTGGCGCAACTTCAGATGAATTTAAGATTATCATTAAGACCGATAATCTTAAACTTTTACCTCAGGACTATCATGTTACTCTTTGCGCAAAGGGTATCTCTGAGTTTAAAAGCAGTGATGGAAACGTAAAATACTTAATTGCAATCGATACTAAGTCGACTAATAAAAAAGGATAAATGAAAATGAGTGAACAAAACCAAGCTGCACAGCAGCAACAACAAGAGCCGGTGCAAATTTCTTTGCAGGATATTGCAACGGTAGTACAGATGATTGACGTAGTCTCTCGTCGTGGTGGTTATGAAGGCAACGAGATGGCAGGTGTAGGTATGCTACGCAATAAACTCGAACTCTTCCTTCGCCAGAATGCCCCTGAAGGTGAACAGCCACAAGGTACTATGCCGGCTGAAGCGCCAGCAGCAGTTCCAGAGGACGCACCTTTAGCAGACAAAGTGTCTAAGTAAGTGCTTCTCAACGACGCAGGCTCTCGTTATAAACCTGCATCTTACTCTTATATTATGAAATGGTGAATGAATGTCTATTGATGCAAAAGCAAATGAAGTGTTGTGGGTTGAGAAATACAGACCACAGCTAATTAATGATACCATCCTCCCTGAAAAAACTAAAGCAATGTTTCAAAAGTTTGTCGCTGATGATAGTGTACCAAACTTGTTATTGTCTGGTGGTCCAGGTGTAGGTAAAACAACTATCGCAAAAGCCATGCTTGAAGAGCTAGGCTGTGATTACATTGTTAAGAATGGTTCACTTAACGTAAATATCGATACTCTTCGTTACGAAATATCCACATACGCGTCTTCAGTATCTCTTTCTGGTGGTCGTAAGTATGTTATATTTGATGAAGCAGATTATCTAAACGCAGTCTCAGTACAACCAGCTCTTCGTAACTTTATCGAAGAATACTCATCTAACTGTGGCTTTATCTTTACATGTAACTTTAAAAATCGTATTATTGCTCCACTCAGATCTCGATTATCTGAAGTTGACTTTACTATTGAAACTAGTGATCGTCCAGCAATGGCTGCTCAGTTCTACAAACGAGTACTACAAATTCTTGATTTAGAACAAGTAGAATATGATAAGAAAGTAGTTGCTAAAGTAATTGAAAGACACTTCCCTGATTTTCGTCGTGTACTTACTGAGTTACAATCCTATGCAGCTTCAGGTCGTATTGATGAAGGTATCTTTGTTAATCTTAAACAAGAGTCTATGGATGAATTGTTTAAACTTCTTAAAACAAAAAACTTTACTGAAATGCGCAAGTGGGTTGCAAGAAACAGCGATCAAGATATGAATGAAATGTTTAGACGTATCTATGATATGGCATCTGATAAAGTTCAACTTAAATCAATGCCAGGATTTGTTGTAACACTCGCAGATTATATGTACAAAGCCAATTTTGTAGCTGATCTCGAAGTAAATATGGTTGCATTTCTAACTGAGATAATGATGGAGTCTGATTTTCAATGACAGAGATAAACCCATTAGCAACCGTTATTCTTAGCGATTACACTACATATAGTCGTGTTGGTGATAGAGATGTTTTAACACAAACAAAGCATGTCGAACGTAACGGGCATGTATCAATTGAAAAACTAGTTATTGGTTACACTTATAACGCAAATGGTACACTGAACAAACCAACCGAAGATCCAGGACAAGTATTGGATATTCTGATATGAGTAAATGGATGGATAAGCTTATTGCAAAGCATACGTGTACTTTTTGTGAGAAGAAGATTAACAAGAAAGAATTATATACTGTTAATCTAGATACTGCTGAAGGTCCACATACTATGAATGCTTGTGAACCATGTGCAATGGAATTTGATGAAGTATTAAAACGAATTGAGGAGGCAAGATATGGCGAAGGACTATAACCCTTTCGATTTTATGAATGCTGTATCTTTCTCTAAGGAAGATCTCATTAATAACCATGAAACACCAGAACAAATTGAAAAGCAATACACACCATATATGGTTAATAAAGGCTTTACAAACTTTGAAGATACGATTCTTCATGCAAATGAAATGAATATGAGGCATCACCTATTTCATGATGCTCAATTTCAATACTATCGTGGAGCATTGCGCAAACGTAAACGCTTTTCTAAATGGCCCAAGGCTGATAAAAGCAATGACCTTGATGCAATTCAACATGTATATCAATGCAACCGCACCGTTGCTAAACTTTATTTTAAAGCTCTTTCGAAGGAAGACCTGAAATCCATCCATGCAAAGATGGCTACAGGCGGAGTTTCTAAATAAAATAAATAAACATGATGGGATAATAATCATCGTGAATAATTTAAAAATAATATAAAAAGGTGCTGTTGTTATGCAAGAAGAAGACATTTTCAAAGGTGTCGGTATAGAGATTTCCCTTCCTTCTCCAGACAGTTTTTTAAAGGTTAAAGAGACTTTAACCAGAATTGGCATTTCTTCTCGTAAAGAAAAGAAGCTTTATCAAACATGCCACATTCTTCATAAGCAGGGTCGCTACTCGATTTTGCATTTTAAAGAGCTGTTTATTTTAGATGGAAAGAAAAATACATTTACTGACGAAGATATTGCTAGAAGAAATACTATTGTAAATCTTTTAGAAGAGTGGGATCTAGTTAAACTAATAAACCCAGAACATTCAGAAGAGCCAGTTGCTCCCTTAAATCAGGTAAAGATTTTATCTCATAAGGAAAAGGCTAATTGGGTACTTGAGGCAAAATATAACATTGGGAAAAAATAATATGGAAAAAGTGAAAGTAACCTTTAAAAAAGGCGAAAGATTATCAAGTTATAATGCATGGAATAAAGTAATGCCAGTTGCTGTAAAAGGCGTAGGACCAGAAGCAGATGCATTTCAACTGCCACCTATGGTTAGAGTACAAATTCCAACGGATTCAAAATTTCCAGCTGGAACTAAACTTTATACAGACCCACAAATTTCTTTACAAAAGGGTTTGACTTTAGTTGCTGGTGTTCAAATTACAGAAGAATCAGAGGAAAACACAGTCATATACGTCAATAACATATCTGATAGCTTAGCTACAATTGTATCAGGTGATGTATTAGCGTGGGCTGAAGTTTGTCCAACAGAATACGCAGAAGAGTAATTTTGCGTTATAAATAGTAGTGTAGGAATGCTTCGGGTTCCTACTTTACTTTAAACCGCCGGTTTATAACGGCACACATAATCTTGCTTAATAGGAGATAAAGATATGACTAATAATACACGCCGCTTCAATGCGGAAATGTTTAACGACCCGCTATTTGTTGGTTTCGACCGACTCGTAAATAGAATGCACCAAGCAACACCTGGTCAATCAAACAACTACCCTCCATACAACATCGTTAAAATCGACGAATACAACTACTCTATTGAATTAGCTGTAGCCGGTTTCGTTGAAGCTGAAATTGACGTAGAAGTCAAAGATGGCACCTTATATGTTGTTGGTGAAAAAAATGGAATCGAAGAAGGCGAATACTTGCATAAAGGTATTTCAGCCCGAGCCTTTCACAGAAGCTTCACACTATCAGATACAATCGTAGTACGTGGTGCTAATATGGAACAAGGTATTCTTACAATTGATTTAGAGAATGTTATTCCAGAGGAGAAAAAACCTCGTAAAATTGATATTGGAAAAAAAGATAAGACTCTTTTAAAGGGATAAATATATCTTTGAGGGGTAGTGCTCTGCCCCTCTTTCCACACAGAAAGGTATCACATGCAGCCTAACAAATCATTTCAACTTGATATTAATGACATTGAAATTATTGAACGAGCACTATTTTTATTACAACAAAATTCCGACAAAAATTTAGACAAAACTAAGGTCGTTGGTGTACGCGCTAAATTGCATCACCAAAAGAATTGGTTTAGACCAAAAAAGGATTACGTCGGAGGATAACACAAACACACAAACACAAAGGAGACACATATGTCTAATAAAAACCCATTCGAAATCAGAGCAGAAATGCTACAACTTGCTAAAGAATATATGGATCAAGCCTATCATATGAATGCATCATTTGCAGAACGTATGGTTGAAGAAGGTAAGATGCAGATTGAAGAATTCCAGAAACAAACTGAAATTTATTCTATTCAAGAATTAATGGATAAAGCTAAAGAAATGTATACCTTCGTCTCAGACAAAGGCGACAAATAAAACTTAAAGGGATCTTCGGATCCCTTTTTTTATGAGAAGGCTCCAGTTAATCCATAAGGATTGGAATTATTACTACCAAAACCGCCACCACCAAATGATGCGTTAGTAACCTGCATAGTGCTACCTTGGTTTGTTGATGTAATATTCTGAGGTGCTACAACTGGTGTATTATTAATTAC
>JAAHTG010001611.1_pt1 | contig 14804 bp, 27 predicted proteins | sample 6116081 | NCBI WGS metagenome assembly JAAHTG01 (sample SAMN13939989, study PRJNA603662) | sponge metagenome | isolation source: marine sponge | host: Mycale hentscheli | place: New Zealand | collected 2005 | reverse complement strand
CCATACTCATAAACACGAGTATTGCCATCAATCACAGGGATAAATGCACCAAGGTTATCGGGATTTAAACCTGCTGTCTCAACACATGTAATACCATGTGATTCATATAATTCTAAAGCCATTTTAAGCTCCTTGTTCGTAGTTTATATTAAAAATAAAAGTCTTTCTGTAGACTATTTGATCTTTATCGTTATTAGTTAAATTGTAAATTAATTGTGAGTCTTGTGCATCTTGAAATACACACACACCGACAAGAACCCCATTTATATCGCCACTTAAAGCGTGTAGTAATTCTATTATCCTGTCGGACGACTGCTCGTGTTGATCCTCTTGCTCATGTAGTTTCTCTATCTTCTTATCGTTACAAGCATCGGGGTCAACTATTGTATCTAATTGAATCTCAAGTGTAGATTGAAAAGATCTAGTAGCACCACTTACATGACCTTCATTAAGTACCTTCTCAAACTCATTAATTGTTATCATAGGGAATAGACCCTTGTTAACAACGTTATTAACTCTTCGTGTATTACTTGCGTTAAAGAAGCTAAACACATTATTGACATTGGTCATCAATTCGGTGTCAGCCTGTAGAAACTCACGTATAGCTTTCTTAATCATCTTCCGACCTTTATATTCTTAGCAAAAGCAGTTGCAATTTGTAATCTAATTCTATCACCAATAGCATCAGCCATTCTCTTTAAGTCAGTAACAGGAGTTTGGTTGTCAGTTAAGAATCTATTTCTCTTTCTATTACCCCAAGCCCAAGGTTTACCATCTTTGCCGATAGGTTGCTTCTTAGCTATCTTACCTCTACTTGTCTTCTGTTTACCAGTGTAATTAAAACCTGCTTTAACACGATGTTTCTTTCCATTGATAGTACGTGATCTTCTTGTAGCCATTTGAGCAGTAAGTTTCTGATTAGGTACACCATGATAAATAAGTGCATCCTGTATAGAACGTGAACGAATATACCAAGTTCCCATCTTACCCGATCTAGCACCGCCTTTAAGATCCTTCTCGACTCCAATACTACCTCTGAGACTACCACTCTTAACAGGAGCGTTTCTCTTGGCAATACGTTTCATCTTATTAGCACCACGATCATAAACTGGGGTGAATGACTTGCGTAAATCATTTGCACTAAAATTCCCTATCGCTTTTCTCAAAGCAACACGATTAACGAATCGGCTTTTAGGGACTCTAGGCATTTACCACATGTATCCCATTCTTGACTCATTCATCATTGGATCATTTGTGAATAAGTTAGTTCTACCTAATCCAGTTTCTTCAACTAAAGGTAAGTCGGGCATGTAAGCTTTTTCATCACGAAAGTCTTTAAGCTTCTTCATAGCTTCTTGGAAAGCAAACATAATCTCTTCGGGCATACCACATGCAGAACGTTTATAAGCTGAATATATTGTAATATCCATAGTTATACATTGTAATATTCCAAAAGAAATGGGATTATCCACAATAGTAGCAGGGAGTTGATAATAACGCCCAATGTAAGAATCAATATCAGACTCAGCGCAATCAATATCACTTTGAATCCAATCTGTATTCTGTCCACTTATATTGTCATCGTAGTACAAACCATCTTCTTGTGAAGTAGGTAAGTGGTCAATAACATCTTGTACTTGTAGATAATCACTCATTTATTATTCCTCAGAGGCTTTCTTGCGTGTTTTCTTGGGTGCTTCTTTTTTTACTTCGGGTTCTTTGAATGAACGAACTGCAACTAATCCATAGTCGGTATAAACTGCACCCGAACCATATTTAGAACAAACTTCTTCTTTGGACATATCTTCGTACATCTGTTCTTTTAATTTAACTACATCGCCACGATTACCGATACCCATACAAGCATATTTGCCTGTTTTTCGCTCAATGGCGTAATAAACTGAAAATGATTTCATAATGTCTCCTTGGTGGATGGGAAGCCCCGAAGGACTCCCCGATTAACTTATGCAGAGATAAGAGGACAAATACCGAGTTCGTCTGCTACTGCAAAACCGAATTGTAGTTCGATTGTGAAACGTACTGCACCAGTGTCAGTGTCTTTAGTTCTACGTAGGAGGAAATCCCAACCGTTATAACTAACAGTGGTTTGCTCGAAAGTAGTGCTAGGATCATTTGACTGATAAGCAGAAGGAGTAGCGATAGCGATACCGTTACCGTTAGTTACGAAACCAACAACGTTATTAGCAGAAGTCATGTTTTCACTTTCGTAAAGACCGCCACCAAACTTAGAGAAGCTATTGAGGATAACGTTACTAGGGAGATCAACAGGACGAAGCGTGTTGTGGTTGTTAATAACTGGGTCTTGCTGTAAAGCAATAGAGTAATCAACGTTAAGAGCTAATTTACGCATAGCTGAGTTGTACTTACGAACTTGAGCTTCTTTACGTATGTCAATAACTTTACCTGCGTCAAAAGCAGTATCAGAACCGACTGTAATAGTAGTAGCGAAGTTAGTAGGAGTAACGAGAGCCATTACACGATCGACAGCCGTACGTGCTACGTTCTCAAGTTCAAGACTGAGGATTGGAGCAACATCAACTTTAAACAAGTCCATTTCGTCAATTTCAATAGTTTTAAGGATACGTTGGTCGATAGCAACATCTTTAAATGTTACGCCTTGAGTTCCATCTACTGAACCATAGTTATGAGTGCTTGAGTTCCAATCAGTAGCATCACCTGTAGCTGAATAAATTGGTACTTTTACTGTATCACCGAGTTGAGCAGAGTTCCCACCTGCTGTTGAAGCTCCAAGAGCCATTGAGAATGGTACGAGATCATCTACTGCTAGATTGTTTTGTACTGCGACTTTATCACCGATTAGGTTGATAGGGGCGTTTGCAACTGTAATTGCCATGATATAAAATCCTTATTTATTTTTGTAATTCGTATTGAGCCATGATAGCAGACTCATTTTCTTTGAAATATGCTTGACGTGCTTTAATGTCATCCATAGCCATCCAAGTAGTGTATTCAGAACCTTCGTCCATTGAAATATCTACTTTCTCGATGTCAGCAGAGAACTTATCTTCAACACCTTCGAGTTTTTCTTCAATATCTTCTGCTTTAGCTTCTGACTTTAATTCTTCTTTAGCTTCAACGACTGATAATTTGCCATCTTCAAAAGCTTTAGCAACGACTTCAACTTTAGCAACAACTTCTTCGAGTTCTGCTTTGTGGTCAGCTTCAATCTTAGCAATAGCTTCATCGTGTGATGCTTTCATTTCTGCGAGTTCAGAAGATTTAGCTTCAAGTTGAGCTTTCATTTCAACTTCAAGTTCATTAAACTTCATTTCGAAATCAACAGAAGGTACTTCTGCTACTGGATCTTGAACAGGCTCTTGTTCGCTACCTTTGATGAGGCTAACGATCTTATCTAAGATGCCTTTTTCTTTTTGTTCTTCGGACATACTAGTCTCCGTTTGTTTTTGTTTGAAATAGGCTTTTGCCTGTTCGGGTAGCTCTCTGCCACCGAAAAAATCTAATGAAGAATGTGCAACTGCTTTCTGACCTGTAGTAACCTCATCAACAAAACCTAAATCATAAGCTTCTTGAGCAGTCAACCATGTTTCAGCATCCATCATATCTGAAACTTTCTCTTCTGATAATCCTGTCTTACGCACATAAGCTTGTAAAAGACTTGCTTTAATCTTATCGAGTAAATCGGCTTGATGTTTCATGTCATCTGAATCACCGACAGCCATAGACCAAGGATTATGAATCATAAGCAAAGCATTGTCAGCCATAGAAGCAACATCTGCCTCAGCCAATATCACAGAAGCCATAGAAGCCGATATACCAATGTTGTGGACATGGATAGTGCCTTTGTAAGCTCTCATCATATTAATAATAGCTGAACCTGCGATAGTTGAACCACCGCCACTATTCATAGGGATATAAATCTCAGAACCTTCTGCTTCTGCTAGTTGGTCTTTAATTCTCTTAGGTGAAACATCTGAATCATACCACCCTTCATTGACTATATCGCCCATCATTTCGATTTCGTACATATTATTCTCCAATTACTTCGGGTGCTTGTCCTTCGACTTTTTCCCATTTTAAACCAGTTAATTTATTAAGTTCCTCAACAGGCATTGTGTAACCTGCGGTATACATATCTTTCATTACAGTTGCGATTGCTCCTGTATCCATGTCGAACTTAAATTCAACATCGGGAATAGGCATACCAACACCAAAGTTCATTTCAACTAATGGCTTGAAAATCTGTGAACGAATCGTTCTTCTTAAATCAGCAGTATCATTAAGAGTCATGTTCTTACGTACTGAATCCTGTACGCTTGCAGTTGATCTATTAGAACCCTCAGCGAATACACCGCTATCTGAACCAATGATTAACTGAGAAGCCTGTCTACGGCACATTGAATGGAACTTTTCGTAAATATCTGCTTGATTACCTTTGGACTCATTGAAATTAAGTTCAGAACCTTCTGATAAGATACCACCACCATCAGCACCAATATTCTTAATCTGTGTTTCGAGTGTTGCCAATTTAGTGGGGTCTTTCATGTCTTCGGGAGAAGCTAATAGAGTAACAAAAGGAATCAAGAACTTCTCGATAGCACGAATGTTATATTGATAAACGTGTTTCTTGAAAAAGTATAAGTAGATCAATGGACGAATCAAACCACCACGAGTAGGATCACCACCACGAGGATTATGATAATGAACAACCCACTTCATCGGGTCTAGTTGATAATATCTGTCGCTATCTTTATATTTTAACTGCGGTTTGTATGAGCTGTTGAATGAAAAGTTAGTTGCATCGAAATACTCAAAGCCTTTAATGTATCTACCACCTGTACCCCAATGAATCTGAGAACAACTAATGCCACTATTTAATGCGTGCATTGCGTTATCTTGCCAACCTTCAAAATCACAAAGCCCACTTAAAGAAGAGGGCATGATGTTATCCATTGTGTCTTGACAGAACATAGCAATATTCTTTGCTTCGGGTGACATGTCGTTTGATGGGGGAACTGCAAAAGCTCTTGAGGATTTTACAGCAGATTTACGTAAATTAAGTAGACCACTAATCTCAAAGTCTTTCTCTTCAATGATTCGTGCAATCTTATAAAGATCATGTGTATCTCCACGATCTGCCCTATCAATAATATACCCAATCCATTCGGGAGTGAGTGTGTGCATGTTGATAGAACTGCGGAATATGTCGGGGTCTTGTTGTTTCTTCGTAGTAGTAATTGCCATGAAATTGAGACTCAATCTTAATATTTAAACTAATATAGGCACTTAAAATAAGTAATTCAAATGCTTTTTTAATAAAAGTTACTCACGAAAACATCGTCAGCCATACGTAACCCATGAGGCAACCTACGTATAAGCGTCTCTCCGCTTGAATAACCACCATGAGAGTATAGAGCTAGTGCCAAAGACCAAAAGAAGTCAGCATGATCGTCTTTGTTGCTCGTTCCCTCTGAATATATCCTAGTCTGCTTGCCATCAGCTTCTTCTTTCTTGATTGCAAACAAATGTTCAATGATAGTATCATCATCGGGTATCTCAATCCTTCCCTCGTCAAACATACGCCAAACTAAGTTAGCCATCTCTGCACGAGTTCTTGAGCCAGTAAGCATAACACCTTCAAACTTGCCCCTATAATGTTCTTCAAGTTCCTGTGCCATTTGAGAACCTTGCGCTCCTGCATCCATTGCGCCACGATGACATTTATCCATCATTCGCATTGCTAAACTCTTCTGATTAGCGAAACGCTTGTCCTTAACAAATGAATATTTCCTTACTGTAAGCTTGGATTCTTTACCTGCTTTACTCTCTTCTAAACGAAGCATACATGAGGGGTTGACAGTTAAACCAAAGTCGTAACCAAAGTATTGCCTTCCGTTGCCATCTTTATTAATGATCTTGTTTTCGGGTACAACACAAGTTCGGATTAAATCATAACTCAGAACAGCGTTAGATTCATCACTAGGTTTACACATGTATTCCTGCATGAAAGCATTGTCAGAACGAGCTGTCTCACGTATCTCAGTATAGAACTGTTGGTCTGTAACTGGTGGTAAACTCTTTCTCTCACGAAGATTATTAACAACTTGAACAATACCATCAGCAATAGCATCTTTAATATCGCATTTGTGATATGACCAAGAAGAACCTTCCTGTTTAGCGTCTTGAACAAAGTCATAGAACACTCCACGACCACGATGAGTAGAAATAACTTGTAGTCGGTCCCCGTATAAAATCGCTGGCGATGCCACGTCGAATAATTCGGCTTGGCTAGGGTGCAGGGCAAATTCGTCAATACCCACTCGACCACCAAAACCTGCAACAGCATCAACTGATGACGAGAGCATCAAGATATTATGACCATTAGGGTAACTAACCTCACCTGCATTAACAAATCGAGCATTAATGAAGTCACGCTCAACTAAATCATTAGTAACACGACTCCACAACATCAAATACTTCTTTGAAAACTGTTTAGCAAGCTTCTCTGAACGAGAAATCCACATAGATGAGTCGCCATCCTCTAATAAGGCATCAATATTCCATTCAAAGGCAGAACCAAAGGTATAACCAGTACGCCTAGACTTCTCAACGATCTTTTGACGAGATTTATCTTGTATCCAACGCTTCTGAAAGGGTCGCCAATAACCACCAAGAACACATTTTTTAGCTTCCTCAGTGTCGTAATCCTTTAAGCCAAATACCGCCCACATTCTCTCAACTGCTTTTCTAGCAATAAAACTATCATCAGTTTGCGTAATTCTGTATCTTGGGTCTTCTAAAACACGATTCATTGACTCAACTGCTTGGATTTTTGAGTTTAAATCGCCTCTTTTACCTCTATTTTGCACAAAAACAGACAAACAATCGTTAATTGAGGAGTCAAATTGAAAAGATTGGTCAAATTGGATCCAGAGTTCGGGTTGCTTCTTCAATCTCTCTATGTCGGGGTCTAATGATACCCTATCAGCAGGCACTTTAAGTCTATCAGCAACTTGCTTTAAAATCTTGTATAATCTCTCTTCTAACCGCACATCATCCATAATATTGATGACACCATAGAACTTAGTGTTCATTCTAACCAGTTCTTTAGCACTTCTATTCTGATGTATAGGGTTATTCTTACTTCCCTTTGAAATCTCACGCAAGAAATCAAAGTTCTTCTTGATCTCTTCCATAGGATCAAATAATATCTCAGCACTTCTACGCTGACGATCTTGTTCTCGTGAAGTTATGATACGCAACTCTGTTTTTAATAGCTTTAAAGCGTCGTGATGGTAACGGGAAGCTTGAGCATCACCAACACTGAACTTCTTACAAATCCACTTCAATCGCTCGGATCTAGTAGTTGTCTCGTAGCCTTCTCTGAACCATTCTAATGTCTTTCCAACATTAACATCGTACTTGCTTCGTTTGACTAATTCTATCTTAGACTTGGGTTTACGGGGCATAAAAAACTCTCCTAATATGCAAATATCTAAATATACGCATAAAAGAAGAGTAATTCAATTAGTTTGTGAAATAGTGGTTAATCACCTCTCATTCTCTTTAGTAAATTCAACTCAATCTCACGAGTCAATATCATGTGATCTAAGTTCTCAGTAGATGGTTTGAAGTCTTCTAGCATCGGGTCTAGCTCAATCTTTTTAGGGGGGGTAGATTTGTTTTTACGGAAACAACGCTGAATTGTCTTTGTGGATAAGTTAAACAACTCCGCAACCTCTTTATGAGTATGGTTCTTGCATAATTCAATAATCTTCTTGTTCCTATCATTCTTTTTCATTTACTTCTCCTTTTTAGCTTCACTATAAGCTTTAATATTATCCTTTTTAGCTTCACGATAACTTTTACTGTAAACCTTCATTCTCTCTTTTATCTTCTCTTTATTAGCTTCACGATAGATTTTGTTTTGATCCTTTATCTTCTCTTTATTAACTTCATAATAAGATTTATAGTGAGCTTTTATTTTATCCTTATTAGCTTCATAATAAGCTTTCATCTTATCCTTATTAGATTCATTATAAGCTTTCACACAACTCTTACACTGAGGACGAACACCATCTCTCCTAGACCTGTCCCTACTAAACTCTTCAAGGTTCTGAACCTCTTTGCATTTGCTACATTTTTTCATTTACTCCTCCTTATATCCACAATCACAAGAAATCACTACCCACTGATTCCTCATGAAGTATTTTAAATCATTGCTTCTAAGCCTAAGAAACGTTACTTTGTTACCATTCAAGCACACTGGGCAGTTGCCTTTGAATAGGTGCTTCTTGCGTTGTCTTTTGTTCATTCATATCTCCTGTTTTATGGTAGTTAAAGTGCATTATAGCATAGGTTTATGAAATGGGAAGGTGAAAATGATGTATGTTTGGATTTTTGTATCGTAGGGAGATGGGGATAAGCTTGGCTAAATCCAGTTTGAAATGGGGGATTTAAATGAGCATTTAATTTCTTAACCAAATATTAATGTAAAAAAACACTATTTCCTCACCAATAAAACCACGTCGGATAATAATAAGTTATGTATAATTCACTCGATGACGCTTTGCCAAGTTGCTAAATTACACAATTTTATTTTACTGGTGACTTGTCAAATCTGTAGATTCCTGCTCATTGGATTAATAATTAAAAAAAAGTATAGAGCTGTGAGATTTTTGCCATCCCTCAGTATTTAAACCTCCTCTAACCTCTAACCATATCTCCCACACTAATCTAAGCAAGAATTGACCTACTTATAAGCCTTAATACTTAGTATCATCACTATTGATCAAATCAATAAAGAACAGCTTTACTATTGATCATACTATATACATACAATTAAACTATATGCATGTATTCAGTTAAAGATATGCATTTACATTAATCATTTAAAGTCTATTAAAACCTATCTATTTATACCTACTCAATACCTTATAAGCCAGACAAAAGAAAAGCCTATATACACGCTAATTACACGCATATATAGGCTGATTATTAAAGCTCTATTCTATCTAATCAAGACACAAAAAAACCCACACATAGTGCAGGCTAATTGTTTTATTATTGTTTACCTTAAAGATCTGTATATATAGAAAATATTTTTATGCATTCACTGGATAATCTAAAGGAATAAAGCCTCCTACCCCATTTAGCTTTTTTATCCTCTATATAGCAAAAATCTATAAGGCTGCTAAATGTATAACCGCATCTAATGTTGTTGACTAAATGCTCTATAAGTTTATTTTCTTTGGTTAATCCTTCCCTATTTATCTGCTCTTTAATCACTTTTTTATATTCCTGTATTTTACTCATCTTTCATTGTCCTCTTTTTTGTTTTCTTATCTCTGCTTTAAATTAAATTCATATTCACGCCTACCTACCTCTATTAACTCACGCGCTAGATTGTCACTTATCCCATAATAATCAGCAATACCCGATACTGTTAAAAAATCGTTCCAATAAGTAAGATAAAACTTCTCCGCAAATGATTCTAATTCATTAATATTCATTTTTTATACTTCCTCTTTTCTTAATTCTCTTCTCACATGTACCAAAGCATTTTTAATATTCCCTTGAACCTTCCACCTAATAAAAGTAGGCAGTTCTTTTGTTCGCTCTACCTCACTGGATAAATTTTTATCTATCTCTTTTAAAATATCTATGTAATTCATTTTAATACCTAAATAAATTTAAATTTAACTTCTTCGTGATTATCATCAATACTTAATAGCATAGCTGAATTATTACTAATACTGATTACTGCGTTGAATATCCCTTCACTTATACGCATAGCTTCTGATAAATCCCATAAAATATGCTCTTCTGGTGTTTGTCCCTCTTCGGGCTCAATAAAATAATTTTCCCTTGCAAACTCGCCTAGATTGCTTAAAGCTTCAGTTTGCCATTCATCAGACAACTCATAAAAACTAACTAATGGTCTTTTATAATATTTTAACTTCATTTCTCTAACTCCTCTAATCTCTTTTTTAATTCCTCTTTACTCTCCTCCCTTACTTGCAAGTAATAATTTCTTACTGCTTCACGTACAAGCTTAGTGTTAGTCTTATGAGTTGTATTCTCTTTAATAAAATCGCAATGTTTTTTAAAGCTGTCTGAATCAATTCTTATTACATTCATTTTTTTAAAGCTCCTCTAAAAATCTATCGTTATAAATATTCTTAAAAATCCAATTCTTGATTGAATTAGTTAATCCGTACTCCCATTCCATACCAATAACTTGAGGTCTATTCCAGTTAAACTCACTATTTATAGGATGGTTTTTAAACCGCTCAAAATTATGTGTATAAAGTAAACCAAAATTAGACCCTGTATTACCCGCTATAGATATGTCGAAGCAATCTGTTACTCTTGATTTTTTAACAGTCACTAGATATTGTCCAAAATTGCGTGATATCTCTTTATTCATTTTTTCTTATTCCTTACTTAGTTAAATAAAACGCTAAAACTGCCATTACAGCTCCGAAAATACCGCTGATTAAAAGTTCTTTTAATTTATCCACGTTTTACCGCCTTCTTTAATTGCTGTAGCGATAACTCGCAATAATTACCCTTACAATATTTATAAAGTAACCTACTAGGCTCGTCATGCTTTTTATCTTTTATTCCTAGATCAATTAAAAAATCCTCAAAACTTGAACTTTCTTTAGAATATCCACAACCACTTGTTTTTGTCTCTTTCCAGCCTTTAATTTGCAAACTAGTACAATACTCCGCACATACTTGATAACCATATACACCGCTATTTTGTGACCAGTATCCACGATAAATTGCGATAGTTTCACCACCTATTTTATCAGTAACATAAACTTGTATAAAAGGGGTACTTTCTACTGTTGTATTTTTTATTTTCATTTTTCTTTATTCCTTTATTCACTTATTAAGTAAGATGTTTTTATTTTATATCCTCTTAAGATATTAAGACCTTGAAAAGCTTCTTCACGAGTTAAGCCGTAATTCATAAAGCAATTAAACCAGTGCTCATTTGACGAGCTATCGCCCATAATATACTTAGATTTTATATAAAAAATTATTTCCTCTGCTGTTTTCATTTTTCTTTACTCCTTTATTTGATATTTAAGATATGTAATTATGCTAAACCTTTCAGTATTTCTTCGGCATTATCCCCAAAATTAATTTTAGCTCTATAAACTTGACCGTTTATAAACATTGAATAAATGTTGTTGCCTTCATAAGTTGCATAAGTTGAATTAATCATTTTTCTGTATCCGTTGTTTTGTTTTGACTCCCTTATTATTACCCGCAAAAAGTACATTGCAAATCGTTTTAGTAACTATTTTTAAATTTAACTAACTTTTTCCCACATACACAAAATATTTTTCCCTTATATATAGAATAAGCAATAAAAAATAGAGCTGAGAAAGTTTAGATCTATAAAGATATTTTACAGGGGATAAAAAACCTTATTTTTTGAACTAAAAAATACAATAATAAAAATGTATTAATAATACAAAACTGAGCTTGACAGGATTTCAAACGATCATTTCAAATACTCATTTGATGTAAAAAAGTACAATTATTAATTTTTGGTTAAATATTCTGATTCGACTTGACAAAAAAAAAGTGAAAAAATAGGTCGACCTACGCATTTTTTGTCCCCATCTGACATTCCCCTATAAAGCTCATATGTTTTATTTTCTGAGACACTTAAAAAAACACAAAAAACCCTAGGAGTTGTATTTAAAACACAAAACCTAGGGAAATATATTATGCTAATTATTCTGCATAAAAATAAGCATATTACTCCATTACATCAATCATTATACAATGAGTCCTATAATTCTTTTTGCCCGATTTCATAGGTTTATAGTAATCTAAATGCAAAGATGATGCTACCAAATCACCTCTATCTATAACAACCTGTAATTGTTCCATGAATGAATTAAATTCACCAACTGGATCAGAGTCGTCCATATAATCTAATTTTTTTAATAAATTGCTCATTTTTGAAACCCCTCATTTTTTACAGACTTATTAAAATTTCGACCATAATACTTTATTTCGTAATCTAATCTAACCTTAATCGCTTCTTCTTTTGTCTTATAAAGACCTAGTTGATGTTGCTTACCTTTATAGGTTATTGTAGATCTATATAGACCGTTGATTAAATAGACACCAGTACATCCAGTAGGGTTTTTCTTATTCTTGTATTCGTCTCTATTCAATCCATTCAAAGATCTGTCAACATCTCTAAGATTAATTATTGAGTTGTTATCTTTATCTCTATCTATATGATCTATAAAACCATTAGGTAATTCTCCGTAATACATATACCAAGCTAGTATGTGAGCCCTTGGTTGATATCTTTTACCTTTGAATTTACATGTAAACTGCCTGTAACCCCAACCTTGTATGCAACCTGCCAACTGCCCATCTTTCATATATTTTCTAGGAGCTTTTATCCAAGTAAAATCACCTGTAACATCATTATAGTTAAGTTTATTTGAAAGTATTTCATAACATTCTATAGGTATCCTTTTCATTTCACATTACTCACATTCTTTGAACCACAGGTGCTACAACGCTTAGAAGCAGATCCTAGATGCCTCCAAATTAATATCCCCCACAATGGGAAGAAGAAACACCCTGCTATGAACCAAAAGGCAGTCTCACCACCTCCACAAAGGACTTCTACATCAATCTTACGTTGCGCTTGGCAATCGTTACAATACCCACTCTTTACTTTACTCATCTTAATCTCCTAAAACATTCTCATTAAATATTCACCGACATAAACAACACCAGTACTAGCATCAATCATAATAAAATCTTTCTTGTTATTATAAAACCCCATCAGTGAGTGTCTAGGTATAATCACACTGGATAACGCAGGAGTCTTCTTATACTTATGTTCACGCATGATGTAAGCTATTAACTGCCTAGTGTAGTCCTCACAGTCAAATTGATTCTCTTCATAAGTGATACCCTCATCTTCTAGCATCCTCTTACAATCAAACCTATACCCTTGTATCTCACTTAACTCTATTGATTCAAACTCTGTATCAGAACAAACAAAAGTCTTATTATTAATCACATCTGAGTAGTGTATTAACTCTCTATCATGAACATCAACAGATCCACATGACACTAAGAATAATAGTAGTAGGTACTTCATCTCACCACCTCCAGTTCACCGCTCTCGCCATCAAAACAAACCTCATAATCATCTGCGTCATAGTCATCCATGTCACCATCGTCATCGTCACATCTGCACTCCATATGCCCACAATCATCGCAGTGTTCATCTACATCGTAATACTCATCATGTTGGCAGTCTAAATAATAATCGTAACTCATTTTACTCTACTCCATTTATTGTTTTCAAATACTTTCTCACTAATCACAACTGGCTCTCCTACTGTCCTCATGTAGTGTTCTTCTAAATCCACTGAGGTTGCACCACAATCACATGTATTCATATCATGCCTTAGGTGGTTATAGCTCAGAACTACATCAGAGCATTTAGGACACTGCCAAATCAATCGCTTTGACTTCATTTCTCCACCACCATTTTTGAGATTATTTTAAACGAACTGAACGAGTCTCCTCTATTTGGATCAGTAATAGGAGACGATTGCCATTTTTTGTTTTCACTCAAATACCTAACAAGTTCATATTCATGAGCACCTTCCACCAAATACCAACATTCGGTTTCGATTTTCTTTTTGATGATGATGTAAGAACACATAAGATGAGAAAAAACTAATTCTGCTTTCATTGAACCATTAATGAAATATTCACCCTTCATTGGCTGATCGTACCTCACAAACTCCCAACCATCGGGAATCTCAATGCCGAGTTGCTTTAATGCCTGCTCGTTCTTTTCTTGTTCACTCATTTCTCTACCTCCTTGATCTGTTTGTTTAACTGCTCGGAAAACTTTCTCAAGTGATCCAAACTATGAAAGAATAACTCAACACGATCTTCATACTCACCAATAAACAGTGCTTGTGTGCGGTCTTGGTTTTCCATTACATCTTTAATTTCAAATGTCTCATCTACTTCTATGAACTTTGATACTTGCATTTTATCTATCTCCTTTTTGTTAGATTCCCATAATTATCACTTATAAACCGCTTGTCAATTTGAAATAATAAAGTTTTTTGGATTTGCAATAAAATTATAATTGGCTAGTTTATGTAACAGGCTATTCGAACAGTCTTAAAATAAGAACACATTTTACCCTCAACTTAGTGGAGTCTGTATCGGCTCGTTCGAACTCTAGGTTTGAGGGATTTTTTTTTGGAGAAATAATATGAGCAAGAAGTTACATTGGTTTCCTTTCTATTATTTAGATTGGTTATCAGATATTGATGTTGCAATGATGACATATTCAGAGAAGGGTTTATACATGGATATGTTGTGTAGATGCTTCAATGAAGATGGTATTCCCAGTGATGTAAACAAGTTGAAAAGAATCTTTAAATGTGATGAATCTGAATTATCAGAATGTATTAAAATGTTCTATGAAAAAGACGAAAAGCTTTTCAATAAAAAATTAGATGAAATAAAAAAAGATCAACGTAAAGTTTCAAAAGCTAAAAGCTTTGCAGGTAAGAAAAGTGCAGAAGCCCGTAGAAATAAGAGAGATACAACTTCAACAGCTGTTCAACAGGTGTTAAATCCTGTTGCAACAGAAGCTCAACGAAATTCAACCAATACAGTACAACACAATACAGTAAATAATAATACTATAGAACCCTACAAAATGCCCGATGACAAATACGCTAAAGCTTGTAAATGGTTTTTTGATGAATTACTAA
>JAAHTG010001610.1_pt1 | contig 14807 bp, 19 predicted proteins | sample 6116081 | NCBI WGS metagenome assembly JAAHTG01 (sample SAMN13939989, study PRJNA603662) | sponge metagenome | isolation source: marine sponge | host: Mycale hentscheli | place: New Zealand | collected 2005 | reverse complement strand
GAGCAAGCAAGATTGATATACGACCAGAGTATTCTGCATCGTTATATTATATATAGTATTTTTTATTTAGAAAGCAACTAAAAGTTTACTTATTTCCGATATTATATTTCGGACATAATTCCCATTGTGCCTTCTCCTTAAATGGGATGATCTTGATCTGACGTAGAGGAGCACAATTAAGATCTGTTGCTCCTTGTATCTCTACAAGACCCCAATCACTGAGTAATGTTGTGATAGTATTTCTACGCTCTACATCATTAGCTTCGAGATTAGCTTTCTTTCCATCTAACATAAACAGCTCTTTAAAATGAACGATGAAGTATCGTCCCTGCTTATGTAATATATGACATGATTGAAATAATTTTTTATCTTTACGAGAGGCGACTCCTATTCGGGTCAACGTCTCTCTTACTTTTAGAAAATCATCTGGTTCGTTTAAGACCACCTCGAGCATGTCTTGAGGTTGCCATTCTACAATATTATTTTCTTCCACCTTTACTCACCTTCTGTTTTATACTTTTTATATTTTCAGGTGATAGAAGGGATAGTACTTGTTTAGCTTTATCATTGCTATATCCATAGTATTCTTTAATCACTTCAATATCACTCTCAGTTTCTGGTTTCATCCATTTCGAAAATCTTTTACGCTTACGAATGATATTTATAAGAAAGTGATATTGTAGTTTATTATCCAGGTGATGATAGCGATTCATTACATTTGCAATGCCAACAGTATCATAGAAGTAAGACAAAGATCGATTAATAAGAAAAGAGTTATATCCTTTCTCAGCAACGTCATCGACCATAACGTCTTCTTTAGAGAAGTTAATACTATTAAGATAGGTAAAAGGATTCATCAGACAAACTCCACGTTAGCCATAATCTCAGTCATACAAGCAACAGTATTAAGCTCATGATCCGCCACAAACGAATCTTTATACTGATAGTCAGCAAGTATAAGAATCAATTGAGGTATAGAAGCAGGAGCAACATGCTCGTTCATATTATCGTATAGTCCTCTAAATATGGCAACGGTATCGATATCCATACTATCTACGACCCACTTACGCATAGACTTAAAGTCTTTTGCCTTAAGATGTTTACATAGAGTAGCAAACATATCACTCGATACAACACTTACAGATGCATCAATAGATCCTGCAATAGACAATCTTTGACCTTCGTTTAGTACTCTACGCCAATCAGGAGCATGCTTCATAATAAGATCAGCCGCAGCCTTCTTATCATAAGTCACACCCTCGTCATCTAGTATAGTAGTAAACCTAGTAAAGAATTGACCAGCAAGGGTTGCCATATCTTTCTTAGACGTATTAAACTCATACACACCACATCGAGAATGTAAGGGTTCTATAATACGGTTCCGAAAGTTACATGTAAGTATAAACCTACAGTTATTAGAGAACTCTTCGATAAAGCCACGCAAGGCAGGTTGAGTAGATTGAGGATTCAGATAGTCTGCCTCGTCAAGTATAACAACCTTATAGCCGCCTTGCAATGATACACTAGAGGCAAATTGCTTAATCTTACCTCTCAACGTGTCGATGTTTCCTTCTTCAGACCCGTTTATAGTTATATAATCAAGTCCTAGTTGCTTGCACATAGCTTTAGCAACAGTAGTCTTACCTAAGCCAGCAGTACCAGTAAACATCATATTAGGTATTTCACCAGTATCTACAATAGCTTGTAACGTACTCTTTAGCTGCTCAGGTAGTATAGTATCCTGAATAGTTTGCGGGCGGTATGCTTCACACCAAAGGAAGTCGTTAATCTTTTTCATCTTTTATTTCACTCCATGTAATGCCTAGCTTCTTTAATGAGAAGTAAGACTTCACTCCATAATAAAAATATAGTATAGCTCACTTAGGTTAATAAATCTACTCCGATTCAGTAGCCTGTTCTTGTTGATATGATTCACACAACTGAATTGATTGTAAGCATTGATCACGAAGCTGACCAATAGTCGATAGCTCTTCACCTTTAAATGCTCCGCGTCCTGTAAGTGCGTCAATAACAGCAACAGTACTGCGTGATGTTCGATTAGCTAGATCATAGATTTCTGAGTGATCTGGTGTATTTGTTTCTTCTTTAGCCATCTTAGCCTCCATAAGTAGATGTTTTTTCTAGAGCAATCCAGTACTTGACTTCGTGATTGACACTAGAGAATTGTGATATAAGTTTAGATGAGATATCGACTTGATAGTCATCAGCAATAATCTTAAGGTTGTTTATGTTTAGCACAAAGCTAAAGTCTTCTGAGTTATACTCACCCTCAACCATAATAGAGTAAGTATTAGCAGTACTATTCTCTGGATCAACTACAGTTAGTTTAACCGAACCATTATCAGGTTCAATCAATACTTGACTATGACCAAAGACGCCAGCAGCTTTCTTAAGACCGTTTAACGTAGACTGCTCTAACGTAAACGACACATCTGCTTGAGGCATATTAATAGGTTTTCCGATCGTAGTAAGCATCTCAGGATCTGCATAGTAATACTTTACCATAGCTCGTCCTGCGTTACCGCCAACAACCATATTGTTTTCTTTAAATTGAACCGAAGGATTATCAACTAGGTCAAGCACACTTAAGAAGTTCTGCAAGTCATATATACCTACCTGTTTATCAAACTGTTCAGTTACAGTAGCTTCACTAAGAACGTTCTTAGCTTCAGCAATAGTCATAATCTTATTACCCGGTTGAATAACAACATTACTGTTTATACTGGCAAAGTTCTGTAGTATCTTTACCGTCGATGCACTTATTTCCATTATGTAATCCTACTAAAGTTTTTATCTTTTACTATTTCTAGTCTGTTCTCGAACTTATCATCTAGCAACTCTCGCTTATGAGAGATAACAAAGATGTTAGTTTCGTCCCCTAAAGTATAGATGATCTTCATAAGATTATCAACACCTTCGTGGTCTAAAGATGAGTCGAACGTCTCATCCAATATAAGAAGATTAGTTGCAACACTATTCTTCATCTTAGCTATCATCCTCCAAGTAAACAATAACGCTAGATCTATACGTTGCTTCTCACCTTCAGAGAACGAATCATATGAGAATGCATCTCTGAATCGTGATCTGATAGTCTCTTGGAATGCTTCGTCTAAGTTAAACGAAACATAGAAGTCTAATATCTCTAGGTACTGATTACACAGCTGATTAATAACAGGTAAGTACTGCTTAACGATCTTAGTTTTAATACCAGTATCCTTAAGCATCGTACTCATTATAATATTATAATTTAATTGCTCACTGAGTGCAAGCTTTTCTTCTACAAAGTTATTACTATCGAATGTTAGGTCATCTAGCTCTTGGACTGCTTGATCCATATCAACGTTAGTATCTAGCTTACCTATCTCTGCTTGAGTACGATCAATAGATGATTGAAACTGAGCAATAGATTTATTATTAGCTGCTAGGTCACTTTGAAAGCCTCGACATGTATCTATAATATCTAATGCAGAGGATAAAGCTTCTTGAGCCTCTCGTAGTCCTTCATCTGCTTTATTAATTCCCGACTGGAGTTCCTTCGCTCTGCCTTTACCTTCCAAGATATGGGCCTCTTTTGTATCCTCAGTGATGGCTTGATCACAGGTCGGGCAGATATCGTTTTTCTCGAAGAATTGGACTTCTTTAACGATCTTCTTGACTTCGGTGTTAAACTTCGTTTTGTATGCTTCAAGCTCTTTGATTTTAGTTTCGCGTTGTCCTCTCTCCACATCTGCATTCGGTAGTTGAGATTGAATAGAATCACTAAGCTCTTCGTTCTTTCCATGTAGAGTTTTGATTTCATCCTGGAAATCAGAGATGAGTTTGAGCTTCTCTTCTTTTTGCTCTTTATTAATTGCTTTGATGTCTTTAATGTATTTCCTTTGTGCATCAATCTTAGTGCTTGTGACGGCATGCTGATGAGTAACATCTTTTACTTGATCCTTCAATAGTGATGTCTTCTCTCTAAGTATACTATTCATCTTAGAGAATACATTAATATCCAGAAGATCCTCGATAACATCTCGTCGATTCATAGAACTTAGTTGCATGAAAGGAATAAAGGAGGAGGAACCTAATACAACTATCTGATGAAAGCTTTTATGATTAAGCTTCAAGATATTCTGTTCGAGGATCTTCTGGTACTCTTTGGCATGAGATGATTGGTTAATCATCGTCTCGCCTTTCCATATCTCAAAGACGTTAGGTTTAATACCTCTAACGATTCTGAAATCTGAACCTAATGCGTTGAATGATACTTCAACGACTGTATTCTTATTATTAATAGTATTAACAAGCTGATTCTTAGATATGTTACGGTGAGCTTTTCCAAACAAAGCAAAGCTCAATGCATCAAGCAGAGTAGATTTACCTGCACCGTTTTGACCTACTACAAGGGTAGTCTTATTTCTCTTAAGGTCTATCTCAGACCAGTTGTTACCGGTCGATAGAAAGTTCTTCCATCTCAAAGTCTTAAATGTTATCATTATGCAATTTCTAAGGTTTGTGCTTCCAACATAAGGTCTGACATATGAGACTTAATCCTATCTTTATCAAGGTCTGTCTCTACAGCGTCTATGTAAGTATATAATAAAGTAGAAGTATCTTCAACTGATATCTCACTATCTTCTACATTTTCTCCAACAAACTCGTTGAAGTTCTCTGCTATCTTAAGTTCAAGTATAGACTTATTCTGAATACGATCTACGAACTTATCGAATATAAACGTATCAGCTTTATTGATTACAACAATCTTAACGAACTTATTCTCTATCTGAGTTAAGTCATATTGCATATAATCTGTATTACGATCATCGTAAGTTATCTTATGATACAGAGTATGAGGATTATGAATAGCTTCCATAGATCTAGTATCAGTATCTAAGATATGAAAGTACTTATCATCATGAGCATCGTTCCAGAAGAACTCTAGCTGTGATCCAAGATACTCAATATTACCTTGCATTGACTTAGTATGAAAATGACCTGATAATACTTTCTCAAATCGTTTAAAGATAGCAGGACTGATACCATGCTCACATTTACGACCTTTCATCATCTCATATCCTTCGATATCGAAATGACCTCCAAGCCAATCACACTTGGCATTAGCAATAAAGTCTAATGACTGCTTCTCATTCTCTGCTGATATCCAAGGTACAAGACCAAGCTTAAAACCATCATAGTCCATCACAGTAGGCTCATGAAGTATATTTACCTCATTCATATAGTGACCTAAGAGCTCCTTGAGACTGTTAAGCTCATTAGTGTTCTTATAGTATGTGTCATGATTACCACAGATAATATCCATGGTCATTCCATACTCTCTTAGCGGTTTAAGGAAGTGATTACGGTTGCGGTTAAGAGCGCGGAAATTGATAAACTTCCTGTTATCATAGTAATCACCGAGATGCACGATATGGCTAATACCCCGTTCCAGAAGACAAGGAAAAAATACATCATTGTAAAATTTCTCTGCGTTATCGAGAAAGATGTCAGAGCTATTGCGAGTGCCACAATGAGTGTCATTAAGAAGGGCTATTTTCATGATCTAATATATTCCATTTCGGCGTCCAGCCTAGTTTGAGTAACGGTTCGATATCTGCTATAGTATGAACCCTTTCACCTGCAGGATTCTCATCACGCCATTCACCTTCAAAGCCAAATGCTTTCGCTACTTGCTCTACAGGAGTGGCATGACCTGTACCTATATCATATACACGTCTCTCTATTATAGCTGATTCGAAGTTATTAATCAACTTATAAATTGCAGAAATAATATCATCAACATGAACAAAGTCTCTGTTATGCTTTCTATTGATATACTCTACTTGATTGTTCTTAAACTTCATAAACAACATATCATCTCTACCTGGCCAGATAGTATGAAAGCGTAAACCAATAGCAGAGTAATCTTCACATTGAATCTCATTCATTCTCTTAGTAGCGGCATATGGATTACCCCACCACTCATATGCATTAGAAGAAGAAGCATATAAGATATGTTTAGTATTTGCTTCAGCGAACTCTAACATATTACGAGTACCATTAACGTTAACATCATAGTACAATTCAGGATTATCAAACGAAGGTCTAACTCCAGCAAGAGCTGCTAGATGAATAATAAAATCAAAGTCTAGGTCAGCAAAGGATTGCCAATCTTGTTGAGATCTAACATCTCTATCGTCACCAAACTCATATACTGTACAATCATTATTCTTAAGGAACTTAACTAGACGACTGCCTACCATTCCATCTGAACCAGTTACAAGTATTCTCATTTTATAAAATCTCCTAGATCTGAATCTACATTTACATTTCGCTTCTTACGTTTCTTTTCTTGTTGAGCAAAGACTTTTACTTCATCATCTTTCTCTTTTACCTTGTCAATACGATCTTTAAGCTGATCTACAAACGCTCTTACTACTTGCACTGAATGAGTATCATCCTGATTAGTAGCGATATATTCTTCTAAGCCACTCTGAGATAAGAACTTAATCTTAACGTCTTGTTGTTTCTTCTCTTTAGCAATACGACGAAGGAATGCATACCAAGAGATCTGAGTAAAGTATGCGAATGCATTTGGATTACCAGTACGAGTAGCCGCTTCTATATTATAGTTATCAATAGCACGAAGACAATTCTCTACAGCATCCATAACCATCTCTTCACGATAGGTATAGCGAATAAAGTTTGACTTATGAGAGAGACCTTCTGCGATCTTTAGAAAGCAAGATGCAATATAGTTAGGTACAATAGGTAGTTTAGTTTCTGCTTTTTGAGCCTCATTAAGAGTACGTACATAATCTACAACAGCTTGAGAGAACTCTTTGTTGTTGACATAATGGATACTTGCTCGTTTAGTTCTAGCCATGATAAATTCCTTCAATTCATTATATTATAGTATGTATTTTTATTAGATGCAACTAAAGAAAACAGTTGCACTTCTCGCGAGATCGTATATAATCATATAGCGATATGGGGAGAGGGGAGATATGTTATTTAACTAAGAATCCAATTCGGGGGTCATCTATGTAACCATTTGCATTATCGTATGCTTCTATAAAATCAAACCCATGTAATTCCATATGCTCTTTCTTCTTACCTATGTCTGATGACCATACTGGAATGATATGATCGTAATCTGGATCTGGAGATAGTCTAAGATGAACTTCAATAGGTTTATCATTAATAAACTCTACATTGAGATGAGTTACATCTCCACCTATTGACTTAAAAGAATGATGCAACATAGGTTTATAGTCAGATCTCTTCCACTCTACAAACTTAGTTAGGTTGATAGGCATATTAACACCTTCCCAACAATCTAACGCTTTCCATTCCCCACCCTTTATTGTATCACTCATCCATTTATAATTAATAGAATAATGCTTTCCATCAAAGTATTCACACCAAAAATAACCAGGAGCAATAGAAGTATAATCACCCTTAGCTAGCTTTTGAACAGATGCACCCGCTCCCATACCAGCTAAGTTATATATAGGTCTTACAACATACGTACCTGTCTCTGGTATTTCAACACCAGCAGGTCCACAAACATAACCAAACTTTTCAGCTAACCATAACTTATTCATCCACTTACGTTGTTTAGGATATTTTGTATATGCGTCTGTATCTTCCATCAGTGTAGCTTGTCCTTATTGAAAAGAGATATAACATTATCTTCATCTGAATCTAAATAGTCTGCTTTGAGATCAGCCACTATACGTCTTATATTAGCTAAATCTTCTTCCTCATCACCTGCTTCTACTGCTGCTTCACTATCAATAGCTTTAAAGTATTGATCTAGTAAAACTCTGGCTGGTTTAGCTTCTCCAATAATTTGATTAAAGTTAAGCAATTGATAATAGTCATCATCAAGCTGAAAGGACATCCATGGTCTAAATGAATAATATCTAAAACCATCTCTAAGAGCCTCTGTTCTAACTACCATCATTGCATTTTTTATTACAACATTATAATCATCACCTTCAGGTTCTTGGATGACCTGAGCTACTATCTCATCACCATTTGCTAGTTTAAATTGTGTGTATGCGCTCATTTAATATCAACCTTTATCATTTTATATTTAAATTGCTCTTTCTCGTATATCTTTACTCTTTCAATTGAGTGTAGCAGGGTGTAGTTTTTTCTGCCTTTCCAATGGAGATCATCAGCAACATCGTAGAGTGTAGTAGTTTGTCCATTGTCTGATTTCCGTAATCCTCGTCCTATAGACTGAAGAACTTTTATTTGACTTTTAGAAGGAGACGCAAATACAATATTATGTAGATTGCGTATATTAATACCAGTACTAAATGTACCTAGAGATGCTACAATGATTGAATTGCTTTGCTTCTCTACTATCTTACGTATTGCTTCTCTGTCTGATGTATCTACTTCTCCAGATACAAAGAATACTTTACGTCCTTCTTCTACCTTACTATTTATCAACTCATAGAGAGGTTTGCCATGAGCGTCCACACGGTTAAATAAGACAAGAGTATTTCCCTTAGCAGATAAAGCCAGATTAGAAATGAGCCTGTTACGCCCAGTATTTCCAATAATGAAGTCAATTTCCTCTTGATAAGTTTTCTTTCCAAAATCTTCTCTTACTTCTTTAGTATAGTTTAATAATAATACTTTAATATCTAGCGGTGCTAGTGTTTCGTTATCTTGTAATTTCTTTGTAGTAGTAACCTGATATACTGGACCGAATAACCCTTCAAGTACTAGCTTGTGAGTTAATGTACCGTCTAATGTGCCTGTGAACCCATACCTATATTTAGCTAGGGTAGCTTTGTTCATAATCGAGGAGAGAGACTTTGACTTAAATCCGTGACACTCATCTCCAAGTACCATACCAAACTGTTCGAACCATTTCCGAGGTAGTTTATATATTGACTGCCAAGTACTAATGATAATAGCTTTGTTAGTTGACTTATCTCTGCCTGAATAAATTTTATGTAATCCATGTTCGCTCATCCCATAATCTAAAAAATCTTGATGCATTTGTTCTACTAAAGATGTGGTAGGAACAATAACTAGAATTCTACCTGCTTTAGGATAACCTACGCCCTGTGCTATATAATGTAACCAGTATTTAGCTATAAGATAAATTATAAACGATTTACCAGAACCTGTAGGAGATAACAATATTGCTCGAGATCGTGTTAGGGCTGTTTCAATGGCATCGTATTGGTAATCTCGAGGCTGAAATGGAAGCGCTTCGTCAGCAAGTAAATCAGGTATATGTTGAAGAGGTTCAGCTGCCGGAACCGGAAATCCAAAATCAGACTCTTCTGTGTCAACAGAATAAGATCGCTCAATTGCAAACTTTATTAAATAAGCATATAGCCCAGCAGGAAGCTCTCCGTTCATGCGATTAAAAAGTTTTATCTTTCCATCCCATACTTTGTTCTTATACGCAGGCATAAATTTATAACCAGGTACATAGAACGAGAAGTAATCAGATAACTCAGCTGCATGCCCAGCCTCGCAATCAACATACAACATACTATAGTCTTTTAATCGTACTGTAAAGTCAACCACGGAACCACTCAATAATGTCAAAAGGAGATATGCCTGTCAACCAATATAAAATACCTAAAGGGACACTCACAATAACACAAAGCCCAAACATCACTGATCCTTCAGATGGGGTATTAGCCCCTGCACATTTCCCACACATCCATACTTCTCGAGTACGCTTGTAGTTACGTTTGCTAGGTGACAAAGCCCATTTACCTACAGCTTTTTGAGATTTCTCATTTCCAAACGCAGCACCAAGCATTGTACGTTTGGCAAGTCCTGTGTTACTCGATCCTGAGTTAACTTGTTTTTGTACTCTGTGCATATAAGGTTGTTCATCTCTCATCCCACATATATTACATGTCTTCTTCGCATAATTACTCATAATCAACCATTCTCCTTTAATTCTTTATACTTCTGTCTTACATCTAAAAACTGTTGTAAGTACTCATGTGTGTTAATCTTAAAGACTTGAGGTTCATTGTGATCCACTGTGATCAATATGACCCCTTGTCTGATAGGGACTCCCGTTCTCTCATAGAAGGCTGCAGCGTAAAACGATGCTTGTATAAAGTAGTTCGTTATCCACTCTATCTTCTTAGGTTTACGAGATGTTTTGAAGTCAACAATAGATAACTCTCCATCAAACTCAGCTATACAGTCAACCTGACCAGCACATTTAAGTCTATCGCTATAGAGATATTCTTCTTGGAACCATACATTATCTAATCTCTTATCAATGATATCCTTTAGATGACTGAAAGTATATAGGTTATTAGGCATAGCCTTACCTTTCCAATCATCTACATTATCTATATAGTCTTCAGCTAACTTATGTACAGACGTTCCTCTTGTAGCAGCTTGATGAGATATCTTATTAGCTTCTTCCTCACCAACTCTTTTACGCCAACGCATGATAGAATCTACACTAAGAATATTCAATACTGTTGTGATAGAAGGATAAGCATTACCGTCTGGGGTAAAGTACTTACGACCTTTCTTAGTAGTTTTTCTAGTCATTTTAGGTAGAGTAATACCATGATCAACGTGGGTAAACATTATTAGTTACCTGCCTCAAATTGTTTCCATTTTATAATATTGCCGATAGTCTGATGTCGCCAATTTAAATTGTTTACTATCTCAGTAAGAGTTTCTATTACAGTCTTCCAATACTGAACTCTCTCTTCGCTTTGTTGGATCTCTGGATCACTATCATAGTAGTATTCCATCTCACCTTTCATAACCTTTAGTCCGTCAAACGGATCAGGCTCCCATCCAAGAGCTTCTATAGACTCTCTATCCATCTTACCGTTATAGTATAGCCATTTTTTCTTTAGTAACGTCTTCTGTTTAAACTCAGAACGTTTCTTAGCTAGCTTAGCCTCTGCTAGCCACTGTAGGTATTTAGCATGTAATGTAGGAGTAGCTCTCGACGTCTCGTCTAAAGCAGTTCTCTGTATAACACTATCATTCGCCCATTCTTCTAGAATGTTTTTCAAATCCATAATATAACCTCATTGTTTAATCTAATTCAAAGTAAGAGAACCTAAACGTAACTGGGAAAGTAATTGCAATAGTATCACCAGCAACAGCTGACATATCCATCTGACCTAAGCTTGTCGGTACACAATCTATATATCTGATCGTTCTAGTAACATTATTATGACTACTCAGCATTGCTAGAGTAATATCTGTTGTAGTAGGAGGAGCAGTATCTGTAATAGATCTATTTAGTCTAGATGTATCAGGTTTTTGTACCATCCTATGTAACCAGTTATACATCTCAGTATACGAATTCATATTCTCGTCAACTACTATTATAGCTTCTAGTTCACCAAAAGTCAACTTGTCTCCTGGTATAGCTAGATTACCTATACGTGAGTAAGGCACTTCAGCAACCGGTACTGATATGTTAGGATGAGATACATTCTGACAAAAGAACTCTAGATTAGCAAAATTCTTTCTATCTACAATTAGTTTAAACGCAGTAGGTTGTAATAGATTAAGATTGTTTAATCCAGTTGTTGTACCTGTAAGCGCTGTATCTACATTGACTGAAGATGTTGGATCTAATGTTGGCATTATATGTCTCCTATTCACATGTATTTATATAGGTTTTAAACATAAAAAAAGGGCGGCCGAAGCCGCCCAAGTTATTTTCCGTATCTAAGCCCTATGCTGGGTTTAAGATATTGTCTACGCGGAAGATTCTGTAGTACTGGTTCTGACGAGCTTGGCCGATATCATCACCTGGAGCTGTACCTACGAATGGGTTTGCAACCATACCGTAACGAGTTTTAAACCCGATGCGTGGTTGGAAATCATTCTCGCCAACTGCACGAACCATAGTTAATGGTACGTATGGGCAATAGAAGATACCTGCGTCATATGCGTTTGTACCTTTGTATCCAACTGTGATATAATCAGCAGTTGCATATGGGTCGATGTATACTTTCATACGACCGTTCAAAGTACCAGCAAATGTGTTGCCTGTATCGTCTACGTTTAGACCTGTGTTCATTGCAGGTGTATAGTCTAGCATACCTGATGCTGACAATGCTGTAGCAACGTCTGAAGAACAGATAACGATGTTACCTTTTCCTCTACGAGTGTCTTTTGCGATTTGGTTAGCTTCACGATCAAGCTGTACAACTAGACCTTTGAATTTCTCAGCTGACCAACGACCATCTGCATCTGTTGATAGATCAAAGATACCATTTTTAGTTGCGTTAGCAGTTGTGAAACCAGTTTTAGCACGAGAGTTGATTGTACGAATAACTTCACGGTTAATCTCAGCTAAGATTTCTGTTGACAAGATGTTTGCCAATTCTGTCTCAGCGTCTAAACCATGAATCGCTTTCAAGTCTTGAGCTAGCTCTAGTGTGTATTCAGCTTTCAAAGCACGTGACTTAGCTGTCACAGTTGCTTTTTCAATGGTGAAACCCATTTCAGCGAAAGAAGACTCACCAGTTGTACCAAGTTGCTCAGCATTTGGAGTAGACATAGCGCCACCAAATGTTGGACCTGTACGTAAGCCACCTGAATCGATTCCGGCCATACCTGAACCATCAGCGCCTTGTGTACCAGCTGAATCACCACCGTAGCCTGAAACAGCTTCTTGGAATAATGCTTCATCGTTAGCAGTTGCGCCTGCACGTGTTGTTTTGTACTTTGACTTCATTGCGAAGATCAAGCCTGTTGGACCTGACATTGGCTGAACACCACATACGTCATATGCCATCATGTTTGGCATAGCACGACGTACTAGTGAGATTAGTACTGGGTTCCAGTTAGCTGCAACTGATGTGTTATTAGCTGCTGCATCTTCCGTCATCATTGAGGCTTGTTCGCCTTGCTCACGGATTGCTTTTTCTGTGTTCTCAAGAACAACAGCAGTAACGGCACGTTTGTGTGCGTCACCAATGTTTCCGGCTGACTCTTCGTTCAATACCGGAGACCATTTCTCTACGAGACGATCATAAGTTTCCATAATTGGATCTCCTAATTACTTATTTGTGTTTGCGTAATGCGTTAATGTACTGTTCCATCATTGGAGATACTTCTACTTCATCTGAAGTGTCTGTTTCTTCTGTGATAATGGACTCAGCTGTTTTTGTTTTGCTGAAATATGATTCTTTCAACGTAGCAACTTTCTGTGAGAAAGCTTTTACGTTTTCGAAATCAACTGATTCAGCAAGTGATGTTAGCTTTTCAACTTGTGTTTCTGCTAAGTCTTTTGACGCTTCACGGATAACCGCTGCACGCTTCAAAGATACTAGCTCTTCACTAATTGCCATAGCTTTTGCTGTAGCTTCGTTAACTTGAGCTTCTAACTCTTCGTTAGCTTCTGCTAATTCATCAACTAGGTCGATTTTGGAATCAGGGACTTCAATATAAGACTCTTGGAACACGTCTTTCAACTTGCCCATAAAGCCTTCTGCAATCTCGGTACGAAGACCTGAGTGGATTGCTAGTTTGTTGTCTTCCATCCATGTTTCAACTACATAGTTAAGATAGCTGTCTACTTTCTCTACAAGATCTGCTTTCGTTGTAGATACTTCTTCTGCTAATTGCTCAGCATATTCAGTTTCTAAACGATCGATTTCTTCAGAGATTTTTGACTTAACCGCTGCTTCAAAAATTACCGCTGTTTTGGCTTTAAAGTCTTCGGACAGTGTTGCCTCAGATTCTACAAGCGCATTCAGGTCGTCACTAAAGTCTCCATCAAAATCTACATCTTCGGCCTTCATTGCCTTGCCAGCAGGTTTTAATTCAGACGGTTGGCTGTTACTCTTGTCACCTTTACGGCCTTTGGCCTTAGGTCCCTTTTTCTCAGCAGCATCTACAGATGCAACTGATTGAGCTTCAGCATTCTTCGGATCGTGAGCTTCTTCGATTTCCTCGTCGAGCACAACATCCTGGTCTACTTGATCAGTCATAATTGACTCCTTACAATTTAGTTTTCATTAACGAGAGGAAATTCTTAAACTCACGTGCCTGTGCCTCATAAAGGTCAGCACGTGGAGCCTTCTTAATTTCAGTCTCCATTTGTTCAATTACTTGAGGTTCAATAATGCCATTGTTCCAAACCCATTCTACACCTTCCATTATTCCATTTACAAAAGCTGTTGGTGCTGATGGATCTTGCACGATATCAACCGTGTTAAGAACGAAGTCGTCTTTGACGTACATAATGCCACTTTTTTCCTCAAGGCTACCCATACCACGAGTTGACACTCCTAGTTGAACACCACCTTCAAGTAATCCCTTAACGATATTACCCATTGGAGTATCCAATACTTGTGCCTTTCCTACAACATCATTTCCTTTCCAAGAAAGTTCTGTGATCTTGTGTGAAACTTTATCCAGATTTACAGTCGGTCCTTCTGGGTGATTCAATTCACCTACCGCCCTGTTCTGGGAAACTTGTTCTGTAACGTACTTATCTACTGCGCCTTCCATTATGGCTTTTGGATAGATACGTCCATTTCTATTCTTTGCTTCGGACTGCATGAACACACCTTCTATGAAGTGGTTCTTTGTACCATCTTCCTTAGCTTCTACGATACATTCAATATTCTGTTCGTTATATTCTGCTATTAATTTCATGTTCTTACGTCCTAATATGTTCTATTTATAATATTTATATACTTAAAGGTTGGTGTTATAACCAAATTCTTTGTGGTGTGCTTGGAGTAACACCGTATGTTTCATTTAGTGCTTCTACAGCTTCTCTGACTTCATCACCTATTAAACGGATA
>JAAHTG010001608.1_pt1 | contig 14809 bp, 12 predicted proteins | sample 6116081 | NCBI WGS metagenome assembly JAAHTG01 (sample SAMN13939989, study PRJNA603662) | sponge metagenome | isolation source: marine sponge | host: Mycale hentscheli | place: New Zealand | collected 2005 | reverse complement strand
TTAAACGGTTAATAGCCTCTACCAGTGCGCTTTGGTTTGTGTGACCGTTTCTCTCGGCGGTGTGTTTAACCGTACCCTTTGGCCCGCTCTAAAGTGACTTATACTCAACCTCGGGCAAAGCAATCTTCATATACCTCTTCGCGGCTAAAGTCGCCTCATACGCGTCAGGATAACATCCAAATACGTTATTACACCAAGCCGAAGTCAAAATTTGATACTTACCATTACTCAGAGGTTTTTTTGTGATTTGCCATGCCAATTTTGTATCACTTTGCGTAGGATTATAAGTCTGTATCAACATATCATTTGCAGTCTGTATCTTATAGCCAGAATTAGAAGTGACGTAGTACATCGCACGCTCCCAAACATCTTTGCATTGTTTCTCACCTTCACAATACAGAGGCGCGTTTAATTCCAAACGATCATCGGGAGACATGTTTTTACCCACATTTTGGGTTGCACATCCAGTCAATAATATTCCAAGGCTAACAGTCAAAATATACTTTCTCATAGCTTTCACTCCTTAGTAGGCGCCATTGGTTTAATTTATACTAGATTGCCCCCTATCTATCAAATATTATCTTTTTGTCCCCAAAATCCTATCACCTAATTTGAATGGATAGGGAATTTAGTTATGATTAGGTAATCAATACAAGGATTTTGGTAACCACTGATCATGAGGATTCTAGCACTAGTAACGTTTCTATATTTCGCGGGTTCCTCTCCTGCGTTTGCCTCGTTTAATCTTGATATCGATGATGACGGTAAGACAGATGCTCTTACTGATGGGCTACTTATTCTTAGGTATATGTTTGGCCTTTCTGGGGAGACTTTAACTGTAGGTGTAGTAGGCAATGATGCTGAGCGTCCAGGTTCTGATCAGATAGTGACATATTTAGTAACTAACAACGATCAACTGGATATTGATGGCAATGGCTCAGTGGATGCTCTGACTGATGGCTTGCTAATTCTGAGAGAACTATTTGGTTTATCTAACTCCGCACTAGTGACAGGAGTAATCGCCAACAATGCTACTCGAACAACCTCGTCCTCTGTTACTGAGTATATGAGCACTATAAAAGATAGCGATGGTGATAATGTGGTTGATGCCAATGATATTTATCCCTTCGATCCGTCTAGGAGTAAATTTGTTTTTTGGGGTTCAGGTATTTGGGAAAGTACGGAATGGAATCCAAAGTCTGTAGATATTATTTGGAATGAAACAACTTGGAGTAATTAGTTATGCAACGTAAAGCTACTTTTAAGACCATCATCTTAACTATTTTCAGTTTAGGTGTGTTTTCTACTCAGGCGTCTGAACTTGAAATACCTAATACATTCGTAGATGGTGAAGTCACTAGTGCTAGCGAGATGAATGCTAATTTTGAAGCTATCAAGGCGGCAGTTAATGATAATCACAGCCAAATCAATAGCAGTGGTGGCAGTTCTTCGCGTGTTCAGCTTGTAGGATTTACACCCACAGCAGTAAATTTTCAGGGGGGGTTTTTGGCGGCGAAGCAAATGTGTACAGATTTTGTACCAAATAGCCATATATGTACTAGGGAAGATATCTATGATTCGGTAATAACCTCAGGTGTTCGGACTGCAATAGAAGGTAGTGAATTTGAATTCGCCGTTGTTTTGAGGGGACCTGGGAGCCTTTATAATTGCAAAGATTTTAGTATAACTACGGAAGAAATTGAGACTTATGGAACATCTTATTACCCGTACGTGATTAATAAACTTGGGGTCGCGGGTGACTCTACCGACGAAAACGGTGTTCAGACGCTAACCTGTAGCACTCCACTCCCATTAGCCTGTTGCAGATAATCAATAAAGGGAGTTAGTTATGAAACGATTACTTTTACTTACAGCGATATTCTTGAATTATTTGGTTAAAATTCCCATAAAATCAACAGCTTAAAAGTAACAAACATCTTTAGAGGATTCGACGAATGGACGAAGATAAATGGTGGTCGGTAATCAAAGTTATCTTAGTTCTGGGAGCCATCTGGAGTTTGTATCTTTACGTTACTGATGACTCCCCCAGTCGGAGTAGTGGCGAGTGCAGTGGCTCAGGCTATATGCGAGACTGCGATTAGTCTTTTTTATCAGATAAGTCGTTAGTAACAATAATTTCTTGTCCGTGTAATTCTCTGAATGAGTCGATCATGGCATTACTCACAAGCTCCATGTCTGACACTTTGCAACGGATAGAGTCGTGAACAGGTAAACACGGAATAGTCTTCAGCGTATCAAGTACCAAAGCTATCAGCTCGCTATCCATTTTCTGTAGTCTAAGCCCGATATTCTTACTCCCAAAATGATGCGCTATTGGCTTATGCCTACTCAGAATCAACTGCAGATAATCACCCCCTTTTCCACCCTCTGGAATGTTTTCAATAAACCCCTTCCTGATTGACATTGGCTTACTTGGCTCAGTTGCTTTGAGCCCCAACGATTTAAGATACTCGTATTGCTCTCGCCTGACTTTGTAGCGGTCAAAATCTCGTTGGACATTCGGGTTACCACTGCGCGTAATATTGGCCTCGAACGATGTCAGATCATCGCTATTAACAAGACGGAGACACATCGACTTAAACGCTGACCTCTTATCCTCATAACCATCAATCAGATATGGATCACCAGCAACTGATAATCCTTCAAGTGCGTACAGCAAAGCTATATGGAGGGACTTGTAGTCAATCTCTACTGTGACCTCACCATCTATTCGAATGCGTCTTCGATCAGCACTAGGAATGTTCTGGTAGTGGCCGTAAAAGCGACCACCTAAATCCATGTTTCTATTAAATAGGCGCTTGAGCCATGGCAATAAATAGCTTTGATCAAGTGTGGCAGTATGGCATAACCAAGTCTCGTAATGGTCCCGCACTGGATCGGCTAATCTATCAAGGCGATGAGCTTTAGTTCTGTCTGTGTACATCGGGATAGCATTTTTATTTGCATCCCTAACGACGGCGAACTGGGTCTTATTGTGAAGCCTGAACTTTGCATCATGTTTATCAAGAAAGGCGATTAAAGGCATCAGAGGAATACACCATGAGGCATTCTTATCTTTGTCGTTCCTGCGCCCAATGTGCAGATCAATAAATCCCCTGTCAGCTAGATAATCAGTGACTAAGCTAATCATTCGATTATCGATGCCAACAGGGTTACTCCCTTTATGTTTGCCGTTAGATCTGGAGAGCAACAACTGGCTAGAAGAATAGTGGACAGCTACTAAATTCGCTAAGACCATATTCAATGCATCAAAATAGAGCTTCTTTGAGAACCTTTTTAATTTTGACCAACGTTTAAAGTCAGTCAAAAATTGGTTCACTAAATGATCCTTGTTTAGAACGTAATCAAGATCAGACCAATGACCATTAGGAGCTAAAAATAAAGACCGATCTATGTAATGAACATTAAAAGGTAAAGGTAACTGAATCCCTACATCCAATTCATACTGGTAATCATCATTAGCAGAACTAGTACCTAGTACACTAATAGGACAGATAAGGCTGTATCCCCTACCAGAACTAGTTATGCGAGTATTAGTTTGTTTATCATTAGCCGCATGATTAACCCCTTTACCATCAACAAAAACATGCTGTTTGAATCCGTAGGTAGGAGTGACAAGAGGATGCCCTGCTTTTACACAAGGCTCCTCATCTTCAGGAAATAAATCCATATCTGTACAACCTCATTTTCATAGGCGCTAGATAGCCGTTTTTCGACTATATAGAGGTTGTTTTAGCTCGAAACGGCCTAAAGCTATGCAAAGGGCAGGAGTCGGACGAACAGGCGGAAATAGACTCTCTAAAGTCCTTTTCCATGTGATCGAACGTGCAACCAAAGCACTCAGCACATTTAGCCTTTATAGCGGCTTTTTGAGAATTAGGATTAGCCATGAACTGCCTGATTGGATTTAGTTCTCGAACGGCTATTGATACAGAATTCATATTAGAGGCACTCATCGCGGTACCTCCCTAGTTTTACTGCGAGTAGCGTCAATACGACCCTTTAACCAATCATCAACTTCTGACCTTAGGTATCCAGTGGCCCTACCCCCTTTTACCAGACGAATCGGTGATGGAAAATCACCTCTAGCCTGCAATGCATGAATATAGGAACGAGACAGACCAACTATTTTGATTAGCTCTTTCATCCTTATAACGCTGTAAGGGCTACTCATTGTGACACCTCCGATTCGGAGCCATTAAAAGAGTCATTAGCGGCTCTCTGGGGTAACTTAAACATCGACCATTCATACATTCTGGAGGGTTCCCCAAATCGGTTAGAGATGCTTTCTGATGGACGCACACAGGCTATGACATAACCAAGTGGCATTAACTTCTCATTGACCCGACTCGCAACGTACGAAATATTGCCAATAGCAGTTGCCCTATTAACGACAACAGTTAGTGAGTGGGGGTTAGTGGCGACGTACTGGATAAATCTACGTTGCTGGCTGGAGAGAAATAATCCGTCTATCAGTGAATCTATTTCGTACTGTGCTAAATCTACTACATTCATAAGACTAAACCTTCTGTAAGTTATGCCGTGAATTAACTATGGCTTTTCGTCAACAGAGGGAATAAACTCATTTCCGTGATGACCTCGATGGTTTTCATACTCTTGGTAAGGTTGTCCAACCAACCAAACCAAATTAAAAGGCCTAGGTTAAACTCTAGGCTTTTTTCTACCCTTCAATTACTAAAGAACTTCTCAGCCTTTAAACGACCTTATCCTACATTTTGATTCTTGCAAGCTTTGATCTACTATTTATTTTGCTTGTCTCAATTTTGCCTTTTTATAGCTCAAATACGCTGTAAAAAAAGCGAGGCTCTATGTGGCTTTCAGAGGAGACTCTTGACAGCTGAAAAAGAGTTATTGCGGCGTGTCAAATAACAATAAAAGGTGACTAAATAATGAGTACTAGTCATTCGTTGACAGGTGTTAAAGGGGAATTAACGAGTGTAAATTAGTATATCAAGCCAGCCATATGGTGACTTAAATGGTGACTCAATAGCGCCAAGACCACCCATAAACAAAAAAACCCCTGCATTAACAGGGGCTTAGGTATCACGATATGGCGGAGAAGGAGTCTGCCGTATCTATGTGCTTTCTTGTCTTATAGAATCTTCATAATACACTCTAAAGCCCCTTATTTACAGCGTTTATCATATTTTAAGTCCTATTCTGTCTTTTATTGTTTTGGTGTATACTTAGTCATGGTGGTGACTCAAGTGGTGACTCAAGCAATAAAGGTAGATGGGTATGGCAAACATTACTGCGAAAGGATTAGAGAAGTTAATCAGGACTGGCACTAAGGGGCGCACTCCTATTGGTGGAGGTATTTATCTGACCATCACACAAGGTGGCTCTGCTAGTTTTGGCTACCGCTATCAAATCAAAGGAAAGCGCAGGCAATATGGTCTTGGCGCTTACTGCCCTATTAATAACACGCTATCGATAGTGCGGTCTAAGGCTATTAATATTCAAGGAATGGTCGCTCAGGGCATAGATCCTATTGAGCAAAGAGCAATAGACTCAGCGGCTAAAGAAGCGGATGAATTGGCTAATGAGTTTAACTCCGTTAAAAAAGAAGCCACATTTCAAGTGGTTGCTATTGAATATATAGACACCAAGAAAGCCGAATGGAAGAACAAAAAACATATAGCCCAATGGCTCAACACGCTTGTCACTTACGCATTCCCTAAAATAGGCTCAATGCCAGTCGATAGCATTGATACTCAACACATCCTTGATGTACTAAAACCAATCTGGAACACAAAGACAGAGACAGCAAGTAGAGTAAGAGGTCGCATAGAACTGGTCTTGGACTATGCAGAAGTTCAAAAATGGCGCACAGGTAACAATCCAGCTCGATGGAAGGGCCATCTTAAATCGATACTCCCTAGCCCCCAAAAAATAACCACAGTGAAACATCATGAAGCTATGCCCTACAAAGAGGTATCGGCTTTTCTTAACGACCTTAAGAAAACAGACGGAATGGGCGCCAGATGCCTTGAGATGCTTATCCTGACTTGCTTACGCACCAATGAGTGCGCTGGAGCCAAGTGGTCAGAAATTGATCTAGAAAAAAGGTTATGGACAGTGCCACAAGAGAGGATGAAAAAGGGAGTAGAACACCGCATACCCTTAAGTGACATGGCTATAAAGTTACTGTCAAAACTATCAGAACAACGAACTAATGACTACGTATTCCCAAGCCCTATGTTTGATAACAGAGGTATTTCGAATGAATCAATGGATGCTGTACTAAAACGAGGAGGATACAAGCCTTATACAGTGCATGGATTCCGCTCGACCTTCCGCGACTATGTCCAAGAGGAAACTAACACCGCTTGGCGCACTGCAGAAGAAGCCCTAGCTCATAAATTAAGCGATAAGGGAGAGGCCGCATACCAGCGAACAGACTTGCTAGAAAAGCGAAGAGTACTTATGCAGGTCTGGGCTAATTACTGCTATCAACCTACAGCAACGGTGATACAGATGCCCACGACTAAATGACACCCCCCTCCCGAAAGGCATCGTTTCTAGTATCTATATACCCGCCTCAAAAAAAATTGCGTTTCTAAGGCATCCGATTAAACTCTAAAAAGGGACGGACGATTACAGGATTTAAGTTCGTATTCAGGACACAGGAACAGAAGAAGCTATTCTAATCATGGAGCAGAGAGAATGAAGAAACTACTGATTACCCTATTACTAATAAGCCCCTTTAGCTTTGCTGACTGGGGGGATGTTTATTACTGCGAGGAGACTAGTAGTTCAATAACATTCCCTGATGGAGGGAGAGAAACTTTCCCACTGAGGAAGTTTCAGTTCAAATTAGATGAGACTCAAAACGCGATGGTTTTTGGAGAGGATTCTGCGTTCGCTAGAGAGGTAGTTCAGCTAATTTCATATCATAAACTCCCTGAGGCTGAACATTGGGCCGCAGACAAAGGTCACAAACATTTTACCTACAACGCGGGTGATTTTATGTACGCTAATGTTGATCACTTTTTGCTTTCTAGCGGAACCGCAAAATGCGTTAAGTTCTAACTACAAGGAATGATCATGAAACGACTACTGATAACCCTATTACTAATAAGCCCGTTTAGCTTTGCTGATTGGGGGGACGTTTATTACTGCGAGATGACTAGTTATTCAGAAGTAACTCTCGAGGGGAAAGAAACAGATTATAAGCTGGAGAAGTTCACATTCAAATTAGACAAGACTAAAAATGCTATGGTTTTTGGCAAGGACGGCGTCTTTCGTAACATTGAAATGGAGCTAGAAGAAAGAGGGTCTTTTCCATCAAATGAGCTATGGCGGGCAGATAATTCTATTGCTAAGTTGTATTTCAAGGACGGCAAGTTTTTGTTTGCATCATTGATGCACGAGTTTGCTAGTTACATATCCGCAGACTGTGAGAAGTTCTAAATGACTACTATCGAACAACTCACGATTACAGACAGTGAGGTTATTGAGGCTCTAAAAGCATTACAGGAGAGTGATGCAGAGTTGATTGAAACCATCCAAGCGTTATAAATTATAAACTCTATATAAATCAGTAACTTACGATTTAAAAACATTGTGGGAGAAGTTTCTGACGCTTATAAAAAGAGAAGTTCTTGATGCCTATAAAAAAGAGAAGTTATTACCGCTTATAAAAAAGTAAACGGAGTTTCCAGAGTCTATAAAAAAGGTAAATAAGTAAATGTTTACCTATTAGCTACTCTACCCAGACACTTCCTTTATTATTAATCTAAACATGAACAATACAAACAAAACCGCAACGCCTATAGCGGCTCTATGAGCCAGTCTTTTTAAGTCTTCTTTTGTTTCTGGACTTATTTCATTCCAAGGAACGAATCTAGGCTTACCAGTGATCAGGTAATTAAGCGTGGCACATCCACCAAATACCATTGCTGAGACGATAACGTCGCTAAGATCATATTCCCACCCTCCGCCCAATGGTTCAAGAGCATCCCTACCGTACATTCCTGCTAACGCAAGCGCGATAGGATATCCAAATCCAAACCACGCTAAGACATCACTGATCCTTTCTTTTGGCTCTTTCGCATCTGACATTACTTTCTTCCCTTTCCAGCACTACCAACATCTGTGACTACTGGTTCGCCCCATTCAGCCATTAAACGGTTAATAGCCTCTACCAGTGCGCTTTGGTTTGTGTGACCGTTTCTCTCGGCGGTGTGTTTAACCGTACCCTTTGGCCCGCTCTAAAGTGACTTATACTCAACCTCGGGCAAAGCAATCTTCATATACCTCTTCGCGGCTAAAGTCGCCTCATACGCGTCAGGATAACATCCAAATACGTTATTACACCAAGCCGAAGTCAAAATTTGATACTTACCATTACTCAGAGGTTTTTTTGTGATTTGCCATGCCAATTTTGTATCACTTTGCGTAGGATTATAAGTCTGTATCAACATATCATTTGCAGTCTGTATCTTATAGCCAGAATTAGAAGTGACGTAGTACATCGCACGCTCCCAAACATCTTTGCATTGTTTCTCACCTTCACAATACAGAGGCGCGTTTAATTCCAAACGATCATCGGGAGACATGTTTTTACCCACATTTTGGGTTGCACATCCAGTCAATAATATTCCAAGGCTAACAGTCAAAATATACTTTCTCATAGCTTTCACTCCTTAGTAGGCGCCATTGGTTTAATTTATACTAGATTGCCCCCTATCTATCAAATATTATCTTTTTGTCCCCAAAATCCTATCACCTAATTTGAATGGATAGGGAATTTAGTTATGATTAGGTAATCAATACAAGGATTTTGGTAACCACTGATCATGAGGATTCTAGCACTAGTAACGTTTCTATATTTCGCGGGTTCCTCTCCTGCGTTTGCCTCGTTTAATCTTGATATCGATGATGACGGTAAGACAGATGCTCTTACTGATGGGCTACTTATTCTTAGGTATATGTTTGGCCTTTCTGGGGAGACTTTAACTGTAGGTGTAGTAGGCAATGATGCTGAGCGTCCAGGTTCTGATCAGATAGTGACATATTTAGTAACTAACAACGATCAACTGGATATTGATGGCAATGGCTCAGTGGATGCTCTGACTGATGGCTTGCTAATTCTGAGAGAACTATTTGGTTTATCTAACTCCGCACTAGTGACAGGAGTAATCGCCAACAATGCTACTCGAACAACCTCGTCCTCTGTTACTGAGTATATGAGCACTATAAAAGATAGCGATGGTGATAATGTGGTTGATGCCAATGATATTTATCCCTTCGATCCGTCTAGGAGTAAATTTGTTTTTTGGGGTTCAGGTATTTGGGAAAGTACGGAATGGAATCCAAAGTCTGTAGATATTATTTGGAATGAAACAACTTGGAGTAATTAGTTATGCAACGTAAAGCTACTTTTAAGACCATCATCTTAACTATTTTCAGTTTAGGTGTGTTTTCTACTCAGGCGTCTGAACTTGAAATACCTAATACATTCGTAGATGGTGAAGTCACTAGTGCTAGCGAGATGAATGCTAATTTTGAAGCTATCAAGGCGGCAGTTAATGATAATCACAGCCAAATCAATAGCAGTGGTGGCAGTTCTTCGCGTGTTCAGCTTGTAGGATTTACACCCACAGCAGTAAATTTTCAGGGGGGGTTTTTGGCGGCGAAGCAAATGTGTACAGATTTTGTACCAAATAGCCATATATGTACTAGGGAAGATATCTATGATTCGGTAATAACCTCAGGTGTTCGGACTGCAATAGAAGGTAGTGAATTTGAATTCGCCGTTGTTTTGAGGGGACCTGGGAGCCTTTATAATTGCAAAGATTTTAGTATAACTACGGAAGAAATTGAGACTTATGGAACATCTTATTACCCGTACGTGATTAATAAACTTGGGGTCGCGGGTGACTCTACCGACGAAAACGGTGTTCAGACGCTAACCTGTAGCACTCCACTCCCATTAGCCTGTTGCAGATAATCAATAAAGGGAGTTAGTTATGAAACGATTACTTTTACTTACAGCGATATTCTTGAATTATTTGGTTAAAATTCCCATAAAATCAACAGCTTAAAAGTAACAAACATCTTTAGAGGATTCGACGAATGGACGAAGATAAATGGTGGTCGGTAATCAAAGTTATCTTAGTTCTGGGAGCCATCTGGAGTTTGTATCTTTACGTTACTGATGACTCCCCCAGTCGGAGTAGTGGCGAGTGCAGTGGCTCAGGCTATATGCGAGACTGCGATTAGTCTTTTTTATCAGATAAGTCGTTAGTAACAATAATTTCTTGTCCGTGTAATTCTCTGAATGAGTCGATCATGGCATTACTCACAAGCTCCATGTCTGACACTTTGCAACGGATAGAGTCGTGAACAGGTAAACACGGAATAGTCTTCAGCGTATCAAGTACCAAAGCTATCAGCTCGCTATCCATTTTCTGTAGTCTAAGCCCGATATTCTTACTCCCAAAATGATGCGCTATTGGCTTATGCCTACTCAGAATCAACTGCAGATAATCACCCCCTTTTCCACCCTCTGGAATGTTTTCAATAAACCCCTTCCTGATTGACATTGGCTTACTTGGCTCAGTTGCTTTGAGCCCCAACGATTTAAGATACTCGTATTGCTCTCGCCTGACTTTGTAGCGGTCAAAATCTCGTTGGACATTCGGGTTACCACTGCGCGTAATATTGGCCTCGAACGATGTCAGATCATCGCTATTAACAAGACGGAGACACATCGACTTAAACGCTGACCTCTTATCCTCATAACCATCAATCAGATATGGATCACCAGCAACTGATAATCCTTCAAGTGCGTACAGCAAAGCTATATGGAGGGACTTGTAGTCAATCTCTACTGTGACCTCACCATCTATTCGAATGCGTCTTCGATCAGCACTAGGAATGTTCTGGTAGTGGCCGTAAAAGCGACCACCTAAATCCATGTTTCTATTAAATAGGCGCTTGAGCCATGGCAATAAATAGCTTTGATCAAGTGTGGCAGTATGGCATAACCAAGTCTCGTAATGGTCCCGCACTGGATCGGCTAATCTATCAAGGCGATGAGCTTTAGTTCTGTCTGTGTACATCGGGATAGCATTTTTATTTGCATCCCTAACGACGGCGAACTGGGTCTTATTGTGAAGCCTGAACTTTGCATCATGTTTATCAAGAAAGGCGATTAAAGGCATCAGAGGAATACACCATGAGGCATTCTTATCTTTGTCGTTCCTGCGCCCAATGTGCAGATCAATAAATCCCCTGTCAGCTAGATAATCAGTGACTAAGCTAATCATTCGATTATCGATGCCAACAGGGTTACTCCCTTTATGTTTGCCGTTAGATCTGGAGAGCAACAACTGGCTAGAAGAATAGTGGACAGCTACTAAATTCGCTAAGACCATATTCAATGCATCAAAATAGAGCTTCTTTGAGAACCTTTTTAATTTTGACCAACGTTTAAAGTCAGTCAAAAATTGGTTCACTAAATGATCCTTGTTTAGAACGTAATCAAGATCAGACCAATGACCATTAGGAGCTAAAAATAAAGACCGATCTATGTAATGAACATTAAAAGGTAAAGGTAACTGAATCCCTACATCCAATTCATACTGGTAATCATCATTAGCAGAACTAGTACCTAGTACACTAATAGGACAGATAAGGCTGTATCCCCTACCAGAACTAGTTATGCGAGTATTAGTTTGTTTATCATTAGCCGCATGATTAACCCCTTTACCATCAACAAAAACATGCTGTTTGAATCCGTAGGTAGGAGTGACAAGAGGATGCCCTGCTTTTACACAAGGCTCCTCATCTTCAGGAAATAAATCCATATCTGTACAACCTCATTTTCATAGGCGCTAGATAGCCGTTTTTCGACTATATAGAGGTTGTTTTAGCTCGAAACGGCCTAAAGCTATGCAAAGGGCAGGAGTCGGACGAACAGGCGGAAATAGACTCTCTAAAGTCCTTTTCCATGTGATCGAACGTGCAACCAAAGCACTCAGCACATTTAGCCTTTATAGCGGCTTTTTGAGAATTAGGATTAGCCATGAACTGCCTGATTGGATTTAGTTCTCGAACGGCTATTGATACAGAATTCATATTAGAGGCACTCATCGCGGTACCTCCCTAGTTTTACTGCGAGTAGCGTCAATACGACCCTTTAACCAATCATCAACTTCTGACCTTAGGTATCCAGTGGCCCTACCCCCTTTTACCAGACGAATCGGTGATGGAAAATCACCTCTAGCCTGCAATGCATGAATATAGGAACGAGACAGACCAACTATTTTGATTAGCTCTTTCATCCTTATAACGCTGTAAGGGCTACTCATTGTGACACCTCCGATTCGGAGCCATTAAAAGAGTCATTAGCGGCTCTCTGGGGTAACTTAAACATCGACCATTCATACATTCTGGAGGGTTCCCCAAATCGGTTAGAGATGCTTTCTGATGGACGCACACAGGCTATGACATAACCAAGTGGCATTAACTTCTCATTGACCCGACTCGCAACGTACGAAATATTGCCAATAGCAGTTGCCCTATTAACGACAACAGTTAGTGAGTGGGGGTTAGTGGCGACGTACTGGATAAATCTACGTTGCTGGCTGGAGAGAAATAATCCGTCTATCAGTGAATCTATTTCGTACTGTGCTAAATCTACTACATTCATAAGACTAAACCTTCTGTAAGTTATGCCGTGAATTAACTATGGCTTTTCGTCAACAGAGGGAATAAACTCATTTCCGTGATGACCTCGATGGTTTTCATACTCTTGGTAAGGTTGTCCAACCAACCAAACCAAATTAAAAGGCCTAGGTTAAACTCTAGGCTTTTTTCTACCCTTCAATTACTAAAGAACTTCTCAGCCTTTAAACGACCTTATCCTACATTTTGATTCTTGCAAGCTTTGATCTACTATTTATTTTGCTTGTCTCAATTTTGCCTTTTTATAGCTCAAATACGCTGTAAAAAAAGCGAGGCTCTATGTGGCTTTCAGAGGAGACTCTTGACAGCTGAAAAAGAGTTATTGCGGCGTGTCAAATAACAATAAAAGGTGACTAAATAATGAGTACTAGTCATTCGTTGACAGGTGTTAAAGGGGAATTAACGAGTGTAAATTAGTATATCAAGCCAGCCATATGGTGACTTAAATGGTGACTCAATAGCGCCAAGACCACCCATAAACAAAAAAACCCCTGCATTAACAGGGGCTTAGGTATCACGATATGGCGGAGAAGGAGTCTGCCGTATCTATGTGCTTTCTTGTCTTATAGAATCTTCATAATACACTCTAAAGCCCCTTATTTACAGCGTTTATCATATTTTAAGTCCTATTCTGTCTTTTATTGTTTTGGTGTATACTTAGTCATGGTGGTGACTCAAGTGGTGACTCAAGCAATAAAGGTAGATGGGTATGGCAAACATTACTGCGAAAGGATTAGAGAAGTTAATCAGGACTGGCACTAAGGGGCGCACTCCTATTGGTGGAGGTATTTATCTGACCATCACACAAGGTGGCTCTGCTAGTTTTGGCTACCGCTATCAAATCAAAGGAAAGCGCAGGCAATATGGTCTTGGCGCTTACTGCCCTATTAATAACACGCTATCGATAGTGCGGTCTAAGGCTATTAATATTCAAGGAATGGTCGCTCAGGGCATAGATCCTATTGAGCAAAGAGCAATAGACTCAGCGGCTAAAGAAGCGGATGAATTGGCTAATGAGTTTAACTCCGTTAAAAAAGAAGCCACATTTCAAGTGGTTGCTATTGAATATATAGACACCAAGAAAGCCGAATGGAAGAACAAAAAACATATAGCCCAATGGCTCAACACGCTTGTCACTTACGCATTCCCTAAAATAGGCTCAATGCCAGTCGATAGCATTGATACTCAACACATCCTTGATGTACTAAAACCAATCTGGAACACAAAGACAGAGACAGCAAGTAGAGTAAGAGGTCGCATAGAACTGGTCTTGGACTATGCAGAAGTTCAAAAATGGCGCACAGGTAACAATCCAGCTCGATGGAAGGGCCATCTTAAATCGATACTCCCTAGCCCCCAAAAAATAACCACAGTGAAACATCATGAAGCTATGCCCTACAAAGAGGTATCGGCTTTTCTTAACGACCTTAAGAAAACAGACGGAATGGGCGCCAGATGCCTTGAGATGCTTATCCTGACTTGCTTACGCACCAATGAGTGCGCTGGAGCCAAGTGGTCAGAAATTGATCTAGAAAAAAGGTTATGGACAGTGCCACAAGAGAGGATGAAAAAGGGAGTAGAACACCGCATACCCTTAAGTGACATGGCTATAAAGTTACTGTCAAAACTATCAGAACAACGAACTAATGACTACGTATTCCCAAGCCCTATGTTTGATAACAGAGGTATTTCGAATGAATCAATGGATGCTGTACTAAAACGAGGAGGATACAAGCCTTATACAGTGCATGGATTCCGCTCGACCTTCCGCGACTATGTCCAAGAGGAAACTAACACCGCTTGGCGCACTGCAGAAGAAGCCCTAGCTCATAAATTAAGCGATAAGGGAGAGGCCGCATACCAGCGAACAGACTTGCTAGAAAAGCGAAGAGTACTTATGCAGGTCTGGGCTAATTACTGCTATCAACCTACAGCAACGGTGATACAGATGCCCACGACTAAATGACACCCCCCTCCCGAAAGGCATCGTTTCTAGTATCTATATACCCGCCTCAAAAAAAATTGCGTTTCTAAGGCATCCGATTAAACTCTAAAAAGGGACGGACGATTA
>JAAHTG010001607.1_pt1 | contig 14813 bp, 17 predicted proteins | sample 6116081 | NCBI WGS metagenome assembly JAAHTG01 (sample SAMN13939989, study PRJNA603662) | sponge metagenome | isolation source: marine sponge | host: Mycale hentscheli | place: New Zealand | collected 2005 | reverse complement strand
CCCCCCCCCCACCCCCCCCCCCCCCCCCCCCGGGCCCCCCCCCGACCAGGACGAGGATCGCCAGTCCGACGTCGACGTGCTGATTAAAGGTCGCCTGCAGGAAGGTCGCGTTTGCAGTCACGAATATGATTTGAAACAGCGAGGTTCCAACGACGACGGAGGTTGGCATACCCAACAGGTAGATCATTGCCGGCACCATCACGAAGCCGCCGCCAACACCCATGATCGCCGACAGGACGCCGACAAAGACTCCAATCAAAAGGGGCAACAGCACGCTGATATAAAGCTTCGACTTGCGGAACCGCATCTTGAACGGCAAGCCATGCAGGAAATTGTGCTGATGCAGTTTCCGCCGGCGCGCGGGAGAGCGCGCCCGCTGCATTGCCCGAATGCTTTCGACCAGCATCAGACTGCCGATAATGCCAAGAAAGACGACATAGGAGAGCATGATCACAAGGTCGATCTGCCCAAGTTCCCTCAGCAGCTTGAATAGCCAAACACCGAACGTCGAACCGACGACGCCGCCAACCAGCAGCACCGAACCCATTTTGAAGTCGACATTGCCGCGCCGCCAATGCGCCAAGACGCCGGAGACCGAAGACGCGACGATTTGATTGGCTTCCGTGCCAACGGCAACTGCGGGAGGAATGCCGAGAAAAATAAGCAGCGGAGTCATCAAAAATCCGCCACCAACGCCAAAGATTCCGGAGAGGGTTCCGACCCCGATGCCTAGCCCCAAGATGACGAACACGTTCACCGACAGTTCGGCGATCGGTAGATATAGAAACATTGGGGCCGCCGTTTCTCCAGGGCCGATAGGGCAGTTCTTCCCACAAGAGGGCGCCGCCACATACCGGTCGGCTACAATCCCTGCAGGCTAGAGATGATCTTCACTAAATCGTTTGTCGTCAATGCGTTTAGGACTGCAGAGGCCGTCATGCAAGGAATTTTGTGGCGAACGGGGGTTTCAGTCGCCGGTTCGCTCTGTTTGAGACCGATTCATGATTCCTTAAATCGTGTTCCAGTAGGATAATGTCGAAGGTGATTCTACTAAAAAGCGATATCGTATGGCCGGTTCTGAGCGCGGAGAGCACCCTGAATTCAACGGTGTTGAAGTGCCGTCATCCGTGAACTTTGAGGCGGCACAGTCGGCAGTCGAAAGACTGACACGGGAATATCCCGCTATGGCGCGCCGTAACTTGAAGGCCGAACGGAATCGGTTTGCTCGAAATGTATCCACCGATCCGCAAGGTGAGCTCCAGGAGCTGCGAAAGTTCGCACATAATTTCACCGGACAAGGCGCTTCGTTCAACTATCACCTCATCACCGAAATCGCCGATTCGCTGAGAATTTATCTGCGCGCTTGCGATACATGCCAGGAGATGGAGCCGCATGTCGTCGAGGTGCATTTCGAGGCCATGCAGGATGTGCTCGATAAAGAGCTCAGCGGCGATGGCGGTGACGATGGCCGCGAGATCATGGCGCGATTGCACGATGCAGTGGCGCTGCCGCCCAGCTGAGTAAGGCTCCTCCGCACAGTCTCTTGACGAGCGGCGTGGCGGGACGGAAGGTGGCGCTAACAAGGAGGCGCCATGAGTTCCCATTCCCAAAGCAGCCCGACAAATGATGCCGATACCATTGTGATCGGCGGCGGTATTGTCGGAATAAGCTGTGCTTTGTTCCTGCAGCGAGACGGCCGGCGTGTCACGGTCATCGACCCAGCGGAACCGGGTTCCCGGGATCAGACGTCTTTCGGCAATGCGGGATCGATCAGCAGCAGTTCTGTCATGCCGACGGCGTTGCCCGGCATTATCAAGAAAATTCCGGGCATGCTGGCCGACCCGACGGGACCTCTTGCTATTCAATGGCGCTATCTCTTTCGTCTAACGCCGTTTTTGCTTTCGTTTCTGCGGCACTCGTCGCGGGCGAATGTCGAGGCAAGCGGCCGCGCCATCGCCGGGATCATTCACCGTGTCCATGACGCCTATCAAATATTGCTGGACGAAACGGGCACTCGCGACCTTGTCGTGCGTAATGGCTCGCTGAAGGTATTCAAGACCGATCAGTCTTTTGCGGCCTCCGAGTTTGAGCGAATATTACTGGAGAAGAATGACTGCCGCTACGAAGTCTTGAACGAAGACGAACTACGACAGCTCGAACCGTCGTTGCAGCCAATATTCAAGCACGCGATCTTCATGCCGGATTCCAGCACCGCTTTGAACCCGGGCAAAATCGTCAGCCGGTTCGCCGAGCATTTCGTGGCCAAGGGCGGGACGATCGTGCGCGCCGAGGCGCGAGACATTCGCTTCGCTGATGGTGTTCCGCGCACCGTAGTAACGAGCAACGGTGATTACGACGCCGACACCATCGTTTTGGCCGCGGGCGCGTGGTCACGCGATATGGCGCGGCGGCTTGGCGCGTCGGTGTTGCTGGAAGCGGAACGCGGCTATCACATTATGCTGCCCAAACCACCGGTAATGCCGAAGCGCTTTATTACCTTCGCGGACCGAAAGTTCGCTATTCTGCCGCATCAGGACGGGCTGCGCGTTACTACGGGAGTCGAATACGCCAAAGTAGACGCACCGCCGGACTATCGGCGCATTCGCGGCATGCTGCCCTTTGCCGGCGAGTCCATTCGCGATCTGGAACTCAATGAGCAGAGTATCTGGCTCGGCCGGCGGCCGACATTGCCGAACAGCGTGCCGGTGATCGGCCACTCGCCAAAATACCGCAACGTGCTGCTGGCGTTTGGCCATAGCCACCTGGGCCTGACGATGGGGCCGGCAACCGGTCAGATCATTGCCGATTTGGCGGCCGGCCGCGATCCGGGCCTGGATCTTACGCCCTATCGTGCCGACCGCTAGCGGAAAGCTTCGCTTTAGGGTTTCATGACCCGCAACATCGTGTGCCCGCCCTTCTGGAATTCGTAATTCACCCGCTGCAGGGCCGACTCAAATCCGCGTTTCTCCAGCGCACGGCGAACCGGATCGACATGACGGGATGACTTGCCGTCCAGATCGAGCAGCGGAAAGATTCGTGCCTCGGTGCTGGCACGCATCATTTCTTCGATGCAGGCGGTATGTTCTGTGGCGTCCAAATGGTTACTGTACAGAAACAGGAAATGCGAACACAGCGCGATATCGAAGGCGCCGTCGGCAAAGGGAAGATTGGGTAACGCCGCGGCTTCGTAGCGGGCTTCATCTTTGCCAGCCTCGAAATCACCCAGAAATCGATGCATCGCAGCCATGCGGATTTCATCATGGCGTTCGATCGATTTGTGCCAGGTAAAGACAAAACGGTCCTGCGCGGCCCGCAGACCGGCAAGCATTTTTGTGCGGGTATGTTGCACGCGTCCGGCAATGTCGTCTGCGCTAAATTGGTATATCGGGTCCGCCGAAACGACCTGGTAACCCGATGCTGTCATTTCCGCATTAAAAGATGAAGGCCCACTCGCACAGTCGAGCATTTTCACATCTGACGCCAAATTTCCAAGATCGAAGAACGCCTGATATTCCGCTCTGTTTCGGCCCCAGGGCAGGACATCTTCCAGTTTGAATTCGCCGGCCATGATCGCTTCCTTCTCGTTAGATAGCGCCGCTGCGTGCGATAAAGCGGCTTTCCAGCGAAACAAAAAAATAAAGGGCCGCCCGAAATCGTGGCAGCCCCGCAATGGTGAAATAGAATGCTGGCTGCCTGTCAGACAGGCCGCCAGCCGAAGTTTTGATTTTTGTTCGTCATTCGCATGTTTGGGAGAATCCCACGGCAATCCGCGCAATGCAATGGCTTCATGCCGTGGTGTAATTCCTTTTTTTTAGCTGGCGTAGTTTGCGCCTTCGCGATCGAGTTGACGGCGCAATGCCTCCCAAGCCCGCTGTCCCACTTCACCGGATTCGAAACGGGTTTTGTATTGCCGGTGCGCGTCGGCGACGACCTCGGCGGGGATTTCCGACGCGTCTCCGCTCGACATGGCATCGATCTGGATCTGGCACGAGGTATCGAAGTAGTAGGTAAATTCGAAGCATTCCGGAATCGTTCGACCGAGGCAGAGCGATCCGTGGTTCTTCATCATCATGCAGAACTTGTCGCCGATATCGCGGCCGAGCGACTCGCGTTCCGCCAGGTCGTTCGCGGGGCCTTCATAGTCGTGGTAGGCCATGCTGTAGAGCGGAAACAGCGAATGCTGAGACAATGGCCGCAATCCGCCCGCCATGGCAGAGACCGAAACGGTGGCGCGAGTGTGGGTGTGAGTCACGCACATCGCGTCGGGACGGGCGATGTAGATGCCGCTGTGGATGCAGTAGCCGGCGAAATTGAACTGGTCGTTGTTGCCGATGACGTTGCCGTCCATATCCATTTTGACCAGGCTCGATGCCGTCACCTCGTCGAACATCTCGCCGTAATTGTTGATCAGAAAGGTGTTCGGCTCGTCGGGAATACGGGCGGAAAGATGCGTATAGATCAAATCCGTCATGCGGTATTTCGCGAGTACGCGATAGAGCATCGCCAGGTCGACCCGCGTTTGCCATTCAGCATCGCTCATGTCGGATTTCTTGATCACTTCGGCAACGGCCATCCTTATTCTCCATCTCTAATTTGGTATGCGGCGCGGCAATTTTAGGATCTGCCAGCGCAACGCGGTAAAAGATCTCATCTGCCAGAAGCCTACTAAATACGATCGCAATTGTAAAAGTGCCGATGCGATCGGCGGAAAAGCAGCGATTCATTTGCGCCGATTTGTTGAACGCTTAAGATGCTGAAATCGGCTTTGTGGCCAATCATTCACAAAGGAAAATGTGGTGACGATACAGCGTCTCGACTTAACCGCAGCCCCAGGCCCGGTCATGAGCCGGTGTGTCATTCATGGGAACATGGTTTATCTCGCGGGTATCACCGCGCAGGATCTGTCTGGCGATGTGGCGGCGCAGACGCGCGAAGTGCTCGCCAAGATCGATGCGCTTCTGGCCAAAGCCGGCACCAACAAACGCAACGTATTGACCACTCAAATTTGGCTCAGCGATATGGCGCTGTTTCGGGAAATGAACGCCGTTTGGAACGACTGGGTCGATGCGGAAATTCCGCCGTCACGGGCTTGCGTGAGCGGCGAACTCTACTGTCCGGATGCGCTGGTCGAGATCGTCGTGACAGCGGTCATCGAGGAGTAGGCCGATGGAAACCGAGCGATACGGCCTCATTCAAGGTCCCGGACGGCCTTCGATATGTCTTGCTATGGCCCGTGGCGACTGGGTGACGGTGTGCTGCACGGCGCCAAATCGGAACGCGGATATCGAAGGACAGACGCGGCAAATCTTTGAGATATTCGATGGCTATTTGGCGGATGCAGGCAGTGATAGATCCAAGCTGCTGACGGCGCAGGTTTGGTTGAAGGACATGCGGGATTACGATGCGATGAACGCCGTGTGGAACGCCTGGATCGATCCGGCGAATCCGCCGGCCCGTTCCTGCGTTTCGGCGAATATGTCGAAGCCGGAGTCGCTGATTGAGATCCGCGTCACGGCCGCGCGTTAAAGGGAACAGGAGAGTACGAATGCAGTTTGGCTGGTTGACTTTATCGCTGTCGCCGTCGCCGGAGGAGGATGCCGCACGGATCCAGCAGCAGATCGCTCAGGTCTGTTACGCGGAGGAACTCGGGTTCAGCGATGTCTGGCTGACCGAGCACTATTTCACGGGAGAGAGCGTATATAACGACGCGCTGACCTTTGCGTCGGCGCTGGCAATGCGCACCGAGCGGGTGCGTATCGGTTTTGCGGTGGTTCAGATGCCGTTTCACCATCCGGTTCGATTGGCGGTGCAGCTCGCCCTGTTGGACAATCTCAGCAACGGACGCATCGATGTCGGGGTCGGAAAGGGCACTATCTACAATGAGTACGAGTTCGTCGGACACGGTTTGCGCAGCGACGACAGCCGCGCCCGGATGGAAGAAGCCGTTGAAATTCTGGAGCGTGCCTGGCGGGAAGCCCCGCTGAGCTACGAAGGAAAATACTACAATCTGACGATTCCGGAGATACGGCCCCGACCGGTGCAGCAGCCTGGACCGCCCTTGTGGCGCAGCGTCATATCGCCGGGTTCCTTCACCGAATGCGGCCGGAAGGGCATTCCCATCTTGACGGCGCGGTTGCCGGTCGACCGGATCAAGGAGCGTTGGGCGCTCTACGAGGCAGGCCTGGACGAGGGCGGTCATGATGCCGCGACCCGCGCAAAGCTGCTGGCGCAAAGCGCACTGTGGCGAAACGTCTATGTCGCGGAGTCGGACGCGCAGGCCGAGGATGAGCTGTCGAATCTGCTGTTAAAGACCCGCGAGCACATGATGCATGTCCGCGAAGCCCACAATCCTGCTGATTTCGAGATCGATCCCGCGATGCTCAATGCCTGGACGGATCCATCGATTGGGGATGATATCGCGGTTCCCTATGTCCTGGAAACCGGCTCGATTTACGGCTCGCCCGCGCGCGTCCGCGAACAGGTTGCCGAATTGCGCGATGTCGGCGTTCAGCATCTGCTCTGTCAGACCGGCTTCGGCGACATGGATCATGAACAGAACTTGGCTTCGATGCGGCGGTTCGGTGAAGACGTTATGCCGGCGTTTCTATAGAGCGGAATCATGCGGTTATCGGATGGCCGAGGGCGATTCCAATCAACCTTGATCTGCTCTATAGCGTTGCGCTGTATGGAATAGGGCTATCTGCACTCTAAACCAGCCTTTTGGGGCCGTTCAGGCAATCATATGGCTTTGCGTGGACTGCGCAGAGCCGATATCGACCACGGATGCGCCAGCGCGGCGGTCAGCGCCGATATACGGACGGTTGGCGCGGCGGCGGTCGGGGCCGAAATAGCTGTCGGACCGGACATAGACGCGCTGATCCTCGACGACGGACACGATCCGGCTGTACAGCGTTATCGGCGTGATCGGTTTGGCGAGGAATTCGGTCACGCCGGCGTCGCGGCACTCCGTGACCCGATGGATATCGGAATACGCCGTGAGCATAATCGTGGGGACATACGGATTGGGCGAGTCAGGGGCGTGGCGGACCCGCCGCAGGAAGTCGAGGCCGTTCATGGGTTCCATGAGCCAATCCACGATAACGATATCGGCGGTGTAGTAGCGCAACTCCTCATAGGCACGCGATCCGTCTATCGCTGTCCGCACGCTATTGACGTCGAAGGCGCCCAGCACATCGCGGATCAGTTCCCGCATCGACGGGTCGTCTTCGACGAGCATGATGTTAAGGTTGCTCAGGGCATAGCCCATCGGTGAACACCTCCCCGGTGCCGCTACTGTGCTGCTCCAGTTTACAGATTCTTTACCAAACGATGGCGACTGCTAACACGAGTTTTGAGGACCTGCAAGGGGCTTCGCCGGTGCCGTGTGGACGGCAGTAACCTATTCAATTCATAAGGTATTTTGTTAACCATACGGCGCGTAAATAGCGCCGGTCGACGGGTTCGGAGAGAGCCGAGAGGGAGAGGGCTAGCATTGGTCTGACCCGCTTTCGGGGTGCTCGGCACGACCGATAATAGCCAAGAGCGGACGGGGTTAAAGATTGCCGTTATGATGCTCCGATGATTTCGATTCGCCCCGCTGACTTGACCGATATCGACTTCCTCAAGGGTTTGGAGTTGGCTCCGAATGAGGCCAAGCTCAAAGAGATTCTACAAGGCGGTAACATTCAGATCGCCGTGGCTGATCACACATCGGTTGGATTTCTATCGTTTTCCATCTTGTGGGGAACGCTCCCTTTCCTCGAGTTTATTGAGATTCCGGTGTCCCTGCGCGGTCGGAAGTTCGGCGCACGTTCGGTGCGGGCCTGGGAGCAGGAAATGAAAAGCAGGGGCTTCGACCTCGTTCTGACTTCAACCAATGCAGACGGCGACGCACAACACTTCTGGCGCAAGATGGGGTATGTTGATTGCGGGGCACTGACTGTGCGAGGCAAAGCTGCCGAGATCTTTTTTCAGCGACTACTTTAATTCTGCGCTATGGCTGCAAGGGGTCAATAATTATCAAAATGCGGCATCGCTCTGCATGTCTGAAGCTGAGATAATTAGCTAAGTCATTTGAAATAATGGTGCCCCCGGAGAGAGCAAACTTGAACTCTCAAGAGGGGCAACTCTGTGATGTGTTTGAAACATTAGCAGACTGGGAAGAGCAGCTTAAGCATTTAGATATCGATTTTGATGCTCTTGAGGATAACTCTGGCAAGGTGCTGCGCTCTGACATGGAAGGGCCGAAGCCATGAGCCTTTCCAACGCCAAACGGGTAGGTCCCGATTTCCAGCAAGCGGCGAAACCCGTCGAAGCCAAACCCAAACGCGAAGCCCGCAAGCCTTTCTGTATCCGTCTCAGCGATGAGGAACGGTCGCTTTTGGAGCGCATGGCGGGCAATAAGCCTGTCGGAGCCTATAGCCGTGAAAAGCTCTTGGGCGACGCACAGGAACCCCGCAAGGCGGCTAAACCTGCGCCGAAGATGGATTATGTGCTGTTGGGACAAATCCTGGCCGTGCTGGGAAAATCGGAACTGGCCGCTAACATCTGCTTGTTGGCAACGGCGGCACAAAACGGATCGCTGGTGGTTGACGATGAAATCGCGGCCGAACTGCAATCGGCTTGCAAGGACATTCATCACATGTGCTTTGCTCTGATAACAGCGCTGGGCGTGAAGCCGGATGATGGCTCATGATCCTGGTCGGCAACCAGCGCGGTGGGGCCAAGGATTTGGCGCGGCATCTGCTCAAGGAAGAAAATGAGCATGTCGAAGTGCATGAACTGAGAGGCTTCGCGTCGGACAATCTGCAAGGCGCATTGAACGAAGCCTATGCAGTGAGCCGGGGGACGCGCTGTAAGCAGTTTCTTTTCTCGCTAAGTCTTAACTCTCCGCCGCATGAAGAGGTGCGCACAGAGGACTTTGAGAGCGCGATTGCGCAGGCCGAAAGCAAGCTCGGCTTGACCGGTCAACCTCGCGCGATTGTCTTTCATGAAAAAGAAGGCCGTCGCCATGCGCACGCGGTGTGGAGCCGGATCAAGGCGGAAGAAATGAAGGCCGTGCAGCTTTCACACAGCAAGCTCAAACTCATGGATGTATCGCGGGAATTGTTCCTGGAACATGAATGGAAAATGCCGCGCGGCCTAACGGACCGGTCCCAGCGTGATCCGAAAAACTTTACCCACGAGCAATGGCAACAAGCCAAGCGGATCGGCAAAGACCCGCGGGCGCTTAAGACAGCGCTGGAAGATGCCTGGGTGCTCTCTGATTCCAAAACTGCCTTCAAAAACGCGTTAGAAGAACGGGGCTATAAGCTGGCACGGGGTGATCGGCGCGGCTTTGTCGCTGTAGATTACCGTGGGGAAGTCTATGCCATTCGCAAATGGGCGGGTGTCAGGACCAAAAATATCCGCGAACGCTTGGGCGATGAAAGCACCTTACAGAGTGTAGATCAGGCCAAAGCCCAGTTCGCCCGAGAGATGCTGAACACGCTGGGCCGGTTCCAAACTGAACTGGACGAGAAACAACAGAAGAAAAATGCGGAATTTGAACGCAGCCGCTTAGAGATGATTGCTCGCCAACGGCTCGAACGCGAAACACTGCGGCAGAACACGGAACAACGCCGACTGTTGGAAAACCAAGAGCGCCAAGCGCGTTTCCGCTCCGGGCTTAAGGGGCTGTGGGACCGCTTAAACGGCGAGCGCAAACGCATTGCAGAGCAAAACCAGCGTGAAGCACAAGCGTCTCTGCGCAGGAATCGCACGGAAAGAGACCGGCTGATATTCCGGCAGTTGGAGGAACGCCGGAGCCTTTCTAAATCTCAGGTCCGCGAGCATGAAACACTTGCCCAGCAAAAACAGGAAATCCACAGTAATGCGCAAGTCTACAAAGACATGCAAACGCCGCCCCGCGAGGAACGGCGACAGAGATTCAAGGAACAGCGCCGCACCAAAGATACGCCAAGACCCCGTCGCGCGCGCGGCCTCACACGAGAACCTGGCGGCTAACGCTCATACCCTAAATGAGTAACGGGGTTGCACTCGCTGCAACCCCTGCCAGCACCTAAAAAACGGGGTGTGCAAGTGACAAGAAAAATCGACGAAATTTTCTTGTCTTTCCTAGCTTGCGACGGCAAAGCATGAAAATCTTCGTCCTATTTTTCTTGCCGCGTGCTGAGGGGCTGGCCCCTAAGCCAAATATCAAGCTGGCCTTCCAGGAGCTGCAAAGGCATGGCGGAAAGTGGCGAACAAATTACGATCGTTTCTGGGTGGCTAGAGCGCGTTGTTTGAAGCGAATTACGGCAAACACACCCGTTGACAGGTTAAGCAAATAGCGCAAGAAATTTTTCGAGTTTATCAGACGCGGCTATATAAGTCGCAATTGCTGCCGCTGTTGTAGCTAATGCGGTGACAGCTCCAAGCCAAAATGACGCCTTTGAGTATGAGTTTTACTACGTTTTTTTCTCAATTCTTCTTCTGCTGCATGGCAATTTTTTAGGATGTCGTCCAAATTAGTGGACATAGCAGCGTATTGACCAACATCTATGTCTGGCAAATCTTCCGCACCTATTTCGTCTGCATCATTGATTGTTCTCGTGTCTTTTATTATAGATGGTAAAGTTTCTTTTACATTTACTTTCGAAAACCTATTAACAAAATACCGGAATTCTCCAACTTTCTTTTTTACTTTAAAATATACTGCGTATTTTGCTGCTTTGTTTGCGTGTACAATTGCTTCATCAAGCTGTTCTTCCACAAAAAGCGGATCATCAAAATTTGCAGCTCGAATTAGATGAAATCCAGCATGGCGAAGTTCCGTGTTAGACTTCACTACTCCATGGTACCCGTATAATTTTTCTATTTCATTGCATAGCTTCTCTGCCTCAATGAATGCTGCCAATGGGCGTCGAAAATCCACTTTTGCCACCATTGAAAGTACGCAGTGGAAATCTTCACAGTTACTGGAAAAAATACAGGCTAACTTAGCTGCAAGCTCGTCAACTTCGTCTCCAGGATTATCTCTAGATTCAATAAACTTATCTTTGAGTTTCAGGCATGAAGAATTGAACCTAGAAGCTGGTTGATCAACAACTTCGGCTAAGGCGGATTTAAAATTATCCGACCGCAGTTCGGCAGTCCTTAAGACGTCTTGGAGAGGCTCGGCCATTAGTGAGCGGGGCTTGGTGCTTCTGTATCGTCCGTTTGCTTCTTGTGAGAACAAGTTTTAGTTAATTTGCTTAACCGTCGAGCCGCTGCTCTGAGCACCTCTGGATCGTAGTCCTGTTCCGCGTCGCTTTTTTCTTGTTCATCGCTGGTTAGCAACATGACAAGCGCTAGTGTTTCGTCAAGTGAAGCGACATCTTCCCTTGTCCGCTCTTCTTGTGTCAGCGGTTCCGGCGAGGAGTAAAATAGGGCGCTTAATAACGACATTGCTCGTTTGAACTCATTTTTCATTATCGTTGCAACTCACAAGAGATTATTTCGCAGATTCGCAAGCTCTAATGCAAGGCACAAAATGAAACTTATCCACAGGATCGTCATCACCCAAATGGGCTGCGCGCAACCAATTGAAAACAAATATAAATTTTTGTGATATAAATGTCATACAGGCTACGAATGATGAATTCGGTTGACGCTGATGGTTGATTTCATGGTCCATCTGGCATGTAGGGTGTGACCATCGATATGTAAGATGTGGGCAGTCGAAGTTTTTGAGCATTTCGTGGCGATCTGGTGTCTTTTTCGAGGCGCGACGCTTTTGACCACGCAAGCTCCGTGCCAATCTGGGCCCTTTGGTGCCATTTAGAGTCAGCAAAGGTAATCTGAACAAGCTACATTTCTGTTAAGTTTTTAATGATGCGTTGTGACAGGTGTTCGTTCTTGTGAAACGCTATCGTCATCGCTCGTAGCGTTTAGATACTAGAGAGCGTCAATAATCGCACGTAAGAGAGCCCAACCCCGAGAGAGGTGCATTTTGGTTCGCGAAAGGGATCGGGCTCCGAATGCGCCTAAAATGTTCCAGAAGGATACTTTTCAGGTGTAAGGCCGATATAGTCATGGTCAGCAATTCGACCTTCAATTATGGCATTCTCAGCGGTACATAGGTGGAGTGGGAAATGGCGTTCGACAGCCTTTCCACGCTCCTCGAATGTTCTGTAGTCCGTACGATCTATATCGTCGATGACATCCCTGGGAATTAAAACTGTATACGGCGTTCCTTTGTAGCGCACGCTTAGAAGCACTCCTGCGTCGTGTGCCTTAAGATTCCGACTGTATTCGAGTTCAATCTTACGAAAACGAACACCAACACCCCGATCTTCTTCTTCTGATATAAACTCGATCCCTGCAGCATGCAGCGCGCTGTGAATAGCGTTCATGTTGTTTCGAATAGGGGTTCGAACGTTTCCTTCAAAATCTGTGATAGTCGCCCTAGCAACCTGAGCGTTCGTCGATAATTGATCTTGAGACCAATTGAGAAGTGCACGTGCAGCGCGACATTGAGAGGATGTGATTTGCATGACCAAGCGTCCATAACGGTTAACATCAGTCATTTTGACTGATGTTAACCGTTATGTCAATGATTGCGCCAACTGTTTACAAATCACGCGTGGACGTGAACTTGCGGCATGTCGTCCCAAGTTCGACCCTTGAAGGTACGACCAGTGCGTTTTTTGTTCACACCACCCCACTGCTTGAAAAAGAAACGAACATCATGAGTTCTGCATTGATCGAAAATCTGATCGACCCATTCAATATCAAGCGGCCTTGAGTTTGGCCCAGATTCTCCGCCGACAATCGCCCAATGAATTTTAGATAAATTGACATCGCCGACTGGCCCGATCAGCGGTTCGAAAGAGATAAACCGAACTGCGGCAGTGCAACGCTTCAAATCCGCGATGCGATGAACAACGCGTTCGTCTTCTACTGATGTACCGAGCCAGACATTTTTTAAGGCCCGCTTTTTCCTTTGTTGTAGGAATTCGGCCATGCGTTCGGGTTGTTTCGTCAAAATCTGGAAGGTGTGCAGGCTGGCCTCCTCCATCGTCCGCCAAACACGCTCGACATATTCGAACGGAACGCTGTCTTGGAACAAATCCGACATGGAATTGACAAAGACAAGACGCGGTTTTTTCCATGTCAGGGGAATGCTCAGGGTGTGTTCCAGCAAATGCGTTTTCCCCGTCCAAACATGACGGTTGCCGCTCTTGCGCGTCGTGCCTTCGTAGGAGGGATGCTCCATTGCTTGAAGGCGCGCAGCCATGCGCATGGCATAACAATTAGTGCAACCGGCAGAGAGCACCCGGCACCCTGATACAGGATTCCAGGTCGCATCGGTCCATTCTATGTCAGACAATCCGGCCATGTTTTCGATCCGTTGCTTTCACTGCTGCCTTGGATAGCCGATTTGCAAGAGCCTTGGCTTTCGGCGATGCATTTCCCCAGGCAAATAATAGGTAATACGATGGGTAGGCGTGTTTCCCCAGCGGAATCATTTCATCCATCACGCCGCCTTCAAATACGCGCTTCAAGCGCTCAATCATAAAAAGCGCCGCACTTTCAGGTGTAACGACTTTTTCTTTGGTCACAGGTTCCCCGAACAATTCCGTTTGCTTTGAAGGTTCAAAAAATGCGGTTTTCCAAGCATCTGTTCCATATATTCTGGTTATGGATGCTTCATGCGTTTGGTCAACGGTACCATCGTTCGAAATTTGTCGAAACACGCCCAATCCTGCGGGGAATAGGTACCAAAGATCGAGCGCCTTCGTTGCGGCCACAGCTTCGATAGTCTCCCAACGAACCTGGCTACCAAATGGGTCGAGCAAAATCACGCCTCTCTGAGATCGCCACTGCTCCGCACGGCAAATTTTTTGAATGTGTTCGTTTGCATCACCAATCGAGTAATTGACACGTTCGGCATTCGGACTGTCTTTAAATTTAGCCTTAAGCGCGTCGATACATTTTCTGCGTTTGTCGATGAAAATGTAACGTGCGAATGGTGGATCGACATTAAGCGCCCGATCCGCTGACCCGGCAATAACGGTTCGAACGTCTTCATCAAAGAGATTATCGGTATGCTCAGCCAGTGGAACCTCTCCACTACCCGCAAAACCATCGATATAGAGCGTTTCGAAATTAGTATTGCCCAAAGCCTTTTGGTACATGGAGAGATATTCCCCAATGACATCAAGCTTCCTGCCTGTCGTATCCGCGCTGCCAAATCGTTTTTGTATCATCTTCACTCATGAGAACAAATATAGAACATTATGCCAAGCCTCGCAAGGCAATGCAAGCAAATTGTGCTTGCGCCTGAGAAGCCTAACATAGGTTGTGGAGATTTGGCGCGTGAACGTAGCAAATGAATTCAGCAAGATACGAATTGTGACGGCATCTAAAGGTCGATCTTAGCCGCAATCCAACACCCGCCATGTAGGCGCGCATCCAAACTGCGCAAGGTTGATCTCGATGAAATCGTCATGGGATTTTTAGAGGCAGCAGGAACGCTCCCTCGAATGGGGATGAATCGTCCAGCCGGTTGCGCGTGGTACGGGTGTGGGTGTAGAGGCAAATCTCCATGCCCTGCGAGGGATTGAACGGCGATACGTTCTTATGGGTCAATTAGGTTCGATGCCTAATTGACCCATGTGCAGGGGGGATGCAACGGGGGGCGGCACGCCCCCCTTGTCAAGCGGCGGCGTATTACGCCGCACAGCTTGCGCACAGCGCTAACATGCCTACTGCTGCATTGAACGTCATGCGTGGTTTAAAGTAAGCGTCCGGCCTGACCGCTCTGCCGTGCAGAAGAAGTGAGGTTTAGT
>JAAHTG010001606.1_pt1 | contig 14816 bp, 15 predicted proteins | sample 6116081 | NCBI WGS metagenome assembly JAAHTG01 (sample SAMN13939989, study PRJNA603662) | sponge metagenome | isolation source: marine sponge | host: Mycale hentscheli | place: New Zealand | collected 2005 | reverse complement strand
ACGATAGGCTCTACAAGCTTATCCCCTTTCACACCACAGCACAGAGTAAGCCCGAGATTATCCGCAACCTTATCAAGCTGTTTGAGGACAAGGTGATTAAAATACCTAAGAACACAGACTTGATAAAGGAGCTTTATGACTTTAAGTCTAAGCGTAACGCCATAACAGGCAACCTACAATTCTCTAACACCGATGGCAAGCACGATGATATGGTTATGAGCTTGGCAATCTGCGCGTACTGCGCGTCAGAAGAGCAGGATGGTGGGGTAACTTTGTTTTTATGATTACATTCAGACAACACATTAAGCTAATGAACTTTCTTGGCTCGGGTAGAACCACAGAAGATTTTATATTGAGTTTAAACGATATAGAAAAAATAAACTTTATCGCTTTCTTTGACGAGGTGTATCCTGTTCAAGAGAATATGCTTGGTGATGATAAAATACATTCAAGTAAAAAAGTATATACTAATGTTAACAGTTTAGTGCTTGGTCAGTTTATAATGCTTGAGCAAATAATAACAGGGAAGACTAAATTGCCAGACCACCTAATTGACCTTGAAATAGCCAAGTTGATAATACGGCCAAAAGGAGATGCGGTGTTTGATAACGAGGAACCACGCAAAGAGTCTGGTAATCAAGAAGATATACTTAACTTTGATGTTAGGCGTGTATACTATGTATTAAATACCTATATAGAAAATAGGAATAAAATACTATTTGAAGATTTTGCAGGTGTTTTTTATGAAGCTAATGATGAGGAAGAGGAAGATGAATCTGGTGACGATGGTTCTGATGTGTTGTTTAACCAACAGTGGTATTGGTATTCTATAGTGCGTATGCTTTCGGGTGAAGATGTACATAAGTATGAACAGACCTATATGCTTCCTATGAGAACTGTTCTTCCCGAAATGTCTTATTTAGCTCAGAAAAGCAAGATTGAGTCAGCTAATCAACGCCAACAAGCGGCAATGCGTAAATTGTAAATTAAAGAAAGACAATATGAACAACCTAACAGACCTTTATAATGAGATTAAGTCCTTTGCTAATGGGCATCTTATGGTCAACGAGTTTATATTTGCGGCATCGGAGGATGACCTACAGCAATACGATTTTGATTACAGAACACTCGTCTTGATACCAAGTTCATCAAACTTGTCAAGAGACTTAAACTCACCCATTTACACACTTTCTTTCTCGGTTTTAGTTTTAGACAGAACAATAAAAGACGATAGTCTTGCTTCAATACAATCTATAGAGGAGAATATATTTATCATAGGTCAATTGCAAGATAAGCTTATGCAGTTAGGTAGAGATGTGAACTTTGACGAGGTTGAACTTTTAAACACGCCGCTTGAAGATTACAATGTAACTACAGCGTTCTCCGACTTTGATATTGTTCTTTCACGCAAGCCGTACACAAGGGGCATAGACGAAGCGTAGATGGCTTTTAGCGAGGGGCAATATAAGAATTTTATTAAGGTAATCGTTGTTGCTGCCGTAGCAAAGGAGTTCCGTAAGTCTGCTATTATTAAGAAGGTGGTGAGCAAGATAAAGTCACAAGACCTTGTAGCTACGGGGGAGCTTTCAAATCCTCAGCTAACAGGAAGTATACTGCCTTCAAGAGATGACAAGTTTCTTGTTGAGAAGGGCGGAGTAGTAGTTAAGACTGCAAAGATTGGTCCTAAAGGAACGCCAGTAGCAACAGAGATATCTGTAAGATTGAGATACGGTTTGGCTGAAGAAAAGTATGTTTACTTAACAAAGAATAGTCCAGATAAGAAATGGTTTCCAGATTTAGATAGAATAGCAGAGTGGGTTAAGATAAAACAATCAAGAGGGAAGAGTTTTAAGTTAACAAGGAAAGGTGTTCGTAAAGAAGCTAAAAAGGAATGGGAGAGAAGGTCTGTAGCTTTCTTTATAGCAAGAAAAATGAAAAGTGAGGGAATAGATAAGAAAGATTTTTTAAGCCCTTTTGAGGATAGAGCAACAGGGGTGAATGCATCTCTGTCAAGAGCAGAATCAAAAATAACAAACAGATTACTTGAATTGTATGGCACTTCTTTATTGGAAATACAAAACGATGTAATAGGAAACATAATATAAGATGGCTGAAAATAAAGTAATAAAGTTACAAAAGCAGATATTAGAGCTTACTAAAGCTATTAACGAAAACGGCAAGGCCACTAAGGAACAAGCTAAAGAATTGTCTAAGCTTGAAAAACAATACGATAAGCTTAGTGGTAAGCTAATGCCTCAGTATCGCAAGAGAAATGATGAGGTAAACAAATCATTAAAGGACGCCAGAAAAATAACACAAGGTTTAGATAAAACCAACAAAGGTTTTTTTGGCAGGCTCAAAACAGCTATAGGTACTCTCACAAGATACTCATTAGCTTACGGTCTTATAAATGCGGCTCAGAGATTATTCTCTGAACTAACAGTGAAAGCATTTAGGAGGGCTGTAGACTTAGAGAAAGCTCTTGCTGACGTAGCGGCAATCGCTGGGCTTACATCTTCGGAGATGTCAAGGTTGAAAGACACGGTATTCGAGGTAGCAGGTGTTACCTCGTTAACAGCAACAGAAGTGGTAGAGCTTCAGAAGCAGTTAGCAAAACTTGGCACTTCAGTATCTGACATAGAAAGATTAACAGAGCCTGTAGCCTTATTATCTCAAGCACTTGGAGAAGAGCCGGGTGGAGTAGCAGCTACATTAAAGAAAACACTTAATCAGTTTCAAGCAACTACTGAAGAAGCAAACAGATTTTCTAATGCTTTAGTAGGTGCTGTAAATGAAACCGCACTATCTTTAAACGACCTTGGAACAGCTCTACAATATGTAGGACCTCTTGCTGCTCAGTCGGGAGTTTCTTTTGAGCAAACATCTTCCCTATTAGGTATACTTGCGGATAATGGGTTCCGTGCTTCGCGAGCAGGAACTGGGCTTCGAAATGTTTTACTTGAAGCCGCAAAATCTGGAAAACCAGTAGTAGAGTTTTTAGAGGAGCTTTCGGAAAAAAACTTAGATGTAGCTAAAGCAACAGAAATTTTTGGTAAAAGAGGAGCCTCTGCTGCAATTGTTTTATCAAATAACATAGAAAAATTTAAAGAGCTTTCGGTAGAGCTTGAAGATTCAAGCAGGTTGTTTTCGGCAAATGCTAAACAAATGGCTTCAACTCAAGGTCAGTTAGATTTGCTTTCCTCGGCTTACGATAAATTCTCAACAAAATTAGGTGAGGCTTTTATTAAGACAGAGTTATTTATCGGCTTGTTGAGCATACTTGATGGAGAAGCAGCTGCAACAGCAAGGGCTTATAAGGCTATTGCAAACGCAAGTGGAGATGCTGCTGATGCAATAGAAGAGTTAGTAGTGGCTCAAAGAAATTATAGAGAAGGCGTAAACAGGGTTGTTCCAGATATACAAATTCTAAACACTGCATTTGATGCACTTGGAAATCAAGCAGAGGTTTCTAAAGAGAAATTCATAAATGCCTTTCAGCAAGAGATAGATAAAACTGGAGATTTAAGGGAAGCATTAATAAACTTAACTTGGAATCCAACTTGGACAGGAGAAATAGAACAAGCAGCAGGCGCAATATTAAAGCTTCTAAAATTAACAGGAGATAGAAGCAAGGGCCTTGATGATTTATACATAGCTCAAGAGGCAAACAATGACATCGTAAAAAAGTTTAATTCAGAATATGCTGAACTATCAGCTTTAACTAAATCTGGAGTTGAGGTAGATAATGAATCTTTATTGCTTAAAAAGCAAATAGGTGAAGAAATAGAAAAGCTTGGTAAAGAAACTTTTGAATTAGGTAAAAAAGGTAAAGACCTAAATGAAGACGATAAAGAAAGCTTTGAAATAATAACAAAAAGAATTGCAATATTAAAAGAGTTGCAAAATAGTCTTAACGGATTATCTGTAGATGAAGACACTCTTGCTGATAAAAGAAAAAGAGCAGACAAAGAAGAGCAGGGCAGGCTAAAGACAGAGCTTTCTGATTACATAGAAAGAATTAAAGAAACCGAAAAAGTAATTGGAGAATTAAGAGTAGAGGTTGGGGAAAGCGCATTCCCTACTCAAGTTGATTTGCTTGATGGATTTTTTGGCGGAGCAGAGGATGTGATTGCGGAAGCTACAAAAAGATTTGGCGCAGATTCTAAATTTGTTAAAGACTTAGTAAAAACACTTAGGGATACCGCAGATGAGGTTAGTATTCAGTTGCCTAAAGAAGTAGGTGAAACTATAGACTTAGCTGCTAAGGGTGTATTTGGAGTAGACGGTGTTGATTTAGCACAGCTAGAACTTGCGCCTATATTTGCTCCAGAAAAAGCAAAAAGCCTTGCGGATAAAATCAGAGAGGCTTTTAAGGATGTTAAGCTTGCAGATGTAATTGCTGAAGGATTAGACAAGGCAGCTGAGTCCATAGCTGAATTTAACAGTGTTGCTTTAGAAAATACTAAGGGAAGACTTGAGGCAGAGAAGAGTGCTATAAGTAATCGTTATAAAATAGAGAACGACATATTAAAGTCTCAACTTGATAATCAATTGATAACAGAATCTCAGTTTAGGCTTAAACAAAAAGAGCTTCAAAAGGCTAAGATAGCTGAAGAGAATGATATTGATAAAAAAATATTTGAAGCAGAGAAAAAACAAGATAGACAGAATGCTACTACAGACTACCTTCAGTCTTTAGCCTCTATTATACCTAATCTTATTATTTATGATAAAGAGGGTAATCCTGTAAAACTCGCTATTAAGTCTGCGATATCAGCAGGACTTACTACAGCGGCTTATGGTGCGGAGTTATCTGCTATTAGTCAAAAGAAGTTCTTCCCTAAGAAGTTTGCTGAAGGGGGTGTTGTAAGCGGACCTTCACACGCTGATGGTGGTGTACCTTTCTCTGTTCAAGGACAAGGTGGATATGAGATGGAAGGTGGTGAGTATGTTATTAATAAACGTGCTACTGCAATGCACAAAGACCTTCTTGACAGAATAAATAAAAGTGGTATGACAAGACCAAGAGCTGGAAGCTATAAGTTTGCGGAAGGAGGTTTAGTATCTTCACCATTAAATGAAAGTGTAGATTACCTAAAGGCTATTGCTGAGGCAACCACCTCAACTGCTATAGGTGTAAGCAAACCTGTAAGAGCTTATGTATCTGATAAAGATTTAAAGAGCGATAGTACAGAACGTAAAATCAGAGATAGAAACGACAGAATATAATGGCTGATTTAATATTTCAACAAGGTATAGGAACTATTTTTAGTAATGTTTCTCTAAACCTAATATCATCAAACACACTAAGGGAAGCTACCGCTACGGGAAACTTCAACTTAAAAGATGTTGTAAGAATAGTATATACTGACGGATATGAAAAATCCGTTTATGCAATATGTACAAATGTTGTTGGTGCTGCTACTTTTGAGTTTGACGATAGAATCTATCCCGTTTCATTATCAACCTTTAATAGTGAGATAAGAGTATACAATAGTGCTACAGTGCATACCGCTGATGTCTATCGTATAGCTGTGGATGTTGAGAATGGAATGTACTCTAAAGCTTACACTCAATATGCTTCAAACATATCTTACTCTTTAATTATACCCCAAAAAAGAATTGGATACTTTGGAGCATCAGATGTAATAATCACGTCTCCAGATGTAGTTTTTGTTGACTTCTGTGATACGGTGGCTTACGGAGCAGGTCTTTCAGAAAAGTCATTAGATATGCTAAACAACAAGTTTAGGTCTTCTTTAGAATTTAATATCGCAACTCGATAGTATGGATTTTACTTTACAGATTAGCAGGGACAATACAGCCAACAGTTATTACAATGTAGACTTGTTTCCCGAACAACAGCTAGACTATGATTTAGACTTCTATGATAGCTTGGAGATTGACAAGGTGAAACTTCCATTCTTCACAAAGATTAGAATACCTTTAACTAACAGAAACAAGGGTTCTAATGTATTTGATTTTGACCCTTTTACTTCTCCGAGTGCTGATTTTCCGAAAGATGACTTCTACTTCAAAATTACAGTTTATGGCTCATCTTCAAACACGGAGATAGCAGGTATATTAAACGTAGTTTCTTTTGAGTACAACTCATCTGAGTCCTATGTAGAGGTAGACCTTAAAGACTTTTTATCAAAGTACCTTGCTGGTATGAAGGATATTAAGCTAGGAACACTATACGGAGAGACTAATTCGTACTACAGAGATAGACATACATTTGCTCAGTTTTTAACTACTACCGCCGCAGGTGGTGAAGCGGGAACAATAGGTCAAAACCCAAACCCCACAAGGCCAATATCATTTCCTTATGTGGACTTTTGTAACGATGTAGATGGCAAGTTTAATTATGCTGCAAGACAATTTTTAGAGTACGGTACAGGATTAAATAGGACAGGTATTATGCCTGTTTTCTCTGTGCCAAAGTTTTTGGAATACATAGGTAGCTACCTTAACACAGCATCGTTTCCCGTTAGTGTAGATTCAAAGCTTTTTGGTTTAGGCTCATTTGCGGGAAACCCTGCTTATGCAGACTTTCAAGCTGAGAAGCTTCATATGGTTGTTCCATCACAATTGCTTGCGAAGCAGGATGTAAACAGAAGAAGATTTTCCGTACGTCAATCACCCGCTTGGGCAGGTACTAACACTAATTTAGATAGCTGTATTGAGATAGATGGTACGGCAATGGAGATACATACTGATTGGTGGGGAAGTATGGAAACCGCTGGTAACTATGGTACTATAAATGATGCCGACCCTATATACACTGTTCAACAGTGGGGTGCTGAAAAGCAGATGGGTTTTTATCCGTATGATTATACGAATGGAATAGACGAGGATGGGATAAGGGGTTTCTTCTGCCCTAAAGTTTCTTTCAATGCAGACATTACCATACCTTCATCAAGTGTTACCATAAGAGACTTGCAGTATGAGATACCTGTTATTCAGCGAGATAAGATGGTAAAAGACATACTGCTTTCAGACCCCGATACAAATATGACTTTTAAGTTATATGTGGGTATCTATGCTGATGGTACAATGAAAAAGAAAATAGCATTACAGGATTCAAATGGGGATGACATTGTACTTGATACAACAGGTGCTACGGTTAGTCAAGGATATTCTGAAAAAGGTAATTATCAGCAAACAGACCCGCAGTACAGAAAATGTAATGCCGCAACAATAGATGTTGCAATTATAGATAATGGTGCTACTTGGGCTGATAAGATAGACTTCCCAAATGTGGATGTGAATTTCCCTTCGGGTCAAGAAATATTTATTGATGGTGGGAGTGAGTACAGTATTAATTACTTTCTTGAGCCTTTAGACGGCACACTTAAAATAGAATATGTTGGTGCTTATTTTTTCACAGGAGTTTGGTGGAGAGAGTTTGGTACAACTCCTCCCGAAGCCTTTGGTGTAGGAGATGTTAAGAAGGCAATTACAAGAATAGGCGACCCAAGCGGAAGTGGTGATTACGGATTGTTAAATGTAACTTTTCGTTCTAACGCAGATACATTTATATATAAGACTGATGACGAATTTTCTATTGAGGATTCAATTAATCAAACATCTCCGTTGACCGTATCTGACATTTTACCCGCTGTACTAAAAAGGTTTGACTGCGGATTGTTTTACAAGTTTTCCAATGGTGTTAATATATTAAGAGTAGACCCATTGTCTATAGTTAGAGATGGAGCGCAAGATATTAATTCCCTTGTTGATGATTTAAAATCAGTTAGAATAACCAATGGTGGTGATAAGGCTAAGACGCTTAATATAAATAACAAGGATTACAACCTGTATTTTGATGACTTAGATAATGACGATGTAACAATTGGCTCAACTACTCAAGATATAAATACAGACGGTATCGCTGAGTTAAAAATAAATTTAGATTCTTCTATATACTATAAGTCGGTATGTGGTGAGGAGTCGGGAGAGTACAATGACTTGCTAAATTACCAAGCTTTTAGCGCAGCTCAATTAGGTTTTACTGAAAATGTATTTACCCCAAACAAGGATATCGGTTTAAGGTTTGCTTATCTTGACAAGCCTTTGTATAAAACGAATATGCTTGTTCCTTATGCTACTCTTAAAGGTTTTTATCAAGATAGTGATATGAAAACCGAAAGCCAAATTATATTTTCTAATGTAGACCTATCACCTTTAAGCACAAACATAGGCGGCCAACATATATTTAATGGCCGTTTGTTTCACTACAATACGGCTGGATGGAATCTTATGTTTGAAGACTTAGATGGTAGTACAACACAGAGTTATACTCGCTTGTTTGAGGTTTCAGAGAAGATACTACAAAGTCAAAACCCTAGAATAGAATTTGATATGGTTGTGCCTACAGTTGAATTAGCATCACTAGACTTCTTCTTACAGACATTAGAGGCTACAAGATTCACTCAGAGTACAATAAAGGTCAAGAGTGCAAAGGGTCAAGTTTTTGATGACTACGCATACCTTACTATAGAAGGCATACTACAATAATTGTAAATTAATTTGATGGCTACATACAACGACTACCCACAATCTGCTACTAACAACGCCAAGAAAGTTCTTGAGTGGAAGAAGAAGTATGGAAAGGAAGTTAAGGGTATGACTAATATAGGTTGGACTCGTGCCAATCAGTTAGCATCAAAAAGAAAACTATCGTATGAAACTATTGCAAGAATGGCTGCGTTTAATCGCCATAGAAAGAATGCTGCGATTGACCCTAAGTATAAGGACACGCCTTGGAAAGATAGAGGCTATGTTGCTTGGCTTGGTTGGGGAGGAACGAGCGGTGTTAACTGGGCAATTAGAAAAGCTGAAAGCATACGAAAAGGAACAGTTAAGGCAAGTGTTGATGTGGCTGATGTCCCGTGGGGTGACCGTAAAGTCAAAGATGATTACGCTACGCAAGGCAAGGATGGAAGCATTAAGAAATCTCCCAAAGCACCTAAAAGCGATACTCCTAACAAGAATCCTAAAGGTGTTGGAAAAGGTGGAAAGCTATCTCCAAAGATTATTAAGTCTATAAAGACAAAGGTAGATGCCTACAACGAAAAGTACCCCGATAAGAAGGTGGGTATGGGAGCTGCAAAGCGTGTTGTCCTTCGTGGTATGGGTGCTTTTAATACAGGACACTCACCAAAGGTTACTTCAGCAACACAATGGGGACTTGCCCGACTAAACGCATTTATGTACCTAGTAAAGAACGGTAGACCGTCTAACGCTAAGTATGTACAAGATAATGACCTGCTACCAAGCTGGCATAAAAAAGCAAATAAGTAATGGAAGAAACTCTAAAGCTTGTTGGTGAATATGGAATAACAATGGTGCTTTTAATTGGCAGCCTTTATGTTTTATACAGGTTTGCTTTTTTTAGCATTAACGAGGTCAAAGTAGGTTTTGAAAAAAGACACACAGACTTGAGGGCCGATATGGATGAAATTAAAAAGCAGTTGCTTTTGATTGAGGCCTATATCAAGAATAAAAAATAAAACAAATGGATAAACTACCATTATTTGATATAACATTAGATGACATCGCTCAAGGGATGTATAAGATTTCTCTCGTAGATAAGCCTGCGATTGAGGAAGACTTCATACACTTCAACGAAGTTGAGAAAGTACAGATGTTCGCTGATGAAAAGAAGAAAGAGGTTGTAGGACCAATTATGATTCCTAACAAGGAAATCCTACGCTTTTCACCCGAAATGGGATATTACTATGTACGCTTTACTGCGGAGACAATCCAAGAGATTATGTACAAGTATTCTAAAGAAGGGTTATTTAACGCATTTGGCATTAACCATCAGAATGATACTGACGATGTAGTGATGCTTGAGGTTTGGACTAAAGAGAGTGATAACGATAAGTCTGTAGACTATGGTTACAAGCTACCAAACGGAACCGTATTCGTGAAGGCAAAGATTGAGTCTGACGAATTATTTACTGCAATTGAAAATGGAGAGATAAATGGTTTCTCTATTGAGATTAAGGCAGATATTAAACCAACAATTAATAACGAAGAACAAATGAACGAATTTAGTTTTGGCAAAGAACTTGGTAAGTTGGAGGCTCAATTTGAGACGATGACTAACAAGTACGAAGCAAGAATTGAAGCTTTGGAGAACGAGAACAACTCGCTCCTTGAAGCTGTGACATCTTTTGAAGATAAGTTTGCTGGTGTTTCTGATTTGAAGGAAGCCATTGAAATGATTCAAAAGCACATCGCGTCTATGGGAGAGTCTCAAGAAGAGAACGCTGCTGTAGAAGAAGATGAAGAAGAAATGGCTCATACTCCCGAACACAAAGAGGAGGAAGAGAAAGAAGAAATGAAGTCTGAAGAAGAAGAAATGGAATCCGAAGAGGAGGAAATGAAGTCTGAAGAAGACTATCAAGCTACCGAAGAGGTTGCTAATGAGGCTGAGGTTGAGGAGCAATTTGCTGCTGAACAAAAAGCTGAAGAAGTAGCTGAAACTGTAGAAGACAAGACAGTAGTTTTTAATGGTATCACTTCCGAAAAGGTGAATATGATTAATAGCTTCTTTAACAGAAAGTAATTATTGTAAATTTAATAAACGAATCTTTTTTAAAACTTATATAAAATGAGTGTAACTATTTCAAACTTACCATACGGGGACCGTCGTCCAGACTTGTTCATCGATGCAATGGTAAAATCAGCGGCTGTATTAAACCGCTTCCGTCTTATTGACGGTGTTAAGGCAAAAGTAAACGTGCCTATTTTTGATGCTGCATTAACTTTCGGCAACGACCTTTGTGTATTTGATTCTCAATCTACTGCTTCAGTAGGCGAGAAAGAAATGACTGTAGAGACTTACAAGTGGGCTTTCCTAAACTGTAAGGATGCTCTTGAGTCTTCTTACCGTGGTCTATTGTTGAAGAAAGGTCAGCACAACCCAGAGACTATGGACGCTGAGTTCAAGGATTGGGTATTTGACTACTTCGCGAAATTGTCTTCTCAGAAGGCATTAGAGTTAGCAGCTAGTGAGTTAGCTACAGAGATGACTGCTGATACAGATGTTATCGATGCAGTAATTACTACTCCTATCACTTCTTCTAACATTCTTGATGCTCTTGAAAAGGCTTACGCTGCAATGAGCGATGTTATGTTGGCTGCTGTTTATGGTGATGCTGACCGTGATTTCAAACCAGCTATCTTCTTGGGAACTGCTGCTATGCAGGCTTACCAAATCGCTATCGCTGGATTGTACACTACTACTCCACAGGGTGTTGTAGAAGGAAGCATTCCTAACTACTACGGTATGGAGGTTATTCATATGGCTTCTTTGCGTGTTGACGAGTTCTTTATCTCTGCTCCACAGAACTTGACTATGTTGACTGATGACTACAACGATGTGAAAGCAATCGATATGAAGTACGAAGCAGAATTGTCAAGCGATAAGATTTGGGGTCAGTTCAAGTTAGGTTTCTCTTACTTGAAAGGTGACGAAATCGTATACGCTCACGCATAATTAATAACGAGGGGAGGGTAATTCCTCCCCTTATTTAAAAAAAATATAAAATGGCTTGTAATGTAACTCTTGCTGATATTTCTTACTCTTGTGACGATGTTGCAATTGGCGGTATCGTAGAATTGCACGTTGCTAACCGTTCTGACGCTCTGACTGCTTTGACAAGAACAGACGCTGACCGTGAAGTAACTGCTGCTACTGCTGTAACTGGAGTATCAGAAATCTCTTTTAATAACAAGGATGGCTTTTCTGTATTCAGTGAAGTAAAAACTGTATCTGGTGATGGTGTTGTGTCAACTGTACCAACCGTATCTGTAGAGCTTCCTAAAATGACTGCTGATAAAATCACAGCTCTTAACGACATCTCTAAAGGTGGAGCAGAGTTGGTTGCTTTTGTAGAGACTGCTGCTGGGACTTTCCACGTTTGTGGTTTAGACTACGGCTTGTACGCAGGTACTGTTGACGCTAACTCTGGAACTGGTCGTGGTGAGAAGAACCGCTTCCAACTTACCTTAACAGGTGATGAGCTTGGTTTGTCTTACAGCATCGGTGCTGCTGAGTTTGCTACTGCAACTGCTTAATAGCAATCTTGTAAATTAACACAAGGGGGTGAGGCGAAAACCTCGCCCCTTTTTATTTAAAATATATGGCTTTTAACTGTTCTATTCTTTTAAGCGACATTGATATCAATTGTAACAAGCGAGTTACGGGTGGTATCAAAAAAGCTATTTTATTATTTCAGAAAGATATAACCATTACCTTTGACCCTACTGATGAAACACAGGTAACTCAAGTAGACACTGTTAACACTGTTACATTTGAGCATAACCCAAAGGATGGTACTACAACTTTCACTGAAAACAAAAACACTTCTAACGGTCTTGGTGTCGTAACAACTGATATAACAATACAAGCTCCTGCTGTAGATAACAAGGTGAACCAAGTAGACCTTATGAGTCGCAGAGAGGACATCTGCTGCATTCTTTTGCATAACAACGACACGGTAACCATTTCGGGATGGATGGATGCCTTAACGATGAACTATGAGGCTAATAGTGGAACAGGAACTTCTGAGAAGTCTTATGTGAATATTACGTTGAATACTGAAAGCGGTATTGCTTCTTTAGCAATCAATGATAAAGCGGTGTTTAGCGACCAAACCATTTTTGATTAATGGGTTACTTAATTAGCGGCGGAACGGGATATATGAAGGATGCTGTGCAGGTTAACGCACAGCCTAAATACCTATATGTAAAAGGGGGATACTCTGGCAGTTCTGTTTATTCTGGATACGAAGGATTTGGCACAAGGGTGCTTGCGGATGGAGCCATTATAGAATCTTACTCTTGTGTTGCTAATGAAATAAACACATCTCCTACAGCTAATATTGGCCGTGTATTATTTGATGCTTACGATGCTCGTGTAGAATCGGCAGGTGGAGACACAGAAGCAAGAAATTGCACTATAACAGAATTATACAATTTAAAACAATAATAAAATGTCATACGAAACTATTGTAAAGGAAGGCAACTTCTACCAGTCCGCAACAGGTGACTACGGATTTCGCTTACTATCGGGTGGAGATTCTTCCATAGCGGGGGAAAGCTTCCGTTCTATACAAGCACTGGAAGACAGTGTGGTAACGACTACTACTCAAGCAGGAGATGCACTAACATCAGTTTCTCTTACAGAGGGTATGGTAGTGTTCGGAAAGTTTGATAGCGTTGCTGTAGCAAGTGGAAAAGTATTAGCGTACAAAGCGGTACTATAAATGATTTTAATAAACAGCATATCTCTTATATCAAGAAAGGTTATCAGTAAGATACTATCTTCTGTGCTTGCTTTTATTGAGCGAGTTGAGAGTGATGGTGGTATTATTGAATCGGCCAAGTGTGTTAATAAAGCTATTAAGGCAAGCGGGACTATTGATGGTGGTGAGTTTTTATTTAACCACTACAGTTTGAGAGTGTCTTCACTTGGTGGAACTACTGAAGCAAATGCTTGTACTATAACAGAATTAAACGAATTATTATGAGTAAACTATTTGACTTTAGCAGTTTAGCAATGATACCATCCGCTTATAAGGATGGGAAGTTGTATAGTGTACGCCCTACCGATGGAGATGGGGACTTTACATTTAGTAGGGGTTCAAATCTTGCTGCTACGAGGGTAGATGTTAATGGTCTTATTGAGAAGGGTAGAGAGAATCTCTTGCTGCAATCAAATCAGTTTGATACTACTTGGGCATTAAGTTTTGCTATATCAGTAAGCGGAGGGCAAGCAGGTTACGATGGTTCTAATGATGCGTGGCTATTAAAAAGAAGCGATGCCTCTGCAAGATATATTAGACAAAATGTATCTTCAAGCGGTGTTCATACATTTAGTGTTTATGCTAAACCCGAAAGCGTAAATTGGATGTATATGTATGTATCGGATGGCGTTACTAATTATAACGCTTATTTTGATTTATCTTCGGGGACATTAGGTTCTACAAGTGGCGTTATAGATTCAACTATTGAATCGGTAGCCAATGGCTTTTATAGATGTTCTATTTCAGTTAATGCCTCAATAGCAGCAGTTAGACTATACCCTGGTGTTGCAAATGGTAGTATTACGGGTGGTGTTGCTCCCGCAGGAATCTACATCCAAGACGCTCAACTTGAGGCAGGATTAGTAGCAACTGATTACATTGAAACAGGAGCATCTACTGCACAGGCAGGTATATTAGAGGATATGCCTCGTTTGGATTATAGTGGTTCGTGTCCTGCTCTCTTACTTGAGCCTCAACGGACAAACTTAATTACAAATAGTGAATACATAGAAGGCATATCAAGTGCTAATGTGGTTCTAACACCAAATGCTGCTATTAGTCCAGAGGGAGTGCAGAATGCCTACCAAATGGATGACAATTCTACAAATAGTGAACATAAGATAGAACAAGCCATTTCAAGCACAACGGGAGTACATTCTGTATTTGTCAAATCAAATGGCGCAACCTATGTGCAGTTGGTAGGTGTTGGTACTTCTTGGTATCAAAACTTCAATATCGTAGATGGAACTACTGAAAGCGGTAATGTTCTATCTGCGGATGTAGAGGATTACGGAAACGGATGGTATCGTATATGGGCATACGATGGTAACGCTAATTCAAAGTTCCAACTTAATATAGTTACCGCTGCGAATAGCAATAGAGTGCAACAATATGCAGGAGATGGTTCACGCTCATTATTCGTATGGGGTGTGCAGTTAGAAGCAGGAAGCTACCCTACTTCGTATATACCTACTATGGGGGCAAGTGTTACGA
>JAAHTG010001605.1_pt1 | contig 14818 bp, 15 predicted proteins | sample 6116081 | NCBI WGS metagenome assembly JAAHTG01 (sample SAMN13939989, study PRJNA603662) | sponge metagenome | isolation source: marine sponge | host: Mycale hentscheli | place: New Zealand | collected 2005 | reverse complement strand
CTGATGTTGCTGATCCCAATACTGACACTACTGTGGATGATTTTAGACAAGACCTAGAAATCAAAGTAACAAGAATAACTTTGGGCGCAAAGACTAAAGATTAATTTATGAAGCCAAGAGGCGCAACTGAAATACAAATGGAAATGTTGCATAGACATGTTCCAAAAGAACTTTTAGATAAAGTACAAATATGCACTTCAATACCAGGTAAGGTGCCAATTGTTTCTGACAAACTAAATATTTTGTGGCAAAAGAATTCTTGGGATCAACCTAATCTACAAGAATTTTTTACTAATAAAAACAGACACAATGAATATGATTGGTATGTTTTTAACAGTCATTGGAACTATGAAAAGTTTAGATATTTTTTTAACATTCCTACAGAAAGATCTGTAGTAATTAAAAATGGTGCTGAGGAATTTCCACAAAGAAAAATTTATAAAAAGGGTGATCCTATACATTTAATACATCATTGCACTCCATGGAGAGGCGTAAATGTTTTACTTAGAGCTATGCAAGAAATAAAAAATAAAAATATTACTTTAGATATTTATTCATCATCTATGGTATATGGTAGTGATTTTAATGAAGTTCATGACGAACAATTTAAACCACTATATGAACAAGCAAAGCAATTACCTAATGTAAATTACATTGGTTATAAACCAAATGAGTTTATTAAAAAGATGATGCCCACGTATGATATGTTTGTGTATCCTTCTATATTTGAAGAAACATCATGTGTGTCAGCTTTAGAAGCATTAGCTGCAGGAGTTCATGTAATTACAAATAACTTTGGTGCTTTATATGAAACTTGTTCGGAATGGCCTGTGTATATCAATTACTCAACTAATTACGAACAAATGGCAACGGACACCGCAAAAGCCATTGAAACAGCTGCTGGTTATTTACATGAAGATTACATACAAGAACATTTAAATGAACAACAAAAGTTTTATAAAAAATTTTACAATTGGAAGAAAAAAGGTCATGAGTGGACGATGTTTTTAAAAGGAGCCTTGAGTGCCAAAAATTTATAAGGACTTTGATAAAACTTTACTAGACTTCAATGAGTTGTTTAAATTACTTTCAAAAGACCATTACTTATCTAGAGTATTTGAGAAGGAAAAAAACGTTTTACATAATGTGTTTAAAGTAGAAAATGTTCACGTTGATAAATTTTTTCTTGAGTTGATAAATAAAATTTGCACTAAACTCAAAATTCAAGACAAAGCATATGATCCTTATATATTTATGAGTTTTGTAAGTGGAGTAAGTGGGTTTGCACATACTGATAATTGTAGTGTTTTATTATTTAATTTATATGGAGAAACTCTTTATTTAGTAGAAGGTGAAAAATACATTGTATCTCCAGGAGATTTACTTTATGTAGAACAAGGGGAATGGCATCAATCAGTAGGTTTGTCCCCAAGAATTACGTTATCAATTTCAATAGGAAAAAATTAATATGGAAAAAAATAATGAATTTATAAATGAAGATACTTACCAAACTTTAAAAGAATTTAAAGTAGACCCTCAGCCACATGAAAAAGCTATCGAGCCCTTGTGGAAAGATAAATCTAAACAAGAAAAAAAACCTTATTCTATTTTCGTTGCAAGTCCTGTGCATAGTGATGTGTCTATGCATTACACTCAAGCTTTATTAGAGTTTCAAAAGATGGCTATAGACAAAGGAGTAAAAACTCAATTCTCATTAATAAAATCTTCTCTTGTCACACAAGGTAGAAATTTATGTGTTTCAGGTTTTTTAGAAAGCAAACATACACATTTGTTATTTATTGATTCCGATATTTGGTTTCATTCACCATCTATATTTAAAATGATTGAAAAAGATAAACAACTTATATCTATACCTTACCCATTAAAAACTATGATGTGGGATAAACTGTTTGATAAAATACAAAAAGGGTTTGTAAAAAAACCAACAGATTGACAAAAATATTTGAATACGTATCCTATGAGAGTAGATGATCCTAACAGTATAACTTTAGATAATGGTATAATAGAAGTTACACATAGCCCAACAGGGTGTATGTTAATTAAAAGAGAAGTTATTATGAAAATGATCGAAGCTTATCCTGAAAAAGCGATAGTGCAGAAAACAGTTATAAATGGTAAGTATGTAGATAGACCACATATGTGGAATTTTTTTGATTGTTTACATGACCCTGAAACTAAGACATATTTAGGTGAAGATTTTTCTTTCTGTAAGCTTTGGAAAGATTTAGGTGGTAAATGTTATGCCTATGTTGACGCTCCTATTGTTCATGTTGGGGAACATGCTTATCAAGGACGTTTTGTCGATGAGTTGATTACTAAGGCGTAAAATGGTAATATTGTCTACTCAAGATCTTAAAAGGAGAATATAATAATATGTTACAGTTTTTACCTTATGCACTAGCTGCTTATGGAGGAGTAAGGGGTTATCAACAAGCAAAAGATTCAGGTGCAACAGGTTTAGGTAGACTTTTTGGAGGAGCAGCAGGTGCTTATGGTGGATATCAATTAGGTAATATGGTTCCAGGTGTTCCACAACCACCGCAAGTATTAGGAAGAAATCCAATGGCTCAGTTTCCTACTGCAGCTACAGAACAAGTAAAAGATAAAAGAGGTATTATAGATATATTATTAAAAAAAAATAAAAATGCGGAAAGCGAATTTAGTCCACTAAAAGTTTCTGCACTACTTGCTGCAGGACTTTACGGAAGTGGTGCTTTCGAACAAGGGCCAACGGACATATTTACACCAACTTATAATGTAGGTTATGGCGACTTTGCAAAAAACAGACCAGGCTATACATACATAGATCCAACAACAGGACAAGAAAAAGAATATGCAAGTGTTTATATTCCTGAAGCAGATCCAAAAAATCAAGGTGATTTTAGAATGGGTCCTTACGCAATGGATAAAACAAGATTAAAAACAGGTGGCTTAGCTGAAATAAAAAAATTTAACGAAGGTGGTATAAACTATCTTCCATCAAAAATTTCACATGATGAAAATGATTCTAACAATTATGTAAGAGCATTGGGTTATGTAGAAGACGGATCCGGAGTAGGAGATAAAGACGAGGATACAATGTTAGCTCAATTAGCAGACGGAGAGTTTGTAACAAGAGCAGATGGAGTATTAGGTGCTGGAATCATTGCAGGTGCTAATCCAAATAGCATGAAGGATATGCGAGAAAAAGGTGCTGAATACTTTTATGAACAACAAAAAAGATACAAACGTGTCTTTGATTTATTAAAGGATAGCCATGGCACAACAGCAAAAAAAAATTAAACCACTTGTAAGTATCTTACCTTTAGAACCAAAAGACATAGAAAGGTTTTGGCCATTAGCTGAATTTATGGTTGCTGAATCATTAGCTTATTCAGGTAAATATGCAGAATCAAAAGATATTTTAGATTGGTTAAAAAAAGATGAAATGCAATGTTGGATTATGTTTGGATCTGATGAATTAGAGGAGAATAAAGTATTTGGTATTTGTATTGGAAGAATAGGTGTACTACCTAATTACAATCAATATGAACTTGTAATTTGCACAGGAAGAAGAAGAGATCTTTGGCAAGATAGTTTAGAAGCAGAAATAGTCAAATTTGCAAAAGCAAACGACTGTAAACGATTAAGTATTTTAGCCCGACCAGGTTGGAAAAGAGTAACAAAACAATATGGTTGGAAAGAAAGACATATACAATTAGAGAAATGGATATAATATGAGTTTTTTATCAGGATCAAGAAGTGCACCAGCTTCAACACCAAGTTCACAAACACAATTTGTAAGAGAAGCACCCGGTATCGAAGAACGAAAACTGGAGTTGATGGATATTGCAAGGCAAGTTGCACAACAACCAATTAATTTACCGGACGTTCAAGTTGCTCCTTTAGGTGCTTTAGAACAACAAGGCTTGACACAAGCGGCTACAACAGGTGTTGGTGCTGGAACAGTGGGTCAGGGTATATCTGCATTAAACCAAGCAGTTGCTCCTGTAGGTGCTTCACAAATAAATCAGTTTTTAAATCCATATCAATCTTATGTGAATGACGAAATTTTAAGACAATCAGGTATCATGCAAAATCAATTAGCTGCTCAGGCAGTAGGTCAGGGAGCTTTTGGTGGTGGTAGAGAAGGTGTTCAACAAGCAGAATTACAAAAAAGAACTTTAGAAGCAATTGGAAGATCTAATCAAATGGGTTTTCAACAAGCATTAGGAGCTGCTCAAAGACAACAACAAATAGGTTTAGCAGGTGGTCAGCAATTAGCTAATGTAGGTGCTGGTCAACAACAAATGGCTCAAAGAGATATTTCACAATTGATGGGCGCAGGTGGTGTTCAAAGAGAACTTGCACAACAAGCACTTGATGCACAAAGAGCTTCAACATTACAACAACAATACGAACCATATCAAAGAGCAGAATTTTTATCAAACCTGTATGCTGCAGGACCTAAATCACAATCAAGTGTAACAATGGGGACTCAACCAAATACTAGCCCATTAGCACAATCAGTTGGTACTGGTATAGGCGCATTCGCAGCATTCCAAGGTGTACAACCAACAAAGGCTTAACTTTATGAATAAAGTATTAAACAGACCTTTGTTTAGACAGGTTGCACTTCAAAAAGGTCAACTTAAACCTGCTAAATTTTTTTTAGGAGGCTCTGCTACACAAGCATTACCAAACCCTATGTTTGGGCCACCACAACCAAATATGCTACAGAGATTCGGTGCAAGACCCTCTGTTAGATTTTTAAAAGAGGCAGCTAGTATACCTGTTAATCTAGGTTTTCAAGCTGGAGGTAAACTTGCTGATGCATTTGGAATGCCAAAAGGCATGAATGTTGGTAGACTTGGTTTAGAAACAATAGGTGCTTATGGTGCTGCAAGAGCATTACCTGGTTTAGCTGTAAGTTCAATAGGATTACCTGCAACATTAACTGGATTAGGGTTAATTTATGGAGCACAAAATAGAATAAAAGCAGGAATCAACGAGAGAAAAAGAATTAACGCAATGACTCCTAAAGAACGTGCAGAGTTTTCAAGACAGAATAGATTAAAAGCGACTGACTATATGAATGAGGGCGTAACAAGTGAAGACTTGTTTGGTAAATTTGTACCAAAACCACCTGAGCCAGTTAAAGTTAAAACTAGCGCAAAACCAGGTGAGCCAAACCCAGGTGCTGGAAGACCAGGTTTCGCAAACAAAAATGCAGAACTAAAAGCTGAAGGTGATCAATTACTTGATGAAAAATATGCAGGTGCAGAGGGTGATGCTAATTTAAATACAATACAAGCTGATAGCATATCTCCAACTCCTCCTGGCGCGGGTGATGATCAAAGAGAAAAAATTGCAGCTGGTGCAGATAAAGATACACCGGCTACCGAATCAAAAGAATTAGTTTTATCTCAAAAAGAGAAAAAAATACAAATGGAGCAAGATGCAAAAGCAACAAATAATGCTATCAATGCTGGATCAGGAGTTAAAGGTGATCAATTTGATCAAACAATAGCTCTTGCTAAACGTTACTATAAGGCAATGGATGATGGTCAAGGTTCAAACGCACAATTAATTTTTTTAACAAATTTAGCATCAGGTTTAATGACAGGAACTACAAAAAAACAAGGAGTGGGTGGTGCTCTTGAGGTTCTTGGTCAAGCTTTAGGACCTGCTGTAAATAATTATGTAACAGTAAAAATGAAAGAGGGTGAGATAAGAGGTAATAGAAGAGAAGCCTCTTTGAATGCAGCTTTAGATCATATGAAATTTTTAAATGATGCAGCGAAGGTTGATAGGCCTGACGTAGATCCAGGTGTTGTGCAATTTAGAGGTGCTGATGGTGTTTTAAGAAACTACAGTGGTTACATTGGTAAAGGAGGCACAGCATATTTACCAGGTGGGTTAGGTGATGATGGCCAAGAAAGATTAATTCCTATTTCACAATCAGGTCCTATTAAAGATTCAGAAGGAAATGTAGTTGGAGTATTTGAAGATTTTAAATTAGATAAAGATATAGGAAACAGATTATTCGAAATTCAAGATGTATTGGGTAATAGATACAACGCGTTATCTGTAGCAAGAGATGTATTACAAACTTTAAACCAAGAAGATGCATCAGGTGAAAAAGTAAAAGCTGGTGCCACACTTTCGGTTGATACATTTACTAGAAGGTTAAGTGGTGTGGCTAAAGAATTAGTAGGATTAGATATTTTAGATAATGATATTACTAATTTAACTTTAAACCAACTTGAAGAAAAAGCATTACAACTACAAGAAGATGAATATAGAAGAATTGATGAATCTGAATTAAGTGAAAAAGCAAAAAAAGAAGCTAAAGAGTTATTAAGTAAAGAAAATCTTATGGCTGATGCTAAGCAAAGATTGAAAAAAACAGGTTTCTTTTCAGGGTTAAGTAGAGAAGAACAAGAAAAATTAGCCGTACAAGAAACAACTCTAGTATATGCTTTAGCTAATACATTCAAAGATCAAGATCGTTTAACTCAAAGAGATATTGATGCTGCTAGAAATATTGTAAATATATTCTCATTAACTAGATCTTCTGCTGATGTTAGAGCTTCAATAAATGCAATTGCTTCACAACTTGAATCAGACATTAGAAGACAAGAAGAATTATACAGACAAGCAGGTGGTTTAGAAAAAACTATTACAAACCTAAGAAACTTAGCTGAATTTGAAACATTTAAAAAAGGCACAGTTGCTCAACAACTAGCCGAAGATTTGAGCTTAGAAGATATTGAAAAAGGTTTACAGGATGTTAATTTATAATGGCTACTTTAAAAGATATACAATCTGCTTTAGATAATAAAACTTTAGACCCAAGTAAATTGAGTATTAAAGAAAAACAATTAATAGATGAAGCTATTAAAAGAGGAGCTTTAAAAGGTCCTTTGATGGATGAATTGACTGCACAAAGAGGGTCTGCCGCTAGGGACGTTGCAACTATGGATGCTGCAGAAAAAAATCCTATTGGCGTTAGATTACAACAACAAGATAGTTCACTCGATGGTAGATCTGAAGCAATACTTGCCGGAGATTTAATCGGTTCCATCTATCCTTATGTGTCTGATAGAAAAAAAATATTTAGTGCAGCAAAATCTAAAATACCTGGAGACAAATACACTGGTTTATTTGCAAGAACAAACATGTTCAGAAACATGGCAACAAAACTTACTGCAAGATTACCTGGTAGATTTAAATTACTTGGTGGGGCAATGCAGGTTTTAGCTAAAGCTGCAGATCCAACAATAGGTAGAGTTTTAGCAAGTCCTTTAGGGAGAACTGAAATAAAATCTGTATTAGGTGGAACTGTAGGAGCTGGTGTTGGTTCTGTGGGTTATGATGTTTTAAATGAAACAGCAGGTGCTTCAGTAATGGATGCGATTGCTGAAGATTTAAAAGACATGTCACCAAGAGAAGTAAATACTGATATGATGGCAAATGCTTCTGATGCAATGTTTACAGCATTGGCATGGAACGCAGGTGCAGCTACATTAACACCTTTTATTACAAAAGGTTTAGGTAAAATTGGTAGATTAGCTATTGGGGCTAAATCAAAAAATGCAAAAGAGTTAGCAGCAATTGCAAGAGACAAAGGTTTACCACTACCTTTAGTTATGACTGCTCAAGAAGGGACAGGTCTTCTTGGTGGTTTTGCAAACAAATTTTTTAAAGTTGTTGGTATTATGCCATTCATTAATGGTATTGGAAAAGAAGCATTACAGGGAGCTGAACAAAAAGCAGGAAGAGAATATTTAAATAACTCTGTATTAAATTATGGTCCCCTAATTAAAACAGGTATGTTATCTTCAACAATTTATAAACAAGCAGATGAAGCATTTAAACAAAATTCTAATTTAATTAATGCAAGTTATTCAGGTTTTGAAGCATTAGCTAAAACAATAAAAAACCCTAAAGTTATTCCTACAAAAAATGTTGTAAAAATGGCAAATGAATATGTGGATAGTTTAGCTATGCAATTTCCTGGCTTAACAAGATACATGTCTGATCCTTTAGATGAACTTGCTGGTCAAGTAGATGCAAAAGCTTTAGCAGAATTAACAGGAGCAGGCGACCCATTAGCAAATTTCTTTAGAGCTGTAAGAAGACTAGACGAGACAATTACACCAATGCAATACAAGGGTTTGATGACTATGATGAACAGAGCCATTGAAACTACAACTTATCAAAATATAAGACCTACTTTGTGGTCCATTAGAGAAGCTTTAGAAAATGATTTAAATTCATTTGGTGGTAAAATAACTAAAGAAACTTTTTTCAAAGATGAAGCATTTAAAGCTAGTTATGATAATTTAGCTAAAACAGCAGGTAAAGCTGCTGCTGATGCGGATTTAAATTTAGTTTTAAAACAATCAGAACAACTTAAAGATCAACTATATAGAGCTAACGATACTTTTGCTACGCTTATGAATTTTTACCAAAGAGCTAACGTAACTAAAATATTTAAACAATACGATGCATCAACTTTTACAAACAAAGCATTAGCAGGCATAGGTGGTGTTGAACAAAAGAAAGCACAAAGATTTTTTAATGATTTAGCTAATGATGTGTTTACACGAGGAGATTCAACAGCGATAAAACAATTTAGACAATTATTAGGCGCTGATAAAATTGTATCAAAAAAAACAGGAGCTCAAATTGGAGTAACTAAAGGTGGTGGAGAAGCATTATTTAATGCTGCTAAGGCAAGATGGATGTTTAATTCTTTTTATAGAGGATTTGATTCAGCCGCCTCTCCAGCAGGAAGAACCATGATAGATGAAATTATGAATGATGCAACAGTTAGAACTGGTATTAATGGAACAGTAGATGTAATGGAAGCTATGTCCTCAAGAGGAGGAGTATTAGATTTTGATATATCAAAGGTAAGAGGAAGTAACGAAATATTTGATGCAACAAAAATTAAATTTAGTCCAAAAGATACATCCGGTTTTAATATAAATAAATTTTTAAGAGAGCTTGGTATTGCTGATCCAACTGATGATGTTGCTAAGAAAAAATTAACAACAATTTTAGGTGGCCCAGGTAAAGCAAAAGAGTTTGAAAAGTTTTTAACTTATATGAAAGCTGTTTCAGACACACCTATTGCAGATACATCTACTTTCATGCAAAGAAGATTACAACTTGGTGGTTTAAATTCTTTTGCTGGAGCTGTTGTTCTTGGAGGTTCAGCTGCGGTTAATCCTTTTGCACCTGCGTTATTTGTTTTACTTGGTAGACGTGCAGGTCAAATATTAACAGATCCAATTGCAATGAGAGCTTTTAATGATGCATTAAACCCTGATGAACAAATTGCATTATTAATGGGTAAAAAAGTTGGTGATGGTGTTCCTGGTGTGCTAGGTATTGGCCGAAGATATTTTAAAGGTAGAGACATACAAACTGCAGCAAATGTTTTACAAAAACCAAGTGTGATTGGTAGACTTGGTTTGACACAAAAAAGAGAAGCGTTTGCTAGATTAATGAATTATTTAAACGAAAGTGATTCTGATGTGCCAAGAGTTGATCCAAAAACTGTATCTCCTGACGAAATAACTGAAAGATTACAACAATTAAATGCTAAAGTTCCTGATCCAAATTATAATGAAAAAACTTTACCAAAACAAAATTACGAAACATTATTTGCAGGAGATTTTTCAGGAAGTTCAGGAAGTGCGCAGGTAGATAACAATGCGGTTGAGTTTTTAAGAACAGCAACAGGCAATGAAGCAATGGTAAACGAGGCTGAAGCACCTATTGAAGAAGTAGAAAAAACAAGTGTCATGGAAGACTTAGAACTTGAAAATCCTGTTGCACAACAACCAGTTGCACCAGTACCACCGGCTACCGGAACTATGGATGCAAACCAATTTCAAGCATTATTTCCTAATGATCCAACAGGTGCAGCAATAGCACAGAGAGGTATGAAACGTGGCTAAAAAATCTGCAATAGATAGAATAGAAAATCACGAAAAAATTTGTAGATTAATGCAAAGACAAACTTTTAATAGAATAGATAGAATGGAAAACAGAATCGCAAGGATGGAAAAATGGATCGTAGGTGGTCTAGGCGCAATTCTTTTAGCTGTACTTTCGAACCATATGTAGTAATAACTACAAATGAAGTTAGTAAAGAAATATCCTTACAAACATTACAATAGATTTTCAGATACAACCGGGCGTAAATATTTAGTCGATAATATAAAGGTTCCAAGTGTAACCACTATTTTATCAGCTACAAAAGATAAACGATTTTTAGATAATTGGCGAAGGCGAATCGGAGATGCTGAGGCTGATCGTATTATGCAACAAGCATCATCTATCGGAACTGAAATGCATCAAGTATTAGAATACACTCTTACAGGGCAAGGATATTACAATGATACAGAAGAAGGTAAAAAACCTAGAATGATGGCAAAAACCATTTTAAACAATATTAGAATAGATGAGGTTTGGGGTAATGAAATAAGTCTTGAATACCAAAATAAATTTGCAGGTACAGCCGATCTTTCGTGTGTAGCTTATGGAAAACCAAGTATTGTTGACTGGAAACAAGCAAATAAGCCAAAAAAAGAAGAATGGGTTGAAGACTATAAATTACAGTTGGGTGCTTATTATTTAGCCCATACAGCTAATTACGGCCCCATAGAGCAGGGGGTAATAGCAATTTGTACCCGAGACCTACAATATCAAGAATTTAAGCTCTCAGAGGCTGATTTAAAAGAATATTCAGAAAAATTTCTACAAAGAGTTGAAGATTACAATAAATTACAACAACCAGGATCTTAGATCTTCTTCACCTAATGTTTTAGCAGCTATTTGACCTTTATTGACTAATGATTTCATTATGGCTTCATCAAGAGTATTTCTACAAACAATATCAATATAAACAACAGTTCCTTTTTGGCCCATTCTGTGTGCCCTATCTTCAGATTGCATTCTACCCTCAAGATTATAACTATTTGAATAATATATAACAGTATTACAAGCAGTAAGTGTAAGGCCAAAACCACCTGTTGTAGGATTACCAACTAAAAAACGACACTTATCATCTTTTTGAATACGATCCACAGCTTCTTTTCTGTCTTCTACATTGACATCTCCATAGATAGATACGACAGCTTCTTTGCCATATTTTTTCTCAAGAAAAGCAATAATTTCTTTAATATTGTATATATAATTAGCCCAAATAATAACTTTGCCATCAGTCTCATTTAATATTTCATCTAAAGTGTTTAGCTTTTGTTGATGTAAAGCCATGATTTCGCCATCATCATTCTTGGTAAAACCATTACACACTTGGTGTAATTTAATTATTTCAGTTAATTTATTAGAAAAACTTATAGTGCTATCTTCAACTATGGCTAGAGCACTTGTACGTAATTTTTCGTAAAGTTTTTTGTTATCTCCCTCTAAATCAATATATCTTTTTTGACGTACCTTAGGTTTTAAATCTAAACATTGGTCTTTTCTTATTCTAGTTGAGAATTGTTTTAATCTAGTTTCTAGTTCTTCTAAACGTTTATAGTATTTTGGAACACTAATATATCTACCTGACCCCACAGGTATATCTGTCATTTCTGCATATCTGTTTCTAAAAGCTAAATAACTCGAAAACCCTAATAATTCTGTACTTAAGAATTGACATTGTGTATATAAATCTAATGGAGATTTTGTTATTGGGGATCCTGTTAGTATTCGCCTTATATGGGATAGTTTTCTTAGTCCTAAAATGTTTTTTGTTCGTTTTGTTGATCGGTTTTTTTTTAATATCTCTCCTTTGATGTTCATAATGTTTATTCTTATAAGGATATTTCCACATTCCTAGATCTTTATATTTTTTTTGTTTACAAGATCAAGTAAATAATTTAAGAGGGCTTCAGGAGGAAATATGGATATTGAAAAAATGTCATCGATTGACATTAATCAAGATAGTGTAAAATCTATCTCTGAAAAATGTAATCACCTTAAAGAAATACACGTACAAATTAAAGACGTAGAAGAAAAATTATCTCAACTCAAAAGTAAAGCTAGAGATTTTGAAGAGAGAATAATTCCGGAGATGATGCAGGAAGCTGGTGTATCTTTGTTGAAATTAAAAGATGGTTCTACTGTAGAAGTAAAACCTTTTTATGCAGCAAAAATTCCTGAGTCGCGAGTTGATGAAGCCTTTGGTTGGTTAAGAACAAAAGGGTTTGAGGACTTAATTAAAAATACAGTCACTGCCTCTTTTAACCGAGGACAAGACAACCAAGTCTCTGAATTAATAAAAGTCTGTGAGGAACATGGCTTCAACTATAATAAAAAAGAAAAAGTTGAACCAATGACTTTAAAGGCTTTTGTTAAAGAACAAGTCGAGGGTGGTAAAGAACTACCTTTTGATTTGTTCGGTGTGTACATCGCAAATAAAACGAAAATAACAAATAAATAATAGGTAACATATGAAACTAAAAGACGGACAATCGAACGAAGTAGCGATTAAAAAAGAAGCCGGTGCAGTTGCTAATATAAATATTGAGCAATTCGCTGACGAGGGATTTGATAATGTAGATTCAAAAAGTCTAGCATTACCATTTCTAAAAGTTCTTGGACAGTTATCTCCCCAAGTCACACAAGGAGACAGCCAGTTTATAGCTGAAGCAAGACCAGGAATGATCTACAACACAGTGACCGATGAACTTTATAATGGATCTGAGGGTATAAGAGTTATTCCTTGTTTCTATAAGTTAGAGTACATCGAATGGAAAGACAGAGAAAAAGGTGCTGTTGCTCCAGTTAATGTTTACTCAAGTGATAGTGAGATCATGAGTAAAACAACAAGAGGCGATGATGGTAAAGATCGTCTTGAAAATGGTAACTATGTAGAAGAAACTGCATCACACTACGTTTTAGTAGTTGAGCCTGAAAAATCTTCTACGGCTATGATCACTATGAAATCTACTCAAAGAAAAAAATCTAAGAAGTGGAATTCAATGATGATGTCACTTAGAGCGAAGAAAAAAGATGGTAAAGGTTTTTTTAGACCTGCGCCATTTACTCAACAATATTTACTTAAAACTGTTTTGGAAAAAAACAATTTAGGTTCTTGGTATGGTTGGGAGATCGAGCATATAGGTGTAGTGGAGAGCGAAGAAACAATTAAAGCTGCCTTTGACTTTTACGAGTCGTGTAAAAAAGGTGCAATCAGAGCTAACCACAAAAAAGAAGATCAAGCAGAAAAAACTCCATTCTAGTATGGATCTACTTGACAATACCCTGGGGGAGTTTATAGAACTCTTCCAGGGCTCATCAACATATTTTGGATGTTCAGCTCCTACTGGAAGTAAAAATTCTAAGGGGAAAGCAGAGTTTAAACATTGGGTTGAACCTCAACCAATGACTAAAGATCATTGGATAAAACATTTAAAAGGAGAAGCTTACTATGGATCAGTTCCAATTAGAGACGATAATACATGCAGTTGGGGTGTCATCGATGTTGATCGTTATAATATACAGCATAAGGAAGTTATATCGACAATTCGGAAAAGGAAATACCCACTCGTACCGTTCAGATCAAAGTCCAACGGACTCCATCTGATTTTATTCATTGAGGGTGTTATTGCAGCATCTTCAATGAGAAAAAAATTAATAGAGATAGCTTCTGACTTAGGTATTAATGATACCACAACAGATATTTTTCCAGCACAAGACGAAGTAGATCTTACCCCTGAAAAATGGGATGATAAAAGAAAAGGTAATTTTGTAAACTTACCTTACCAAAAAGCAAATACGCCAACAAGAGTTGCAATGGATGATAGTGGCAACTCAATTAAAATAGAAAATTTATATAAATTTGTAAGTAAATTTAGACTTACACCTGAGGCTTTTAAAAAATTAAAAATATTCAAAGATGATGCAACAAAAGATTACCCACCTTGTGTAGTAAATTTTATGAAAAACAAAGTTCAAAAAGGTGAGGGCCGTAATGATGCTATGTTTAATGTGGCTGTTCTTGCAAAAAAAATAAATCCTGACCCTGTAATGTATGAAGATTGGACAAGAAATATGATGAGTAAAGTTTGTTCAGAATCACTTCACCCAAAAGAACTACAAACTATATTTAAAGGTGTTGAAAACAAAGAGTATGCCTACAAAAGTAAAACATCCATTGCCTGAACGCACTGTGTATCATCTGGATGCGTTAAACGCAAACGTGGGATTGGAGCAAATGAAGCTTTACCTGAGGTTGGCAAACTTCTTAAAGTTAATTCTTATCCTGAACCATACTGGATTTTACCTATTCAAGGTAAATCAATAAGACTTTCAACAAAACAATTGTATCAACAGCAGCTCCTGGGGGAACAACTTCTTAATTATGATATAGTTTGGAGACCTTTGAAGCCAACAAAAAGAGACCCTGACCCTTACAGAGATTGGTTAGAAGAATTAATATCTAATAAACAAGATATGGAAGGTTTTGATGCTAAAGAAGAAGGAGATGACGTATTTAATTCTAGAATGACAAGATTTTTAGAAGACGTTGAAGATACAACTGAGTTTGATCAAATAGACTCAGGAAATATTTGGAGAGATGAAAACGAGATGAGATTTAAATTAGAAACATTTAGATCTTTTATGAAAAAAATGAGTTACAACTGGAATGAAAAAGAATGCACAAGATTTTTGGAACAAGGTGGTGCACAACCTAAAAAGAAATTTCAAAATATCAGCAGCAGACATTGGGTGGTAACTCTACCAAAACAAATGGAACACAAAAATAAAGATGTCAAATTTACTAAAGCAA